>Ga0194129_10001930_pt1 | contig 32463 bp, 34 predicted proteins | sample TA2KigCa35mmetaG_FD_150862 | JGI IMG/M metagenome (GOLD analysis project Ga0194129, IMG submission 150862) | Freshwater microbial communities from Lake Tanganyika, Tanzania - TA2015038 Kigoma Deep Cast 35m | ecosystem: Environmental > Aquatic > Freshwater > Lake | place: Tanzania: Lake...
GCCTGCCCGACGAGCCCCCCGGGGAGGCGCAGGCGCCCGACCACTGGTTCGTGGCCGACGCCCTCGGGCACCTGATCCGCGACCGGGGTCGCCCGCCGGTCGAGGCCGCCGCCCTGGTCTTCGCGGGCATCCGGGCCGGACGCTTCTGGATCGACACCAGCGAGAGCTTCGAGACGCTCCTCACCGCCCGCCATGCCGCCATGCTCGACCGGGCCCTGCCGCCCGGGGCCCAGGTCTGACCGTCCGTGGCCGACCGTCCCGACCCGCACCACGGCCACGGCCACGACGACGACCACGACGACGACTACGACGAGCGCGGCGGCCACGACCTCGAGGTCACGCCGTTCCGGCCCGAGGTGCCCGAGGCCGTCCTCGCCGACCTGCGCGACCGGCTCGCCCGCACGCGGCTGCCGAACCAGGTCGCGGGCGCCGGCTGGGACCAGGGCACCGATCGGGGGTACCTGGAGGACCTGCTCGCATCGTGGCGGACCTTCGACTGGCGGTCGGTCGAGGCCCGCCTCGGCGCGCTCGACCAGTTCGTCACCGAGGTCGACGGTCAGCGCATCCACTTCGTGCACCAGCGGTCACCCGAGCCCGACGCGCTGCCGTTGCTCATCAGCCACGGATGGCCCGGCTCGGTCCTCGAGTTCCTCGACGTGATCGACCCGCTCACCGATCCGAGGTCCCACGGGGGCGACCCGGCCGACGCGTTCCATGTCGTCGCCCCGTCGCTGCCCGGGTACGGATTCTCCGGACCGACCTCGGCGCCGGGCTGGCACCCGCGCCGGATCGCGTCGGCCTACGTGCGCCTCATGGCCGCGCTCGGCCACGACCGCTACGGCGCGCAAGGGGGTGACTGGGGGTCGATCGTCTGCGCCAACGTGGCCGACCTCGACCCGGCGCACGTCGCGGGGCTCCACCTGAACTTCCTCGCCGTGCCCCGGCCCGAGGGGGCCGATCCGGCCGACCTGCCCCCTGCCGACCTCGCCGATCTCGCCCGCACGGGCGAGTGGCGCCGGACCGGCGCCGGGTACCAGGAGATCCAGGGCACCAAGCCCCAGAGCCTCGGCTACGGACTCGAGGACTCGCCCGCCGGCCTGGCCGGGTGGATCGTCGAGAAGTTCGGCGCGTGGTCCGACGGCGCGCCCGACCCCGAGGCAGCGTTCACCCGCGAGCAGCTCCTCGCCAACCTCACCCTCTACTGGGTGACCGCGACCGCCACGTCGTCGACCCGGCTCTACTACGAGATGCGCCGGGCGGGGCGGGCGGCGCTGCCCCAGGCGTTCGTGAGCGTGCCCACCGGGGTCGCCAACTACCCCGGCGAGGTGACCCGCACCCCGCGGTCGTGGGCGGAGCGCCGCTACCACATCACGCACTGGGTGGAGCAGCCCCGGGGTGGGCACTTCGCCGCGATGCAGGTGCCGGACCTGTTCGTGGCCGACGTCCGCGAGTTCTTCCGCACCGTGCGCGTGGGAGCCTGATCCGGTCGGCGCATGCCGACCACCGAGCCGACGAGGAGACGTGGGCATGGAGATGCGGGTGCTGGGCCGCAGCGGGGTGCGGGTGAGCGCGTACTGCCTCGGCGCGATGATGTTCGGGAAGTGGGGCAACCCCGACCACGACGACTGCATCGCGATGATGCACGCGTCGTTCGACGCCGGGATCAACTTCGTCGACACCGCCGACGTCTACTCGGCGGGTGAGTCCGAGGAGATCGTCGGGAAGGCGGTCCGGGGCCGTCGCGACGACGTCGTGATCGCCACCAAGTTCATGGGGGTCATGGGCGACGCCCCGAACATGGCCGACGGCTCCCGACGCTGGATCGTGCGGGCCTGCGAGGACAGCCTGCGGCGCCTCGGCACCGACCACATCGACCTCTACCAGATGCACCGACCGTCGCTCGTCGCCGACCTCGACGAGTCGCTCGGGGCGCTGAGCGATCTCGTCCACCAGGGCAAGGTCCGGATGATCGGGCACTCGACCTTCCCGCCCGACCTCATCGTCGAGGCCCAGTGGACGGCCGAGCGCCGCGGCCGCGAGCGCTTCGTGAGCGAGCAGCCGCCGTACTCCATCCTGATGCGGGGCATCGAGCGGTTCGTCCTCCCGGCCTGCGAGCGCTACGGCATCGGGGTCATCCCCTGGAGCCCCCTCGCGGGGGGCTGGCTCACGGGTCGCTACCGCCGGGACCAGCCGGTGGACCCCGAGTCCCGCCTGGCCCGGGGCTTCGGAAGCGCCGGGGCCCGCCCGCTCGAGGATCCGGTCAACCAGCGCCGCCTCGACGTGGTCGAGGCCCTGGTCCCGGTGGCGGAGGCGGCCGGGGTGCCGCTGACCCACCTCGCCCACGCCTTCGTGCTCGAGCACCCGGCGGTGACCTCGGCGATCATCGGCCCCCGCACCCGGGCCCAGCTCGACGATGCGCTGGCCGGGGCCGAGGTCCGCCTCGACGCCGACACCCTCGACGCGATCGACGCCGTGGTGCCGCCCGGGATCGATGTGAGCGCGGTCGAGCCGTGGACGCCGCCCGGCCTGGCCCGGCGCCGCCGGCGGCGCGCGTCGTGAGCGACGCGGTGGCCGTGGAGCTGGCCGTGCGGGACCTCGTGCACCGCTACGCCGACGCGGTGTGCCGGATGGACGTCGACGCGGCGGTGGCGTGCTTCGTCGACGACGGCGAGTGGACGGTGACCGGGTACGGCGCACCGCGGGGTCGGGCCGAGATCGCCGACTTCCTGCGGGGGCTGCTCGGAGGGTGGTCGGTGATCGTGCACGCGCTGCTCTCGGGTCGGGTCGCGCTCGACGGTCTCGGGCAGGCCACCGGCCGGTGGTACATCTCGGAGTTCGGCCTGCGCACCGACGGCACCGAGGTGCGGTTCGCCGGCGTCTACCACGACGTCTACGTACGCGACGACGACGGATGGCGGTTCCGGAGCCGTCGCTACGACTCCATGTTCCGGGCCGTCGGCACCGAGGTCGCAGGCTCGCCGTTCCCGGTGCTCCCCGGCGACGGCGAGGGGCTCACCGGGCCGGGGTGAGGTTGTCGGGCGCGCAGTCGAGCTCGCCCGGCTTGGTCGGAGTGGCCCGGACGAACCCACCGCCGTCGACCCGCAGCAGCACGACGCATCCGTTGGGGACCTGATCGGCGATGTCGGTCTTGCCGATCAGCCCGCCGGCGTTGAACGACTGGATCTTGGCGAGCGCGGCGAGCACCGCGGCCCGGGTGACCGCGTTCTTGTTGCGATCGGGACCGTAGGCCTTGGTGACCGCGGTCTGGAACAGCACGCCGGCCGCCGCCGACTCCACCCCGGTCTGACTGCGGGGACCCCCGGCGGCGAGGTACTTCTTGACCGCGGGGACGGCGTCGGCGTCCTCGAACGGGACGATCCCGATCTGGACGAAGGTGCCGTCGACCACGGAGCCGCCCTGGGCGGGGAAGTCCGGGTCGTAGCACTGCTCGAGGCAGAACCAGCTCACGCCGTCGACGCCCTGCGCCGCCGCCTCGGCCCGGAAGCGGATGGTCGAGGGGAACCCGAGGTCGCTGCGCCCGAAGGTCGCCCCGGCCGTCTTCATCGTCGTGACCGACGGGGCGTAGGCGCTCTGGGGGGCGTCGTCGGCGAGCGCGGTCCCCCCGACGTCGGTGAAGCCGGCCACGGTGTCGGCCGCCTGGGCCGAGGCGATCGTCGCCGCACCCCGCACGGGATCGGTGGAGCGGATCACGTACTGGGCGCAGCAGTTCTTCGACTTCGCCAGCCACTGGAAGCCGCCGACCTGGAACCGGGTCGGGTCGGTCGGGACGGCGGCGAAGGTGCCGGGTGCGCCCCGTTGCTCGTCGGAGAAGGCGCGGGCGGGGAGGTTGGGGATCCCGCAGGTGGCGATGGCGCCGACGCCGCGGTCGCCCACCGACTGTGATCCGACGATGGCGAACGAGCGCGCGCACGCCGCCTCGACCGCGGCCGCGTAGGCGATGGGGTCACCGCCGACGAGGGCGACGTCGAGGACCACGGTGCGTCCGGCGAGGCCCTTCTTGTTGACGGTCGCGACCCAGGCCTTCACGCCGTCGACGGCGTCGGGGGAGTCGGCGATGACGGTGACGCGGATCTCGGTGGCGGTGATGCCGGGGTCGGTCGGTCCCGGCGGCACGGTCGGGGGCGGCGTGGGTGGCACGGTGGGCGCCGGGGTCGGCGGCACGGTCGGGGGCGCCGGCGCCGCCGTGCTCGGCGGGATGACGATGGTGGTGGGCGGGGGCACCGGCGCGGTCGTGGGGGCCGCGGGGGTGGTCGTCGGCGGCACGGTGGGGGGCGCGGTGACCGGGGCCGAGGGTGGCACCGCTCCGGTGGTGGGCGGGGTGGGCCGGCTGGCGGGGGTGGCGATCTCGGTGTCGTCGCCCGACGTGCCGACGACGACCACGAGGGCCACGGCGATCACGGCGGCGGCGACGCCGACGGCGATCAGGATGCGGTTGCGCGACACGGGGCCCTCCCGAGGGATGGTCGGTCCCGGCGGGGCCGGGAGCGGAGGCCCATTGTGGTCGCCCGGTCAGGCGATCCGGGAGAGCAGGACGACCGCGTGGTGCAGGAACCGCTCGGCCCGCTCGGCGATCGCGCCCGGGTCGGCGACCCCCGCCCCGCCGGCGGCGCCGCGGAGGCGGCGGGCGTACACCCCCTCGACCAGGCAGCCCATCTTCCAGTAGGAGAACGCCTCGAGCCAGGGGAGGGCGGCCAGGTCCCGGCCCGAGGCCCGCGCGTAGCGCTCGACGGTCGTGGCCCGGTCGGGGAAGCCGGGATCGAGCGTCGGGGCGGCGTCGAGGAAGGGGGCCGGGTCCCCGGGGTCGGTCCAGTAGCAGCAGCTCCACGCGAAGTCGGCCACCGGGTCGCCGAGGGTGGCGAGCTCCCAGTCGAGCACCGCCACCACCGCGCCGTCGGGGCCGAGCACGCAGTTGTCGAACCGGTGGTCGCCGTGGACGAGGCCGGGCGGCCCCGACTCGGGCGGGATCGACGCCGCGAGCGTCGCGTGCACCTCGTCGACGACGGGCAGGTCGCGGGTGCGGGACTGCTCGAGCTGGGCCATCCAGCGGTGCAGCTGACGGGCGACGTAGTCGGTGCGGGTCCGGGCCAGACCGCCGAGCCCGACCGCGTCGACGTCGACCGCGTGCAGTGCGGCCTGCACCGCCACGAGCGAGTCGGTGGCCGTGGCGTACTCCGCGGCGGTGAAGCCGGCGCTGTCGGCGGGGGTGCGCAGGATGCGACCCTCGACGAAGTCCATCACCGTGAACGGCGCACCGATGACCCCGAGATCCCCGCAGTACGCCCGGGGGGTGGGGACGGGGAGGCCGGTGTGGCGATGGAGTGCGTCGAGGATGCGCCACTCGCGGCCCATGTCGTGGGCCGTGGCAAGAACCGCGGTCACGGGTGGACGCCGCAGGACGACGGCGTGGCCCGCGGCGTCGTCGACGCGGTACGTGAGATTGGAGCCCCCGGCGGCCACCAGCGTGGCGCGGAACGGCGGCTGCAGCCCGGCGACGTGGGCGGGGAGCCACTCGTCGAGCGCCGCCCGGTCGAGGCCGGGGTCGGTGCCGGACCCGGGGGCGTCGCTCACCCGACGGGAAACGTGACCGGGAGGTGCTTGATCCCGTTGATGAAGTTGGAGCGCAGGCGCTCGGCCGGCCCGGACTGCTCCATGCGGGGCACGCGTGTGAGCAGCTCGTCGAACATCACCGTGATCTCGAGCTTGGCGAGGTGGGAGCCGAGGCAGAAGTGCGGACCGCCCCCGCCGAAGGCTTCGTGGTCGCCGGTCGCGCGCCGGATGTCGAACCGGTGGGGGTCGGGGAACACCGCGGGGTCGTGGTTGGCGGCGATGTACCAGAGCGCGACCTTGTCGCCCTCCCGGATGGTCTCGCCTCGCAGCTCGAAGGTCTCGCATGCCGTCCGCCGCATGTACATGACCGGCGAGGCGTACCGCAGCATCTCCTCGACCGCGTTGGGCAGGAGCGAGCGGTCCTCGACGAGCAGCTCGCGCTGGTCCGGGTGCTCCATCAGAGCCAGCATCCCGTGCGAGATCAGGTTGCGGGTCGTCTCGTTGCCGGCGATGGCGAGGAGCTCGAAGAACAGGTCGAACTCGAGGTCGCTGAGCCGCTCTCCGTCGACCTCGGCCTGCAGCAGGACGCTGATGATGTCGTCGGCCGGGTTGGCGCGCTTGTGGGTCGCGAGCTCGTTGGCGTACCCGAACATCTCGATCATCGCGGTCTGGGCGACCTCCTCGGACACCGCGTACTCGGGATCCTCGGAGCCGATCATCTGGTTCGACCACACGAAGAGCTGGTGGCGGTCGGAGGCGGGGACCCCCATGATCTCGGCGATCACCTGCAGGGGGAGCTCGGCGGCGACGTCGACGACGAAGTCGCAGGTGCCCCGCTCGACGATCGAGTCCACGATGTCGCGGGCGACCTCGCGGACGCGCGCGTGGAGTCGCTCGACCATCCGGGGGGTGAAGCCCTTGTTGACGAGGAGCCGCAACCGCGTGTGGCGGGGCGGATCCATCATCAGCATCATCATCCGCTGCTGGGCGAGCTGCTCCTCGTCGGCCTCGTGCAGCGTGATCCCCCACTCGCTCGAGAACACCTGCCACTCGTGGCTCACCCGGTGGAGGTCGTCGTGGCGGGTGATGCACCAGAAGCCCGGGGCATCGCGTTCAGGGTGGAAGTACACGGGTGCCTGGGCCCGGATGCGGTCGAACTGGTCGTGGGGCACGCCCGCCACGAAGGTGTCGAGATCGGTGAGATCGACGGGAAGCTCGGGGTACACGGGCACGGGGTCCTCCCTCGCCGGGCCGGGACCGGCACACGTTACGATTCAGTCCGCCCGCGGTCCAGGGGCGGCCCACCGGACGGGCCGCCGGGGTCGCCGGGACCGGAAGGGGTTCCCGTGCACGAGCTCGTCATCCGCAACGGCACCGTCGTCGACGGCACCGGAGCGCCTGCGTTCGCCGGCGACGTCGCCGTCGACGGGGGCGTGATCACCGAGGTCGGGACGGTCGGTGCGGCCGGGCGCGAGGAGATCGACGCCACCGGCTGCCTGGTTACCCCCGGCTTCGTCGACGTGCACACCCACTACGACGGCCAGGTCACCTGGGACCCGACGCTGGCACCGTCGTGCTGGCACGGGGTGACCACCGTGGTCATGGGCAACTGCGGGGTCGGGTTCGCCCCGGCCGCACCCGACCGCCACGAGTGGCTGATCGGGCTCATGGAGGGGGTCGAGGACATCCCGGGCACGGCACTGGCGGAGGGGATCCGCTGGGGCTGGGAGACGTTCCCCGAGTTCCTCGACTTCCTCGACACCCAGCCGCTCATGCTCGACGTCGGCACGCAGGTGCCCCACGGCGCCGTGCGCGGCTACGTGATGGGGGAGCGCGGGGCCCGCAACGAGCCGGCGTCGCCCGAGGACATCGCGGCGATGGCCCGCATCGTGCAGGAGGGGATCGAGGCGGGGGCGCTCGGCGTCTCCACCTCGCGCACCATCGCGCACCGGGCCATCGACGGCGAGCCGGTCCCGGGCACCTTCGCCGCCGAGGACGAGTGCTTCGCGCTCGGTCGCGCCCTCGCCGCGGCCGGGACCGGGGTGTTCGAGCTCGCGCCCGCCGGCGTGATGGGCGAGGACCTCGCCGCGCCCGACCGGGAGATGGACTGGATGGTCCGCCTCGCCGAGGAGACCGGTCGGCCGATCACGTTCGCGCTGCTCCAGCACGACATCGAGCCCGACCAGTGGAAGAAGATGCTGGACCTCGTCGGGCAGGTCCACGACCGGGGCATCCCGGTCCGCCCCCAGGTCGCGGGCCGGCCGCTCGGGCTGCTCCTCGGTCTGCAGACGTTCCACGCCCTGCGGGACCGACCCTCCTACCTCGCGATCGAGCCCCTGGCGCTCGCGGAGAAGGTCGCGCGGCTGCGCGACCCCGAGCTGCGGGCCCGGATCCTGGCCGAGGCCCCGGCGGCCGATCCCCGCATGGCCTTCATCGGCCTCGGCCTCGACCGGACCTTCCGGCTCGGTGACCCGCCCGACTACGAGCCCGGGCCCGAGGAGTCCCTCGCCGCCCAGGCCGCCCGCGCGGGCGTGGACCCGTGGGACCTGTACTTCGACCTCCTCCTCGGGGACGACGGCCGTGAGCTGCTCCTGCGGCCGCTGCTCGGGTACGCGCAGTTCACCCAGGACCCGATCCGCGAGATGATCCTGCACCCGGCCACCGCCCTCGGCCTGGGTGACGGTGGCGCGCACGTCGGCGCCATCTGCGACGCGTCGATCGAGACCTACATGCTCACCCACTGGGTGCGCGACCGGACCCGGGGGGCACGGCTGCCGCTCGAGCTCGTGATCCGCAAGATGACGAGCGACCCGGCCGCGCTCTACGGCCTGGGCGACCGGGGCGTCCTCGCCGTCGGGAAGAAGGGCGACTGCAACGTCGTCGACCTCGACCGGCTCGCGTTGCGCCGACCCGAGATGCACTACGACCTTCCCGCCGGGGCGCCGCGGCTGCTGCAGCGGGCCGACGGCTACGTCGCGACGGTCGTGGGCGGCCAGGTCGTGATGCGCGACGGGGTCGAGACCGGCGCCCGTCCCGGTGCGCTGGTGCGGGGCGCTCGCTAGGGTGCCCGACCGACGGGCCCGACCGTGGGCCCACGACTGGAGGCGACGATGAGCAAGGTGTCGGTGGTGGCCACCATCACGGCCAAGGCGGGACGGGGCGACGAGATCGTCGCCGCCTTCGACGGTGCGCACGGAGCGGTGCAGGCCGAGGCGGGCACGCTGATGTACGTGCTGCACCGCAATGCCGCCAACCCGGACGTCTTCTACGTCACCGAGCTCTACGAGGACCAGGCCGCCCTCGACGCCCACATGGCCGGGCCGGTCATGGCCGCGCTGGCGGGCATCGGCGACGCGATCGAGGGCCTCGACCTCCAGTTCGCCGCCCCGGTGTCGGTGGCCAAGGGCTGGTGACCGCCCGACGGGCGGGTCGGTCCGCGCGCCCGGTGGGGCCGCGCGGACCCCTCAGCCCGGCGCCTGGATCAGCTCGAGCACGGTGCCGTCGGGGTCCTCGAACAGCAGCGCGCGGACCGGGGGCACCCCGGGTCCCATCGCGAGCTCCATCGGCGGGGACCAGCACGGGACGCCCAGGCGGACCAGCTCGGCGTGGTCGCGGGCGATGTCGTCGGTGAGGAGCGCCAACCGGAACAGCCCGAGCCCGTGGGCGGGTCGGGGTGCGCCGACGCGGGGCGCGGGGTCGAGCAGCTGCACGACCTCGAGCATGAACGCGCCCTCGCCGCGCGGGTCGTCGAGGTAGGCGGCGGTCAGACCGATCTCACCGGGCAGGCCGAGCTGTTCGCCGGGCTGGCGGAGCGGACCCCGCCGGAACCGCAGCCGGAAGCCCAGCACCTCGGTGTAGAACGCGACCGCCCGGTCGAGGTCGGTTACCCCGACCGCCACGAACCCGACCCGGTCCACGCCGGTCTGCACCAGCTCGACCAGCACCCCGCCGGGCCCGTCGACCACGACCGTGCGCACCGGGGCACTGCCCTCGACCGCGGTCTCGTGCGGCGGCCCGCCGTGCCCGACCCGGCCGTCGGCGACCAGCGCGGCGTAGCAGGCGTCGAGGTCGGCGACGAAGAACCCGATGCGGTTCCAGCCCGGCTCGTCGGCCCGGGCCGGGCGCCCGACCGGGTGGGGGACCCGCCACTCGAGCAGGTCGACCGCGCAGCCCCCGCCGAGACCGCGCTCGTCGTGGAGGATCCAGGCGTCCCACTGCGCCACGTCGAGCCGGAACGCGGCGCCGTCCTGGGGCGCCTCGGGGCGGGTGCGGACGCCGGCCCGGAGCCCGAGCCGGTCGCGGTAGAAGCCGAGGGCGTCGTCGAGGTCGGAGCAGTTGACGTTGACGTGGAACACCTGGGTGACGCCGAGGGGCACGGGGACCTCCGTGGTCGCGGTTCGCCGGTCGCCGGTCGCCGGGCTCAGGTGGCCGGTCGCCGGGCGGGGACCCCAGGCTTTACTCCACCGCCCCGGCCCGGCACAATGCCGCCACCATGGAGCGATCACGCGAGAGCCGGGCCGAGGCCACGGCCGCCATCCTCGTGGCCGTGGTCCTGATGTCGATCGTGCCCGACCGTGTGGCCAACCATCCCCGGTGGGCGCTCGACGCTGTCGCCGGCGTCCTCGCGGTGGTCCTCCTCCTCGGCACCCGGTCGCCGGCTCGGCCCGGCCGGGGCGGGCGGGTCGCCGCGCTCGTGCTCACCGGGATCCTGACCGTGGCCAACCTGGCCGTGGGCACCCGGATGGTGGTCAACCTGGCCCAGGGCCGCGGGCTCGACGACCCCGCCGTGCTGCTACTCACCGGCGGCGCGATCTGGCTCACGAACGTGATCGTGTTCGCCCTGTGGTACTGGGAGCTCGACCGGGGCGGCGCGGTGGGTCGGGCCGAGCCCGCCGGGACCGGCCGGGCCCCGTCGTTCCTGTTCCCGCAGTGGACCCTGCCCGAGCCGTTCCGGGACGACGCCTGGGCCCCCCGGTTCGTCGACTACTTCTACGTCTCATTCACCAACGCCACCGCGTTCAGTCCCACCGACGCGATGCCGCTGACCCGATGGGCCAAGCTGGCGATGATGGTGCAGGCGGCGCTCTCGGTCGTCGTCATCCTGCTCGTGATCGCCCGCGCGGTGAACATCCTCGGTTGACGGGGCGCCGCGCCCGGCGGTGACCTAGGGTCGGGCATGGCCCCCGACACCCCCGCCCCGCCGGCGCCGTCGCCGAGCGACGACCGGCACGCGATCGAGACGCTGATCATGACCTACGCCGAGCGGGTCGACCTCGGCGACTTCGCCGGGGTGGCCGACCTGTTCGCCCACGCCACCTACCGGGCCGGGTCGGGCGACGCCGTCCACACCCAGACCGGCGCCGCCGCGGTGCGGGCGACCTTCGAGGCGATGGTCCGGCGCTACCCCGACGGCACGCCCCGGACCAAGCACGTGACCACCAACGTGGTGATCGACCTGGCGGGCGACGTCGCCGCGGCCCGCTCCTACTACCTGGTGCTGCAGCAGACCGACGACCTCCCGCTCCAGCCCATCATCGCCGGCCGCTACCACGACCGCTTCGAGCGGGTCGGGGGCGACTGGCGCTTCGCCGACCGGCTGATCTTCTCGGACCTGATCGGTGACCTTGGCCACCACCTCCGCCACGACCCGTTCGCCCCGGCCCCGGGGGCCACCCGCCCGATGGACTAGAGCGGGGCAGGCCCGCCGGATAGCATCCGGACAGGACTCACCGGAGGGACGGAACATGGGCTGGAAGGTCGTCGTCGATTTCGACGTGTGCGAGAGCAACGCCATCTGCATGGCGGTCGCCCCCGAGGTGTTCGAGGTCCGGGACGACGACTTCCTCTACGTCCTCGAGGAGCACCCCGGCGACGACCTGCGCCCCAAGGTGGAGCAGGCCGTCCGCCAGTGCCCGAAGCAGGCCATCGCCATCGTCGACGAGTGAGCCCGCCCGGTCCCGCCCACGAGCGGCTGGCCGAGGCGGTCCGGCGTATCACCCACCAACTGGTCTGCACCGAGGCCGACCCCGAGGCGCTCGGGCGGGCGGCGGCGGCGATCGAGGCGGTGGCCGACGACCTCGCGCCGGTCACCCCCGAGTGGACCCTCTCGGTGCCCGCGTTCTCGCCGTCGAAGGCACCCCACGACTACTTCCCGTTCTCGCCCCAGATCGGCCTCGCCAACCCGCTGGCCCCGCCGGTGCGGGTGCTCGTCGACGACGACGGCGTGGTCCACGGCACCGCCAACCTCGACGGGGCGTACGAGGGGCCACCGGGATGCGTGCACGGGGGGATCATCGCCTCGCTGTTCGACGAGATGCTCGGGATCGCCAACATCACCGCCGAGGTCGGGGCGATGACCGGCACGCTGACCATCCGGTACCGCAGCCCGACCCCGCTGCGAACCGACCTGACCCTGACCGCCCGCCACGTCGGGGTCGACGGCCGCAAGGTGCGGGCCGAGGGCACCATCCACGCCGGCGACCGCCTCTGCGCCGAGTGCGACGGCGTGTTCATCATCGTCGACCACGAACGCTGGCGGGCCGCCGGCGGCGCCGCACCCGCATGACGGCGGAGGTCGCGCCGCCGGTCGTCGGGTTGACGGGCCTGCACAACTTCCGCGACCTCGGGGGGCTGCCGGCGGGGTCGGGGCAGCGGGTCCGGTCGGGACGGGTGCACCGCAGCGACGCGCTCCACCGTATGACCGCCGACGACGTCGCGACGGTGCGGAGGCTCGGACTCGCCTCGGTGGTCGACCTGCGCGCCCCCGACGAGGTCGCCCACGTGGGCACCGGTCGGATCGACGGGCTCGGGGCCCGGTACCACAACCTCCCCACCCGACCCGCCGTGCTCGGCGCCGACGCTCCCGTCGCCGGGCCGGCGACCGCCCCCGAGCGGTACCTCGGCTACCTCGACGAGGGCCCGGGGTGCTTCACCGGGCTGGCCCGGCTGCTCGCCGATCCGGCCGCGACCCCACTGGTGTTCTTCTGCAACGCGGGCAAGGACCGGACCGGGGTGGCCGCAGCCATGGTCCTCGGTGTCCTGGGCGTGCCCGACGACGCGATCGCGGCCGACTACGCCCGGACCCAGGCCGCCCTCGACGCGATCCACGCGGCGAGCCGGCGCGACTACCCGGCCGATGTGCGGGCCTGGCGCAACCTCTCGCCCGACATGGCCCACGCCCGGGCCGAGACCATGCACGCCTTCTTGGACCTCCTGCGCACCCGGCACGGCGACTGGCCCGGGTACCTGGCCGGGCTCGGCGTCGACGACGCGACCCTGACGGCGATGCGGGCGAACCTGCTCGAGCCCGGTCCCGACCCGGACCCCGACCCCCGAGAGGTGGCCGACCATGACCAGCGGTGAGATCGACCCGACCGCACTGCGCCGCCTGCCGCTCGAGGGCCCGGTCAACTTCCGCGACCTCGGGGGCTACGAGGCGGACGACGGCCGCACCGTCCGCCACCGACACCTGTTCCGCAGTGACGCGCTCCACCGGCTCACCGGCGCCGACGTCGAGCGGGTCCACGCCCTCGGGGTGACCACCCTCATCGACTTCCGCACCACCCACGAGCTCGAGACCAACGGGTGGGGCGGGATCGCCCTCGTGTCGGCCGAGCACGTGCACCTGCCGACCTTCGACACCACCCGCCCGCTCCTCGACGACGAGGAGGTGCGCCGCGCGCTCATCACGGCCCCCGACGCGTACGTGTCGATGCTGCGCAACGGCGCCGGCGCCTACGCAGCGGCGTTGCGGCGGGTGGCCGCATCGGAGGAGCCGGTGGTGTTCTTCTGCGCCGCGGGCAAGGACCGCACCGGCGTGTTCGCCGCCCTGGTCCTGGGGTTGCTCGGTGTGTCGGACGCCGACGTCGTCGCCGACTACGCGCTCACCGGCGAGGTGATCGACCGGATCCACGTGCTGCGGGGCCACGACGACCCGGGTGGGGCCGAGTCGGCCCGCGCCCTCGGCGCCGACCTGCGCAACGCCTTCCCGGAGTCGATGGCCGAGACCATCGTCCGCGTGCGGGCCGAGTGGGGCGACTGGGCGGGCTACGCGGAGTCGATCGGGGTCGACGCCCCGGTGCGCGCCGCCCTCCAGGACCGGCTGCTCGTCTGAGGCGGCCGGCGCCGGCCGACCGGCCCTAGGCTCCGGTCATGACCGCCCACCTGGTCGAGCGGATGCAGGGCTTCGGCACGACGATCTTCGCCGAGATGTCGGCCCTCGCCGCCACCACCGGCTCGGTCAACCTGGGGCAGGGCTTCCCCGACACCGACGGGCCGCCCGAGGTGGTGGAGGCGGCGGTCGCGGCCATCCGGGCGGGTGACAACCAGTACCCGCCGGGGATCGGGATCGCGCCGTTGCGCCACGCGGTGGCCGAGCACCAGGAGCGGTTCTGGGGCCTGCACCACGACCCCGACACCGAGGTGCTGATCACCGCCGGGGCCACCGAGGCGGTGGCCGCCACGCTGCTCGCGCTGCTCGAGCCCGGTGACGAGGTCGTGACGTTCGAGCCGTACTACGACTCCTACGCGGCCGGGATCGCGCTGGCCGGGGCCCGGCGCCGCTGCGTGACCCTCACCCCGCCGGACCACTCGTTCACGGCCGAGGCACTGGCCGCCGCGATCACCCCCCGGACCCGGGTGCTGCTGCTCAACTCGCCCCACAACCCGACCGGCAAGGTGTTCTCGCGCACCGAGCTCGACCTGATCGCGGCGGTGTGCGTGGCGCACGACCTCGTGGCGGTCACCGACGAGGTCTACGAGCACCTGGTGTACGACGACGCGGTCCACGTGCCCCTGGCGACGCTCCCCGGGATGCGGGAGCGGACGATCACGATCTCGTCGGCGGGCAAGACCTTCTCCATGACCGGCTGGAAGACCGGGTGGGTGTGCGCCCCGGCCGAGTTGGTCGCCGCGGTCCGCACCGTGAAGCAGTTCCTCACCTACGTCCACGGCGCCCCCTTCCAGCACGCGGCCGCGGCCGGGCTCCGGCTGCCCGACGCGTACTTCACCGGGCTCGCCGCCGACCTGGCCGCCAAGCGCGACCTGCTGCGGGCCGGGCTGACCGACGCCGGCTTCACCGCGCACCCCTCGGCCGGCACCTACTTCCTCACCGTCGACATCCGTCCGCTCGGCGAGTCCGACGGGCTCGCGTTCTGCCGGGCCCTGCCGCACCGGTGCGGCGTGGTGGCGGTGCCCACCGTGGTCTTCTACGACGACGTCGCCGCCGGAGCGCCCCTGGTCCGCTTCATGTTCGCCAAGCGCCGCGAGGTCCTCGAGGAGGCGGTCGATCGGCTGCGGGGCCTCGCGTGAGGGTCGCCGCGGTCCAGCACGACATCGTGTGGGAGGACCCGGGCGCGAACCACGCCCGGCTCGCCCCGAAGATCGCGACGGCGGCGGAGGCCGGGGCCCGCCTCGTCGTGCTCGCCGAGATGTACGCCACCGGCTTCTCGCCCGCGGCCGAGCGGATCGTCGAGCCCCCCGACGGCCCGAGCACCGCGTTCCTGGTCGACCAGGCCGCGGCCCACGGCGTGTGGGTGTGCGGGTCGCTGGCCGAGCAGTCGACCGCAGGGGCCCACCCCACGAACACCCTCGTGCTGGCCGGGCCCGCCGGCGAGGTCCACCGCTACGCCAAGATCCACTTGTTCGGCTACGCAAGCGAGGACGAGCGGTTCACCCCGGGGACGCGCCCCGTGACGGTGACGGTCGACGACGTCCGGGTGAGCCTGCACGTCTGCTACGACCTGCGCTTCGCCCCCGACTTCTGGGCCGCGGCGCCCACCACCGACTGCTACGTCGTCGTCGCCAACTGGCCCGACCGACGGCGTGAGCACTGGCGCACGCTCCTGCGGGCCCGGGCGGTCGAGAACCAGGCCTACGTGGTCGGGGTGAACCGGGTCGGCCCGGGGGGCGGGCTCGACTACGCCGGGGACAGCGCCGTGATCGGACCCTTCGGCGAGGAGTGCGCGGTCGCCGCCGATGCGGGCCCCCGGGGTGCGGAGGAGATCCTCCTCGCCGACCTGGACCCGGCCCACGTCGCCGACACCCGCGCCCGCTTCCCCTTCCTGCGCGACCGCTGACCGGGCTCAGATCGCGCGCTCGTGGCCCTCCCAGTAGGGGTCGCGCAGCCTGCGCTTGTAGAGCTTGCCGTTCGGGTCGCGAGGGAGCTCGGCCACGAAGTCGATCGAGCGGGGCGTCTTGTACTTCGCCAGCTTGTCGGCGGCCCAGGCGAGGATGTCGGCGGCCAGGGCGGGATCCCCGGTCGCACCGTCGATCGGCTCGACCACCGCCTTGACCTCCTCGCCCCAGTCGGGGTGGGGGATGCCGAACACCGCGACGTCGGCGACCCGAGGGTGCATGATCAGCACGCTCTCGATCTCGGCGGGGTAGATGTTGGCGCCGCCCGAGATGATCATGTCGTTCTTGCGGTCGGACAGGAACAGCCAGCCGTCGTCGTCGAGGTAGCCGACGTCGCCGACCGTGAAGAACCTGCCGCGGCGGCTGTCGTCGGTCTTGGCCCGGTCCTTGAAGTACTCGAAGTCACCGGTGCGCATGTGCATGTAGACCGTGCCGATCTGTCCGGCCGGCAGCTCGTTGCCGTCGTCGTCGAGGATGACGACCTCCGAGCTCGACCAGGCCCGACCCACGGTGCCCGGGCGCTCGAGCCACTCGTCGGCGAACACGATCGTCCCCCCGCCCTCCGAGGCGGCGTAGTACTCGTCGATCACCGGGCCCCACCACTCGAGCATCGCCCGCTTGATCTCGGGTGGGCACGGGGCGGCGGCGTGCACCATGTGGCGCAGGGACGACACGTCGAAGCGGTCCCGCTCCTCCGCGGGAAGACCGAGGAGCCGCACGAACTGGGTCGGGACCATGTGCGTGCTGGTCACCCGGTACCGGTCGATCAGCGCGAGCATCCCCTCGGGGGTCCATTTGTCCATGATCACGACGGTGTGCCCCAGGTGGATCGCCCCGCCCGCGAACACGAGCACGGCGGTGTGGTAGAGCGGCGACCCGCAGATGTGGACGTTGGCGTCGAACGGCGCCAGGCGGAACATGAACAGCATCCCGGCGAAGCCCACCGCCTGCTCCTCGGGCACGACCTCGGGTCGCGGCCGACGCACGCCCTTGGGGCGCCCGGTGGTGCCCGAGGTGTAGTTCATGACGAGACCGGTGGTGCGGTCGGCGGGGGCGGTGGTGGGCTGACCGGCCTTGAGGTCCTCGTAGGGTCGGAACGACTCGATCGCGCCCCCCACGGCGAAGCGACCCGCCTCCGGGAGGCCGATCTCGTCGGCGGCGGCCTTGGCCGTGTCGGCGAAGCGGGCGTGGGCGACGAAGGCCTTGGCCTCGCAGTCGGCGACGATGTATGCGACCTCGGGCCCGACGAGGTGCCAGTTGATCGGGACCAGGTAGAACCCGGCCTGGAGCACCGCCAGGTAGCACTCGAACACCTCGGTGCCGTTGGGCAGGAGCATGGCCACCGCGTCGCCGGGCCGGAGGCCGAGCGCGCGCAGGCCGTGGACCACCTGGTTGCACGACGCCAGCAGCGCTCCGGCGGTCACCGGGTGCTCGTCGGGGTCGACGAGGGCGAGGCGGTCGGGGTCCGCCTGCGCAATGGACCAGAAGCCGAGCTGGGTCACGGATCGTCCTCCCGTCGGGACCCGGGCGGGCGCCGGATCGCGACGGCCGTAGTAGAACATGGGCCTCGGAGCGCCCGCCACGCGGGCCCGGACCGGAGGCAGCCCATGAGCGTCTACGAGGTCGACATCGCCGCCATCGACGGCACCCGGGGCGCGCTGGCCCCGCAGGCGGGCCGAGTCACGCTGGTCGTCAACGTGGCGTCGAAGTGCGGGCTCACCCCGCAGTACGCGGGGCTCGAGGCGGTCCACGAGCGCTACGCCGACCGGGGCTTCGCGGTGGTGGGGGTGCCCTGCAACCAGTTCCTCGGCCAGGAGCCGGGGACGCCCGAGGAGATCGTCGAGTTCTGCACGTCGACCTACGGGGTCACCTTCCCGCTGACCGAGAAGATCGAGGTCAACGGCGACGGCCGGCACCCGCTCTACTCGGTGCTCACCGAGGCGGGCGACGCCGAGGGGCACACCGGCGACATCCGCTGGAACTTCGAGAAGTTCCTGGTCGGCCGCGACGGCTCGGTCGTCGGGCGCTTCGGTCCGCAGGTCGAGCCCGAGGACCCGGCGCTGCTCGCCGCGATCGACGCTGCGCTCTAGCGGGTCAGTCGGTCTCGCCGAGGGCGAGGCGCTTGGCCCAGCGGTAGTCGGGCTTGCCCACCGGCGTGCGGGGAACGACGTCGGTGACGTGGACCTCCCGGGGCACCTTGTACCCGGCGATGTGGGCCCGGCACGACTCCTGGAGCTCGGCGAGCGTCGGCACGGGATGCCCGGCCCGGACCTGCACGATCGCGGCCACCCGCTCCACGAAGCGGTCGTCGGGAACCCCGACGACGACGGCGTCGAACACCGCGGGATGGGCCTTGAGCGCCATCTCGACCTCCTCGGGGAAGATCTTCTCGCCCCCCGAGTTGATGCACACCGACCCGCGGCCCAGCATGGTGATCGTGCCGTCGGCCTCGATCACCGCGTGGTCGCCGGGGATCACCCAGCGCACGCCGTCGGGATCGGTCACGAACGTGGCCGCGGTCTTCTCCTCGTCCTTCCAGTAGCCGAGGGGGATGTGCCCGCGTCGGGCCAGCATCCCCTGGTGGCCCGATCCGGGCGCGACCGGGCGCCAGTCCGCGCCGAGCACGGTCATCTGCTCGTTGACGGTGAAGCGCGGGCCCTGGGCGGGGCCGTCCATGTCCATCACGGAGCCGGCCGCGCCGGTCTCCGAGGCGCCGAAGCTGTCGAGCACGAAGACGTTGGGGAGCTTGGCCCGCAGCTCGTTCTTGATCGCCGGTGAGAGGATCGAGCCCCCCGATCCCACCGAGACCACGCCGGAGATGTCGACGTCGGCGGGGAGCCGGTCGATCGCCTCGGTCAGGGGCCTGGCCATCGCGTCGCCGACCACCATCACGGTGAGCGCGCGCTCCCGGGCGGCGATGCGCCACACCTTCTCGGGGTCGAAGTGGTGGTCCACGTTCAGGATCACGGTGCCGCCGCTGTAGAAGGTGATCCAGGAGACCCACTGCCCGCCGCCGTGCATCATCGGGGCGTTGACCATCGAGCGGAGCTCGGAGCCGTCGGGCGGCACCCGGCCGGCCAGCTCGCCCGGAGTGGTGATCGGGGTCTGGCCGAACCCGCCGCCGCCGAGGGCGGCGAAGAAGATGTCCTCGGCCCGCCACATCACGCCCTTGGGCATGCCGGTGGTCCCGCCCGTGTAAAGGACGTAGAGGTCGTCGGGGGAGCGGGGCCCGAGGCCGTCGCGGCTGGGGGAGGCGGCCGCCAGCGCCGCCTCGTACTCCACGGCGCCGAGCGCCACCACCGCGGCGTCGGCGGCCGGGTCGTCGGTGCCGTCCTCGATCACCACGAAGTGCCGGAGCTTCGGGGTGGTGCCGACCACCTCGGCGAGCATCGGGGCGAAGGCCCGTTCGAAGAAGATCGCCACCGCGTCGCTGTTGTCGAGCAGGTAGCGCAGCTCCTCGGCCACGTAGCGGTAGTTGATGTTGACCACCGCGTTGCGGGCCTTGTAGATCCCGTGCTGGGCCTCGATCCACTCGGCCCGGTTCCAGGCGAGGACGGCGACCCAGTCGCCCGGCACGACGCCGGCCGCCCGCAGGTGCTGGGCCACCCGGGTCGCCCGCTCGTCGAGCTCCCGATAGGTCAGGCGGACGTCGCTCGCGACCAGCGCCGTGCGGTCGGGGCAGGTGTCGGCGACGATCTCGAACAGGTCGGCAAGATTGAATTCCAAGACCGCGGAGCCTAGAACATGCTCTGGCCGCTCCGGTACGGCTGAGTCCCCGGGGTGCCGATGACGGAGCACGGACGACTGGAGTGCGGATGGAGGTGCCGATGACGGCCCGATCGACCGGGGTGAACCACCTCGGCCTCTGCGTCCGTGACCTCGGCGCGTCGCTCGCCTTCTACCGTGACGTCGTCGGCTTCTCGGTGCGCTCGGCACCCCGCCGCCTCGCCGGCGCGTGGTTCGACACGCTGACCCGGTCCGACGGGGCCGAGATCGAGGTCGCGATGTGCACGCTCGGGGACTGCACCCTGCAACTGGTCCAGTACCACGCCGCGGGCGCGGAACCGGTTGCGGCCGGGCACCACCGTCCGGGCAACCCCCACCTGTGCATCGACGTCGACGACGTCGACGAGAAGCACGCCGAGGTGGTGGCGCTCGGCGCACACCGCCCGACCGAGATCGTCGACATCGCGGGAACCGGGATCCGCTCCTTCTACGTCGAGGACCCCGACGGCACCCCGGTCGAGTTCCTCCAGATGCCGACACAGGCGGACGGTCACTGACCGGCCCCGGGGTGGCCGCGGTCGAGGCCCGGCTCGATCTCGCCGCCGACCGGCTCGGGACCGAGCTCGGCGTCGACGGCCCGGGGTGCCTCGCCGAGCGGCGCCGCCTCCTCGGGATCGCCCCCGCCGGACGGGTCTCGGCCGGGGGCTCGTGCCACCTGGTCGCGGCCGACGACGGCTGGTTCGCGATGAACCTGGCCCGACCCGACGACCGCGACGCGGTCCCGGCCTGGATGGGCCGGGACTGGTCGGGTCCGCTGTGGGACGGGGTCGCGGCGGCCGCGGCCGAGCGCTCGGTCGCCGACGCGGTGGACCGGGCCCAGCTGCTCGGGATCCCGGCGGCGGTGGCCGTGGCGCCCGAGGACTTCCTCGGACCCGCGGTGGAGGTCACCGGCGAGGCGGCCCACCGGGAGGTCGGGCCCGAGCGCCCCCTGGTGGTCGACCTGTCGGCGCTGTGGGCCGGGCCCCTGTGCGCCCGCCTGCTCGGCACCGCGCTCGACGCGCGGGTGGTGAAGGTGGAGGACGTGGCCCGCCCCGACGGGGCCCGGAGCGGGCCGCCCGCGTTCTGGCGCTCGCTCAACGCCCACAAGGAGGAGCGCCACGTCGACCTCGCCGCCGCGACCGGTCGGGCCGAGCTCGCCGACCTCCTCGCCCGGGCCCGGGTGGTGGTCAGCGCGGCCCGGCCGCGGGCCCTCGCCGGTCTCGGCCTCGACCCGGAGGCCTTCGCGGCGCGCGGTGGGGTGTGGGTGTCGATCACGGGATACGGGCGCCGCAGCCTCCACGCCGACTGGGTCGCGTTCGGCGACGACGCCGCGGTGGCGGGCGGAGTGGCCGTCGCCGCTGGCGGGGCCGAGACCCCCGAGTTCGTGGGCGACGCGGTCGGCGACCCGATGGCCGGTCTCGCCGGGGCGGTGGTGGCGGCGCGCCTCGTGCGGGCCGGGCGGTCGGGGGTGGTCGACGTCGCCATGGCCGGGGTCGTGAACCGTGCGCTGCGCGTCGATCCGGCTCCCGGGGCCGTGGGTTAGCCTGCGCCGATGGTCCCGGACCTGTTCGACCGGTCGCACTTCGACGCGGGTCCGCCCCACGACGTCTTCCGGACCCTGCGGGAGGAGTCGCCGGTGGCGTTCTTCCCCGAGCCCGACGGCCCCGGCTTCTGGGGGGTGTTCCGCTACGCCGACGTGGTCGAGGTGTCGCGCCACCCGCAGCGGTTCGCGTCGGCACCGGCGGTGTTCATCCAGGATCCGAGGGACCCGGTGGTGACCGGCGAGCTCCTCATCAACCAGGACCCGCCCCGGCACACCAAGCTGCGCAAGCTGGTGAACCGCGGGTTCACGCCCCGTCAGATCGCCGCGCTGGAGCCGCACGTCCGGGCGATGGTCGTGGGGCTCCTCGACCGGGTCACGGCCATGGGGGAGTTCGACCTCGTGCACGACCTCGCGGTGGAGCTGCCGCTGCAGGTCATCGCCGAGCTCGTCGGCGTCCCCCACGACGAGCGCCACCAGGTGTTCGAGTGGACCGAGCGGATGATGTCGAACGACACCGACGACACCGCGGCGTTCGAGCAGGATTCACAGGCCGCCCTGGCCGAGATGTTCGCCTACGCCGACCGGCTCGCCGCCGCCCGCACCACGGGTGACGGCACCGACCTGCTCAGCGTGCTCCTGCGGGCCGACGTCGACGGTGAGGCGCTCACCCAGTTCGAGGTCGACGTGTTCTTCATGCTGTTGATGAACGCCGGGAGCGAGACGACCCGGAACCTGATCACCGGGGGCACGCTCGCGCTGTTCGAGCACCCCGACCAGCACGCGCGCCTTGCCGCCGATCCGGGCCTGGTCCCGAGCGCGATCGAGGAGATGCTGCGCTGGGTCACGCCCGTGATGCACTTTCGGCGGACCGCACAGGTCGACCTCGAGATCGCCGGTCAGCCGATCGCCGCGGGCGACAAGGTCGTCATGTGGTACACATCGGCGAACCGCGACGGCGCCCAGTTCCCGGCGTCCGACACCTTCGACGTCGGACGGACCCCCAACGACCACGTGGCCTTCGGGGCCGGTGGCCCGCACTTCTGTCTCGGGGCCAGCCTGGCCCGGCTCGAGGCCCGCATCCTGTTCGAGGAGCTCCTCGCCCGGATGCCGACGCTCGCGCCGGCTGGTGCACCCGTCCACCTGCGGTCGAACTTCATCAACGGCATCAAGTCCCTGCCGGTCCGGGTCTGACCGGCGCGCGCGTGCTCTCCGGTCCGGTCGTCGTCACCGGGGCCGACGTCCCCGGCCTGCGCGCCGGACTTGCCGCCGGGCTCACTGTGACGGGGGCGACCGTCGTCGACCTCCCCGTGCACGCGCTCGACGATCGCAGCGCGGTCGACGCCGCGTTCGCCGCCGTGGTGCGCGACCACGGGCGGGTCGGCGGGGTGGTGCACGCGGCGCTGGAGCCTGACGCCGGGGTGCGGATGCCGATCACCGAGGTGGACGACGCCGGGTTCGACGCAGTGTGGGAGCGCACGCTCGGCCGGACCCTGACCGTGCTCGGCGCCGCCCACGGCGTGCTGCGGCCGACCGGCGGCGCGATCGTCGTCGTGGGCTCGATGGTGGGCCTGGCCGGGGCCGCCGGGCTCGCGCCGTACGCGGCGGCGGCCGAGGGGGTCCGGGTGCTGGCGAAGTCGGCGGCCCGGCAGTGGGGTCCCGACGGGGTGCGGGTCAACGTGGTCGTGCCGGCACCGGAGCACGAGCCGACGGGGGTGCGCAGCCCGGAGCTCGCGCTGTCACCCCCGGCCCTCGGCGGGCCGGGGGATCCGTCCGCCGACTTGGCGCCGATCGTGGCCTGGCTCCTCGGGGAGTCGGCGCACTTCGTGACCGGGGTGACCGTGCCGGCGGACGGCGGCGTCTGGATGGCGGGATGAGCCCGGCGGTGCCGAGCCTCGCCGGGCGGACCGCGGTCGTCACGGGCGCCGGGCAGGGCGTGGGCGAGGGCATCGCCCGGGCGCTCGCCGCCGCCGGGGCCAACGTCGTCGTCGCCGCGCGTCGGGCCGTGACCGGTGAGCCGGTGGCCGCCGCGATCCGCGCCGACGGCCACGAGGCCGTGTGCATCGAGACCGACTGCACGGACCGGGAGGCGCTCGCGGCGTGCGTCGACGCCACCGTCGCCCGGTACGGCGGACTCGAGGTCATGGTCCACAACGCGTTCTCCGGTGGCCGGGCCCACCGGATCGAGGACCTCGACCCCGACCTGTGGCACGAGAACTCGCGCACGGGGGTGTGGGCGTCGTTCCTGGCCGCGCAGCTCGCCGCGCCCCATCTCCTGGCCGCCGGGACCGCGGGCCGACTGCTCCTCGTCACCTCCCCGGCCGGGGTGGAGGGGAGTGCGGCGATCCCCGTGTACGGCGCGGTGAAGGCCGCGCAGCGGGCGTTGGCCAAGAGCCTGGCCCGGGAGTGGGGACCGCACGGCGTCACGGTGAACTGCATCGCCCCGGTGGCCGAGACCCCGTCGCTGGCCGGCGCGTTCGCGGCCCGGCCCGAGCTCAAGGCCGCGGTCGAGCGACGCACCGCGCTCGGTCGGATCGGCGACGCCGAGCATGACATCGGCGGGGTGGCGGTGTTCCTCGCCGGCCCCGCGGCCGGCTACGTCACGGGCCAGACCGTCGTGTGCGACGGCGGGTCGTTCCTCGGTCTCTGAGCCGCCGCGCGTCGCCCGCCGTCCGTCGTGGGTTCAGAGCTCGGCCGCGAGCTCGTGGCTGCGCTCGACCAGGCGGCTCGGGGGCACCACCTCGTCGACGAGCCCCCAGCGTCGGGCCCGGTGCGCATCGATCGGATCCCCGGCCCACAGCAGGCGCAGCAGCGCGGCGCGCCCGGCCCGACGGGGGATCGACACCGTGCCCCCCGCGCCGGGGACAAGCCCGAGGCCGAGCTCGGGCAGCCCGATGCGGGCGTCGTCGGCGGCCACGACCCGGGCTGCGAACGCGGCCAGCTCGATCCCGGCGCCGAGGCACGCGCCGTGGACCGCGACGACGAGGCGGCGCTCGATCGCGTGGACGCGACCGGCCAACGACCGGGTGAGCCGCACCACGTGCGCGCCGACCGGGTCGGGGAAGGTGGCGAACTCGCCGAGGTCGCCACCCGAGCACCACGACGGCCCCTCGCCCCGCAGGATGACGGGGCCCCGGGTCTCCGCCAGCGCCCCGAGCGCGGCGTCGAGCTCGTCGCGCATCCGCACGTCGATCGCATTGTGGCGTGCCGGGCGGGTGAGCGTGACCACCGTGTGCCCGTGCTCGGCGTGCACCCGGACCCGCGGCGCGTTGTCGGCCTCCGTGCTGGCGGGGGCGGTGGTGGAACGTGCGGCCCGCCAGGCCGCGAACTCGGGGCCGCCCTGGAGCATCGAGTAGGCGGTGCTCTCGGCCACCAGGCCCGGCCACACCCCGGTGGGGGCCGCGCGCACGAGGAGCGCGGCGGTCAGCGCCGCGAGGGGGGCCCGGTCGAAGCCGTCGGCGAGGCGGTCGGCGGTCGCGGCGTCGCCCACCCAGCAGTCGAGGGCGTCGCGGGCGGCCCGGGGGGCCTCGCCCACGCCGAGGGTGGCGACCGGTGCGGTCCGCAGCCACGGGCGCAGCCGGCCCTCGTCGGCCCCGGCGAGCCCGTCGGCCGGGATGCGCACGAGGAGCGGCTCGCCGATCCGGTCGGCGAGCGCCGCGTCGACCGCAGCGGGCCCCGCTGCGACCAGACCGGGGTCGAGGTCGACGACCGGCACGGGCGCGTCCGCCGCCGGAGGCTCAGTCGGAGGACGGGAGGGGCTTGGCGGTGGCCGGCTCCATGGCCTGGCCGTGGCACGCAAGCGCGCCCTCGCCCGCCTTCGTGACGAGGACGGTGGCCTCGCACTCGGCACACACGTACCGCTTCCCGAGCAGGTTCGCCATCTCAGCCCTCCCGGGCGGCGAGCGGCTGCCCGCAGCACGACACGTCGCCGTAGGTGCCCTTGACGACGATCACCTCGGTCTCGCACTTCTCGCACTTCAGGCGTGCGCCCACGGCAACCGGTGACATGCGCAGATCCTATCCAGGCCCGGTCGGCGATCCGGGGTTCGTGCCCGGTGTCCCCGGTCGGAGCCCCGGGTCGCTGCCCCGGGTCGAAGCCCCGGGTCAGAACCCGAAGATCCGCTCGGCGTTGGACCGGAGGAACCTGGGCCAGACCTCGTCGCGGAAGCCCACCCGGGGCAGTTGATCGAAGATCGTCTCGTACGACAGGCCCATGGGGAAGTAGCCGGCGAAGCAGACCTTGTCGGCGCCGCGAGTGTTGGCGTACTCGACGATGGCGCGCGGGTAGTGCTTCGGGGCGAAGGCCGAGGTCGAGTAGTGCAGGTTGGGCCACTTGACCATGAGCTTCACCATCAGCTCCTCCCAGGGCTCGCAGCCGTGGCGGGTGACGACCACGAGCTCGGGGAACTCGAAGCAGACCCGGTCGAGGCCCATCACGTGCTGGGGGGCGAACGGGACGCGGGGCCCGGGGACCCCCATGCAGGGCATGAAGGGGATCCCGAGGTCGATGCAGGTGGCGTACACGGGGAACCAGATGGGGTCGTCGACGGGCCGGGGGGGCAGCACCCCGGCCGGCAGGGCCGCGGCGGCCCGCACGCCGAACTCCTCCACCCCCCGGCGCAGGGCCCGGAGCCCGGTGGTGCCCGAGTTGGGGTCCACCGAGACGGCGCCGAGGAAGCGGTCGGGGTGGGTGCGCAGGGCCCGCACCGCGGTGTCGTCGTCGGGCGCGACCCCGATGAGCGCCCGGGTCACCCCGTGGCGGTCCATGGCCTCGAGCACGGCGCGCGGCGGATCGTCGGCGAAGCGCTCGCTCGGCAGGTTCTTGAACATGTACGAGGCCGGATGGGCGAAGCCCTGGAGCGACTCCGCGTCCTTCAGGAGCGGGCGCAGGGAGTCGCGCCACGCGAGGTCGCCCGGCGCGGGCGGCAGGCCGACCATGAGGTCGACGACGCCTCCGGCGCGCGCGGCCGCGAACGACACCGGTGGGTCAGCCCCAGAGCGGGGTGAAGTCCCCCGGACTCGGCAGGCCGAGGAGGTCGGCGAGGCAGTGGGTGACCGCGTTGTTACGGCCCATGTCGGCATCGGGCGGGAGCAGCTCGAACTCGACCAGCAGGTTGCGGATCTGCATCATCACCACCCCGAAGCGCACGCCGGCGAAGACCTCGTAGAAGTGGAGGTCGCGGGCGGTGCGCCCCGACGCCGTCTCGTAGTGGGCCACCATCTCCTCGCGGGTCGGGAACCCGGGGAGGCGCTCGCAGCGCAGCCCCTCGTGGAAGTGGCGGTCGAGGAACAGCCACCACCCCAGGTCCATCATCGGGTCGGCGAGGGTGACCATCTCCCAGTCGAGCACGGCGACGACCGCGCACTCGTCGTCGAACAGCTGGTTGTTGATGCGGGCGTCGCCCCAGCACAGCGTGACCTCGGGGTCCATCCCGGGGGCGTTGGCCCGGACCCAGTCGAGCGCGGCCCGGACCGTGGGCTGCTCCTCGTCGCGTGCGGCCCAGTCGAACGACGCCTCGTAGTACCGCAGCTGCTGCTCGAGGCCGCGGGCGCCGTACTGCGGCTTGTCGAGGAAGCCGAGACCGAGGCCGTGCCAGTCGAGCGCGTGGATGGCGGCGAGCGCGTCGAGTCCGTTGGTCACGAGCGCCCGGCGCTGCTCGGGTGTGCAGTCGTCGTGGACCCAGCCCGCGCTGGTGTAGGGCGGGCTGTCGGCGGGGACCCGGACGCCGTCGATGCGGTCCATCACGAAGAACGGGGCGCCCAGGACCGCCGGGTCGGCCTCGAACGACCGCACCACGGGGACGGGCAGCGCAGTGCGGGTGCCGAGGATCTCGAGCACCCGGTACTGCCACTCGAAGTCCGACTCGAGGAACACGGTGTGGGCGGTCGGCTGGACGCGCACCACGAGGCCCCGCGTGCGCCGGCCGCCGTCGGCCCAGGTCGCGGTCACGTCCATGAGGAGGGTCTCGTTCGAGAACCCGGTCAGGGCCGGTCCCTGGATGGGCCCGACCTCGACGTCGCGCCAGCCGTAGGCCCGGGCGAACCACGGGCCGAGGACGCCCCGGGTGGCCTCGAGGTCACGTTGCTCGGGGATGGGCACGACGGCCTCCTGCGGCTCGGGCCGGGCCGGGACGACGCGGCCCGGGGCGGAACGGAACGGGCAACGTCTACACCACCGGGCGGTGGGGGTCATCCGGGCGGTCGGCCGGGCGGTCGGCCGGGCGGTCGTCGGGCGGGTCGTCGGGCGGGTCGTCGGGCGGGTCGTACCGGTGGGGCGCGACCCGGACGAAGACCGCCTCGGCCTCGGCGAGCACCTCGCCGTCGCAGGTGGACCGGCCGGCCACGAGGACCTTGCGGGCCTCGGCCCGCTCGAGCCAGCCCTCGTACCGGACCTCGCGGTCGAGCGGGGTGGGCCGGCGGTACCGGACGGTCAGGGTCCCGGTGAGGCCGGGCATCGCGACGACCGCCGTGGCGGCGCCGAGGACCATGTCGAACATCGCGGCGACGAAGCCGCCGTGGGCGGCACCGGGCGGACCTTCGTGGGCGGTCCGGAAGGTCACGGTGCCCACGGCCCGGTCGCCGATCCGGCGGATCTCGAACGGCGGCGCGAGCGGGTGCGACGGCCCGATGAACGGGTGCGACTCCCACACGTGGGGGTCGGCGCCGGCGCCGCCGTGCAGGCCGGGGGTCTGCGAGTAGCGGCTCGGCGGGCGGTGCGGCTCGAGCAGCGCGGCGGCCTCGGCGAGCGACGCCGTGACCCGGTCGAGGACGCCGGCGTCGACCCGGGTCGCGACCAGGCCGTCGACGACGCGACGCGCGGCGTCGGCGGCGCGGCGGCTGGCCTCGACCTGCGCGGGCAGTGCGGCGGGATCGTGGAAGCCGTGCACGAGCACACCGGCCGCGTTGTGGGCCGAGTCACCGGCCGCGTTGCCGGCCGAGTCGTCGGGGGAGTCGGGCCGGAGGTCCACCAGGCCCCGGATCCTAGACTCGGGCGCACGGGCGATCCGGGGGCGCCGCGCGCACTGCGCGTGCACTGCGTCGCGACACGGGGGCCGACGCAGCGAGCGAGGGGGACGCGGCATGGCGGGAATGGCGGGAGTGCGGGTACCGGTGATCGTCGAGGCCGTCCGCACGCCGATCGGGCGGCGCAACGGCTGGCTCGCCGGCCTCAAGGCTCCCGAGCTGTTGCGGGCCGGCCTCGGGGCCCTGGTCGACCGGGCCGGGATCGAGCCCGGCCTCGTCGACGAGGTCGTCGGCGGGTGCGTCACCCAGGCGGGGGAGCAGGGCTCGAACGTGACCCGCAACGCCTGGCTGGGCAGCGCCCGCCTCGGGTACACCACGGCGTGCACGACGCTCGACGCGCAGTGCGGATCGGGCCAGCAGGCCAACCACATCGCCGCCGGGCTCATCGCGACCGGTGGTGCCGACGTCGTGATCGCCGGTGGCGTGGAGGCCATGTCGCGCGTGCCGCTCGGGGCGGCGGTGATCAACGGTCCCGGGCACTACAAGAGCGACGACTACCCGTACGACGACCCGCCCGACGGGCAGTTCGGGGCCGCGGAGCGGATCTGTGACAAGCGGTGCCTGACCCGGGACGATCTCGACGAGTGGGGGTTCCACTCCCAGCGCAAGGCTGCGGTGGCCTGGGCCGAGGGACGCTTCGCGCGCGAGGTCGTGCCGGTGACGGCGCCGGTCCCCGGCGACGACGGAGCGACCGGGACCACGGTGGTCGAGCGCGACCAGGGCCTGCGCGACACGACCCGTGAGGCCCTGGCCGGCCTGCGGCCCGTGGTCGAGGGTGCCCGCCACACCGCGGGCACGTCGTCGCAGATCTCGGACGGGGCGGCGGCCGTCCTCTGGATGGAGGAGTCGGTCGCCCGGGCCCACGGCCTGGTCCCGCGAGCCCGGCTCCGGCACCAGCTCGTCACCGGGACCGATCCCTACTACCTGCTCGACGGCCCGGTCGACGCCACCGCCAAGATCCTGGCCCGGGCGGGGATGTCGGTGCGGGACTTCGACCTGGTCGAGATCAACGAGGCCTTCGCCTCGGTGGTGCTGTCGTGGCTCCGGGTGTACGGGGCCGATGCCGACCGGGTCAACGTGAACGGGGGTGCGATCGCGCTCGGCCACCCGGTCGGGTCGACCGGGGCCCGCCTGATCACGACGGCGCTGCACGAGCTCGAGCGGACCGACGGGGAGCTCGCACTTGTGACCATGTGCTGTGGCGGGTCGCTCGGGACCGCGGCGATCCTGGAGCGCATCGGCTGACCCCGGCGGCGCGTCGCCGACCGGGTGGCGGTCGCGGACGGGCCGGGAGTACGCGGTCGGCACGTTCCGGCACGTGGTGCGGACGTGTCCGGGGCCGGTGCACTTCGCCCGGCTCGAGCTGCGTCAGGAGCGCGATCCGGCCCGGGCCCGCCCCAGCGTCGCGAAGGCGACCGTCGACGCCGACGGTCGGCTGCTGTGGGCCCACGTCGCCGCGGCCACGATGCACGAGGCCGCCGACCTCCTCGAGGGCCGCCTGCGCCGGGTGGTCGACCGCGCCGCGCACCACGACCGCGACGCGCACCTGCGCCACCGGGACCCCGCGGCATGGCAGCACGGCGACCCGCCGACCCGCCGACCCGCCGCCCGGCGTACCACCCGCGACCGGTCGACGAGCGCGAGGTGGTGGTGCGCAAGTCCTACGGGCGCGCCGCCCAGAGCATCGACGAGGCGGTCGACGACCTCGAACGGCTCGACCACGACTTCTTCCTGTTCCGCGACGTCACCGACGCCATGGGACTGCGTCGTGCACCGGGTCGCCGGCTCGGCGCCGCGCCGGCGCCGCTGGCGGCCGAGGCCCCGGTCGTCGTGGGCCTGCCCCGCGGTTCCGCGCCGTGCGACCGGCGTGCCGCTCACGGACCGGACGGTGGTCGTCGTCGACGACGGCCTGGCGACCGGCGGCACGGCGCGCGCCGCGGTGGCCGTCGCCCGGGCGCGCGGGGCCCGGCGGGTCGTCCTGGCCGTGCCGATCGCCGCGCCCGAGTCGTTGGCGGCCCTCCGGGAGGACGCCCGATGTGGTGGTGTGTCTGGCCGCTCCACCTGCGTTCGTCGCGGTGGGGCAGTGGTACGAGGACTTCACGCCCACGACCGAAGCCGAGGTCGTCCGGCTGCTCGCCGATCCGGATCCCGGGACGAGCGCGTCGGTCGTGGTGCCCGGCGCCGGGCACCTCTTCTCGGAGCCGGGCGCCCTCGACGCGGTGGCCCGGCTCGCGCCGGGGTGGTTTGTGGAACGCCTGGGCGGAACCGCGCGGTAGCGTCCGCGCCATGGCCATCAGCCCCGCGTCCACCCCCACCGATCCCGCGCTGCGCGAGGAGATGGTCGCCTCGGTCCGGCGCTGGGTCGCCCGTGAGGTGGTCCCGGTCGCCAGCGAGCTCGAGCACGCCGACGCGTTCCCCGACGCGCTGGTGGCCGACATGCGGGCGATGGGGCTGTTCGGGATCACGATCCCCGAGGCGTACGGCGGGCTCGGGCTCGACCTGCTCACCTACGTCGCGGTGATCGAGGAGCTCGCGTACGGGTGGATGTCGTTGTCGGGGATCATCAACACCCACACGATGTGCGCGACCAACATCTGGTACCACGGCACCGAGGACCAGCGGCGCCGGTGGCTCCCCGACCTCGCGAGCGGCACGCGCCGCGGGGCGTTGTCGCTCTCGGAGCCCGACGCCGGGACCGACACCCGCAACCTGTCGTGCCGGGCCGTCCGGGACGGCGACGAGTGGGTCGTGACCGGGACGAAGACCTGGGTGACCAACGGCGAGCGCGCGGCGCTGATCCTGCTCGCGGCCCGCACCGACGTCGGCATCAGCGCGTTCCTGGTCGAGAAGGAGCCCGGGCCCCGGTTCGGCGGGATCACCGTGTCGAAGAACATCGGCAAGCTCGGCTACAAGGGCCTCGAGACGGTCGAGATGGCCTACGCCGACCACCGGCTCCCCGGCGACGCGCTCGTGGGGGAGGAGGGCCGGGGCCTCCCGCAGATCCTCGGGGTGATGGAGCAGGGCCGGATCAACATCGCGGCGCGGGCCACCGGGGTGGCGCGCGCCGCCTTCGACGCCGCCCTCGCCTACGCCCAGGACCGGGTGACCATGGGGCGACCCATCGCCGAGCATCAGGCCATCCAGCTGAAGCTGGCCGACATGGCGACCAAGCTTGAGGCGTCGCGGCTGCTCACCCGGGCGGCCGCCGAGCGCAAGCAGGCCGGCGAGCGCTGCGACGTCGAGGCGGGCATGGCCAAGCTGTTCGCGTCGGAGGCCGCGTTCGAGATCGCGACCGAGGCGATGCGCATCCACGGCGGGGTCGGGTACACGACCGAGCTGCCGATCGAGCGCTACTACCGCGACGCGCCGCTGATGATGATCGGCGAGGGGACCAACGAGATCCAGCGCATCGTCATCGCGCGCGGTCTGCTCGACCGGGCCCGTCGCCCCTGACCTTCCGGCGGGGCGCCGGCCCGCGCTGCGGGATCAGCAGTGGCGGCGGAGGAACGCGGCGACCTCGGCCACGGCGCGATCGGAGTCGGGGACGATCTCGCGCAGCCCGAAGAACCCGTGCAGCATTCCGTCGTAGCGGGTGCAGGTCACGTCGACCCCGGCCCGGGCGAGCAGCGCGGCGTAGTCCTCGCCCTCGTCGCGCAGCGGGTCGTACTCGGCGGTGATGACGAGGGCGGGCGGGAGACCGGTGTGGTCGGCGGCCTTGGCAACCGCGGCGCCCGGGTCGTCGGGGTCCCCGTCGGGCCCGAGGTACCAGGCCCACATCGACCGCATGGAGTCGGCGGTGAGGAGGTAACCGGTGCCGTTGGCGTCCATCGACGCCGTGACGCACTCGGGGGCGACCACGGGGTAGACGAGCACCTGCGCCCGCAGCGCCGGGCCCTCGGCCCGGGCCCGGAGGGCGAGCGCGGCGGCGAGGTTGCCGCCGGCGCTGTCGCCGGCCACCGCGACGCGGGTGGCGTCGGCGCCGAGGCGCTCGGCCTCGGCCACCGCCCAGACCAGGGCCGCGTGGCAGTCGTCGAGGGGGACCGGGAAGCGGTGCTCGGGCGCGAGGCGGTAGTCGACGCTGACCACCACGGCGCCCGACTCCTTGGCGATCCGACGGGCGACGCCGTCCCACGCGGCGACCGAGCCCGAGACGAAGCCGCCGCCGTGGTAGTAGCAGACGAGGGGCGCGCCGGGCGTGGCGGTGGGCCGGTAGACGCGCACGGGGATCGGGCCGTGGGGACTCTCGGCGGCCGTGTCCTCGACCGAGTGCAGCGCCTCGGGGGCGCCGGCGCCGAGCGACCCGAACGCCTCGGCGCCACCCCGGACCTGGGTGAGGCGCTCGGCGTCGGACGGGGCGGGGGCGTCGGCGGCGCCGGCGGCCGCCTGGTTGGCGGCGTCGCAGATGGCCTGGAGCGCGGGGTGCAGGGGCACGG
>Ga0194129_10001931_pt1 | contig 32462 bp, 33 predicted proteins | sample TA2KigCa35mmetaG_FD_150862 | JGI IMG/M metagenome (GOLD analysis project Ga0194129, IMG submission 150862) | Freshwater microbial communities from Lake Tanganyika, Tanzania - TA2015038 Kigoma Deep Cast 35m | ecosystem: Environmental > Aquatic > Freshwater > Lake | place: Tanzania: Lake...
TCGCGGCCTCCTGCCTGGAAAGCGTCACGGCGTGAGCCGTACGGCTGCATCGCACCAGACTACTTCCACTGCAACGCCGTCAGCCCCTTCACGTCGCGGACGTAGAGATCGCGGCCCTCGATCGCGAGGTGCGCCCAGCTCTCCTCGGCGGCCACCTTGGCCTCGCCGAGCAGCTCGAAGGCCTCGGGCGTGGCCCGGATGAGCCGCAGGTCGCCGGTCTCGTCGAGGGCGAGGATCCGGTCGCCGAGGGCCACCATGCTCCAGTAGCGGCCGAACGGCTTCGTGATCCAGGCCTCCTTGCCGGTCGCGAGGTCGAGGCAGGCGAACCGCTGATTCCGCAGGTGCACGTAGGCGTGGCCACCGATCACGATCGGCGTCGACATGTAGCCCTGGATCTTGTTCCGCCAGATCTGCTCGACCGGCTTCCCGACGTTGGTCGGATCGACGGCGAACAGGAACGAGCCGCCGCCGTAGCTCGTGGTGAACACGCGGCCGTCGTGCACCGTGGGCGTGACGATGTTCATGCCACGGAACGCCTCGACGGGCGTCTTCCAGAGCACCTTCCCGTTCTCTGGATCGATGCCGGCGAGCTCTTCGCGGGTCTGCACCAGGATCTGGAACACGCCGCCGATGGTGGCGGGATAGGGCGACGAGAACGCGCTGCCCATCATGCCGCCGCCGTCGTCGAGCGTCCGCCAGACGATCTTCCCCGCGGCCTTCTCGAGTTTTACGAAGCCCGAGCCGGCCTGCACGAACACGTGGTCGCCGATCACCAGCGGGCTCGACACGAAGCCGAACGCGGGCAGGGGGCTCTCGAGCGCCTCCACGAAGTTCACCCGCCACTGCTCGGCGCCGGTGGCGGCGTCGAGACACACGAGCACGTCGCGCATGCCGGCCACGAACACGCGGCCCTCGTCCACGCAGGGCGTGGAGCGGATCCACGAGCCGTTGGAGGCGGCGAAGAAGGGCACGCTCATCGAGCCCGGCCATTCCACCTGCCATCGCTCCGCGCCGCTGGCCCGGTCGATCGCCCGAACGTGCTCGGTCTTCGCGTCCTTTGTCTCCGTGACGATGACGAGATCGCCCGCCACGACGGGCCCGGAATAGCTCGGGCCGAGGTCGGTGCGCCAGCGGCGTTCGACCCGCTCCTGCGCGAGGCCGTCGGGCCATGACGCCGCCGCCACGAAGCCGTCGCGGCTCGGGCCGCGCCACTGGTGCCAGGCGGCCTCGGCGAGGGCGGCCCGGGGAGCCAGCGCGACCTGCGACATCGCGACGACGAGGAGCGCGGCTGCGAGGCGGCGGAAAGCGTGGGCAACGTCCATGCGGGTGGACTCCGGAGTGAGGATGCGACGACGGCCTCATCGTACCGCGTCGCGATCCGTTCCGGGGTCCGCCGCCGGACGTCAGCCGGCCTTGCGATCGGTGCCGGGCCCGCGATCGCTGGACCCGAAGAGATGATCCCAGAGACGTTGGATGGTCGGCTTCGCCGGCGGCACCGACGGCTGCAGGGCGGTGGGGGCGCTGTGGTCCTGCGGTGCAGCAGACCCGTCGTCGCCCACGGCATCACGGCTCTCGGTCGCCGGGCTCTCTGCCTCGGGTTCGTCGCCGCCGCAGGCCAGCCGCTCGAGAGCCTCGATGCCTCCGGCCTCCTCGGCCAGCCGCTGCAGCCGGGCGATCCGCGGCGGCGGGGCGCCCGTCGGCTCTTCGTCGTCGAGGCCCGCGAACGACACCTCTCCCCTCTCGATCGCATGCCGGATCACGCGGTCGAAACGGGGCACGCCGTGCAGCATGCCGTGCATCAGCCGGTGAAACTGCCGTGACGTCAGCTCCGAGTCTTCCAGGGGCAGTTCCACGTTGGGCCGAATCTCGCCGTCGGAAGGGTCGTAGTCGAACCGCAGCATCTTGTACTGCGTCTGGATCGACGCGATCGCCTCGAACACCGCAGCCCGATGGGGGCAGTCCTCCACGTTCCACGCCTGAGGCGTGAAGATCGCGAGGAACTCGCCCCGCTCGAGCACCCGGATCACGAACTGGATGCCCGGATCCCCGTCGACATCCCGGAACGTGGTCGACTCCGGATTGAGCCCGAACCCGATCAGGATCGCATCGTGCTCCTCGTCCACCCGGTAGTTCAGGGAGTATTCGTCGAGGAACGTCTGGATCTGCTCGATGCTCGTGGGCATGGTCTCGTCTCTCCGTGGCGGTCGTGCGTGGCTGATGTCGGTTGCTCGTGGATTCCTACGCGGGATGCGGCGGCGCGCTTCCGTGAGACGCTCGCAGCCTCAGTTCGCCGAGGGCTCGGCCCCGCCCGACGGCTCGGGCCGATCCTTGCGGAGGTGCTGCCGCAGGAGCGCCTCGATCCGGTTGATTCCGCCGCACCGCTTCGCCACCGACTCCAGCTTCTCGTCGTGCGGCGACCGCTGGGATCCGGCGGCGTCGAAGAAGCCCTTCTCCATCGCGTCCTTGATGTGGGGATACCACCGATCGGCGAACGCGGGAATCAGGCCGAGCATCTGGATCACGTCGTCGCCATCGACGCCGTCGGCGCCGAGGCGGCAGTCGACGCGCAGTCGCACCTCCCCCTGCTCGGGATCGAGCTGGGTCTTCACCAGCGGCGACTTGCCCGACGCGGCCAGCAGGCAGGCCAGCATCGCCTCCTTGTGGGCAGCCTTCCGGCAGTCGAACGCCCATGGCGTGTCGATGGTCAGGCAGCGGTTCCGGTCGTCGAACGCCAGCTGGACCTCGATCGACTTCGTGCCCGTCCGCAGGCTCGTGTAGGCCTTGGTGGGCACCTGTGTGAGCAGGCAGAGATCGAAGATCCGCTTGCAGGGATACCCCCGGGCGGTGAGCAGCTGTTCCAGATCGTCGAGCGTCTTTGCCATCGGCCGGCCTCCTCGGGTGTCACGGCCGCCCCGGCCGCACCCGATCTACGCCGGCGGTCGTCAGGCGCTTCGGTCCGGCTTCGTCGCGGCCCGCTCGAGGGCAGCCGAGAGATCGACCACGCCCTCGTCGAGCGCGCGGCGGATCACCGGGTGCCAGCGGTCGACGGCTTTGGGGATCGCCTCGAGCATCCGGCGGAACTGCCGGCGGGTGAGGCCGCCGTCCTCGACCGGGTACGACACCGTGCAGCGGATCTCGCCGTCGTCGGGATCGTGCTCGAACCGCACGAGCTTCGTCCGCATCGTGACGTCGAGGAGCGCCTGGAACAGCCTCCCCGGGTCGCGGCCGCGGCGGGCGTCGTAGAGCCGTGGGGCCGTGAACTCGAGAAACTCGCCGTCCTCGGACACAGCCACGGCGATCGCCACGCCCCGCCGACCGTCCTCGTTTTCGTAGGACGTGGTTGCGAAGCCGGTGAGGAGGTGGCCCTCCTCCTCGAGGCGGTACTTGAGACCTGCCTCGACGAACATCGCCTCGAGCTGTTCCAGATTGAGCGGCATAACTGAATGAAAGAGTATTCGCCGGAGAGCCACAAGGCGACTTTCGGGGGGCGAGGTTCGAGACACACCGGGATCCACGAGGATCTACGGCCGGGCGGGCGGAGCGCTTCGCGGATGGCGGCGTAGAGGGGAGGCACCGCCGCCGTGCTCTACCCCGCTGCTTTCCATCGCCTGGAATGAGCCATGCCCGCATCCGTCCCCCGCCACGCGCCGACCCCGGGCCCGGTCGACAGCCTCGCCGCCGCGGTGCGGATCGAGCCCCGCGACTACCAGAAGCGGGTGGTCGGCCGGGTGATCGAGATGTTGTCCGGGCCCCACGTCGATCGGAAGGTCGAGCTCCCCGCGGCCCGGTCGGTGATGGTGGAGAGCCCGACGGGGAGCGGGAAGACGGTCATGGGATTGCTGGTGGCGCGGTGGGCCCAGGAAACACTCGGCATGCGGGTGGTCTGGACCGCCATGCGACGAAACCTCCTCACGCAGGTCGAGCGGGAAAACCGTGACCGCGGGTTCGGCGTCGACCTCGTCACCGTCTCGATGTTCGACCGCAATCCGCCGCGGGGCGACCTCCTGATCGTCGACGAAGCGCAGCACGACGCCACGCGGAGCATGGCCTCGCTCCATGCCGCCGTCGGGTCGAGCAGGGTGCTCGGGCTCTCAGCCACCCCGTGGCGGGCCGACCGGCTCGGGCTGTGCTTCGAGCGGGTTGTTCGCGATGCCGGCATCCGGCAGCTCGTCCTCGACGGCTATCTCAGCCCCTTCGCGCATTACACGATCAATGCCTTCTCGCCCGAGAGCGTGGCGGCGACGTATCTCCGCGAGCCCGCCCGCTGGGGCCGCTCGCTCATGTTCTTTCGCACGATCGCCGAGTGCCGGGCGTGTGCGGGCCTGCTCGACGCGGCGGGCGTGCCCTGCGAGGTGGTCACCGGGGCGAGCGATCGAGAGGCCCAGATCGCGCGGTTCGAGGCCGGGGCGTGCCGGGTGATGCTCAGCGTGGCCGTGCTCACCGAGGGCTTCGACTGCCCGGGCCTCGAGACCGTGTTCTGTCGGCCTGCGGGAAAGGGGCCGACGGTGCAGATGGCCGGCCGCGTCCTGCGGCGGATGGAGGGCATTCCGCACAAATCGATCGTCCAGTGCAAGGCGACGCGGCATCCCTTCACTGCCACGGCGCCGCCGGCCGTGCAGTACGTCGAGGCCGTGGACGGCTGGCGGTCGATCGGCCTCAACGACCGGGTCGAGCGGACCACGGCCACGATGCTCGAGCTGCTCGTGCGGCTCTCGAAAAGCGAACGTGACTCGGGCGGGCAGGGGGGTGGCCCGGCGGCCGCATCCCGCGTTGTCCGCGGCTTGAGACGGGTTCGTGCGTGGAACTACAGGGTGGAGGAAGCGCGGGACCGGTTCCGTCGTAGAGGGGAGTCGCCGCGGCACGGGTAACGCGGGAGGGCTCAGGAGGCAGGACGATGGTGGAAGCGACGCACGATGCCGGGGGGCGGGACGAAGGCGGCGAGGGAAGTCGGCGGGTGCGGGTGGAGCCGAGGCTCACCACGCTCGGGCGGCTGCGGGTCACCGCCGCGCCGGGAGAGTCGGAGGGTCGACGCGGGGAGTCCACACTGCCGGCCAGGGCGCTCGTCGACATCGGCGGTGAGCCCTGTCGCGTCTCGGCCAGGTTCTGGAAGTCGGTCTTCGCCCGCTATCGGTTCGGGTCGAGCACCTTCCGCTACTACCGGCCCGAGGAGGTGTTTCAGCGAATCTGCGAGGTCTCCCGCGACGACGCCCTGCGGGTGATGGTCGAGTATCCGCGGAAGGGACCGCCGGTGGCTCTCGCGGTCTCAAAGCCGAGCGATCGCCTGATCACGATCGACGACGTCCGTGACCTCGCCCGTTCGCACGGCGCCCGTCAATCGCACTACGGCGACGGCGTGGTGAGCTGCACCTTCACACCACGGAGCGGCGAGCAGGCCCTGGCCATCGGCGGCGACCAGTTCGCCAACCGCTTCACGCTCGACGTGCCGATCGACGGCTACGGGGGCTCCCGCATCCACGTGGCCCTTCTGCGGCTGATCTGCGCCAACGGCGCGGTCGGCTACCACAAGGCCTTCTGCAGCGAGGTGCCGGCGAGCAAGAGCCCGCGGCACACGCTCCAGCGGGCGATCGAGTGCTTCGATCATGCCGATGGTTTTGCGGCCATCCGCGAGCGGTTTCTGGCGTCGCAGTCGTCGTGGGCGTCGGTTCGGGAGGCCCACACGCTGTACCGGCAGCTCGTGCGAACGAAGGTCAGCGATCCGCGTCGCACGACCCGCGCCCTGGAAGACTTCGACCGCCTCACCGGCCGCATCCAGGAGTTCTACGGGCTCACGAACCTCGACACGCTGCCGGTGCGGCGGCAGCGGCTCCTGCCGGTGAAGTGCCGGGTGTACGACCTGATCAACTTTGCCAGCGAGGTGGCCACCCACGTGGCGGAGCCGGCGGAATCCCGGCCGCTGCAGTCGTGGATCGGCTCCACCCTGGCCGAGGAGTTCGACCTCGAGGGCACCGCGGACCACGCGCCGGAGTTTGCCGATCTCCTGCTCCGGAGTGGTGAGGCCGGAGTCTCATGACGGTCGGGGACGGCAGCTTCGGGCTGTCGGCCGTCCCGGAATCGTGATCGAGCGGCGCATCGCAAGCCTCTGAGCCGCAAGGGTTTGCGTCGTCGGGTCGGATTTTTTTGGAGGGGCGTGAGCCACACCCCCCGAAAAACCTGTTTGGAAGGAGGGCGTCGATTGGTTTCCTGAACCCCGGAGGCACGGCATGACTGACAAGAGCGACGATCGGACGATGAGTGGCCACGACGGCACGGCCCGGGCCAAGCCCCTGGCCACCGTCAAGCTCGACATGGAGCTGATGAATGAGCTGACGGCGTCGAAGGGCGCCGACAGCGACTCCCTCGGCGAGTTGATGATCCGGCACCGGGGTCTCGTGCTCAACGAGCTCCGGCGTCGGAACATCAGGCAGTGCGACATCGACGACGTGGCGAACCGGGTCTGGGACAAGGTGTGGCGGATCGGTCGCGACGGCACCTGGGATGCGGGCCGTGCCCGGCACTGCCACGACCCCTTCGTGCCGCTCCTGAAGACCGTGGCCAACACCCAGGCACTCGATTACCACCAGCGGGCGGCCGCTGAGCGACGGCGTCGGGATGTGGTGGTATCGGCCTTCGAGGCCCATGGCGACGACTGGCGGGCGATCCTCGCGGGGCCGTCGGCAAAGCGGTCTGCGAAGCACCGTCCCCAACCGTCGGGTGTGCCGGAGGAGCTGGCCGCCGCGGTGGCGACCCTGCCGGAACGCCTGCGGAAGCCCTATGAGCTCCATGCCGGCGGGATGACGAATCGGAAGATCGCCGACGAGGTCGGCTGCAGCTGGGGCGAGGTGTCGAGGCGGTTGAAGGCGGCCCGTCAGGCGCTGGGCCTGTCGGTGCCGACGAAGCCCCGCTGACGACGCGCTGCGGGCCTACGGGGTGGCGCCGTCCGGCGGCCGCGCATCCCGCCGCGTCTGCTCGATGAGCCTGCGGTTGAGATCCAGGATGCCCTGGATCCTCTGCTCTGAATCTTCACCGACCCGCATCGCCTCGCGTGCGGCCTTCATCGCCTCGTCCGTCTGGCGGGAGGCCGTCCGCTCGCTGCGGCGGTGGTCCTCGCGAGCCCGCCACCCGAGGAGGGCGAGGCCCGTGACCGCGAGGATCGCGATGACCGCCAGCCAGCGGCCCAGCGTGGATCGCTTCCACGCCAGTTCGAGATCCTTGGCAAACGCGAGGGCCGACGCATGACGACGATCAGGATGGAGCGCCAGCCCCCGTGCCACCACCGGCCTCAGCCGGCCCGGGATCCGCTTCGACACCCGCATGTCGAGTCCCGACGCGATTTCGAACTCGATCCGTTTCGGGTCGTCGAGGTCGGTGTAGGGCAGTCCCCCGGCCAGCATCTCGTGGGCGACGAGGGCGAGGCTGTAGACGTCGCTGCGGGCGTCGAGCGGGCGGCCTTCGAGTTGCTCGGGCGACTTGTACGCGGGCGTGCCCGTCGAGCCCCCGGGCTCCTGCGCCGCCACGTCGATCGCGATCCCGAAGTCGGCCAGCACCGCATTGCCGTGGTCATCGAGCAGGATGTTGACCGGTTTGACGTCGCGGTGGGCACGGCCGGCGTCGTGCACGGCGTCGAGCGCGGAGGCGATTTGCAGCGTCCAGTCGATCGCCCGCGACACGCTCACGCGGCCGCCGTCGCGGGGCCGCACGCGTTCGGCGAGGGTCCGGCCCGGCATGAGTTCGGTGACGACGAACACCGTGCCGCGGGCGTCGTGGCCGGCATCGAGCACCTTGAGGATGTTGGGATGCTGCAGGCTGGCGATCAGCCGCGCTTCCGCGAGCAGGTCGTCGCTGTCGCCCTTGGGGAGTTTGACGGCCACGTCGCGTTGGATGAGGGTGTCGCGGGCGAGCCAGACATCGCCCTCTGTGCCTCCCCCGATACGCCGTGCGATGCGATACCGACCGTTGAGCAGGTCCGCCGGCGTGGTTCCGCCGAGCGCCCCCGGCTCGAGCGGCTTCACCCGGAGCCGGTTTCGGATGCGGCGGGCGAGTTCGGGCGCGAGGTCGGGTCGCTCGCGGCAGAGCTCCGCCGGGTCGAGCGGCGTGCCGCGGTCGTGGGCCTCTTCCCAGCGGTCGAGGAGGTCGTAGAGCAGGTCGTCGTCGGGAGTCGTCATGCGTCAGTCGGACTCGGGCGGCCGTGGCAGGGCCTCACGTCGCGGGTCGCCGAGGGCCTCGCCGAGGCGGTCGGAGGCCCTGGAGTAACGCCGCTTGAAGGTGGCCAGCGAGAGGCCGAGGTGGTCCGCCGCCTCCTGCTGCGTCAGGCCGTGCACGAGCCGCAGGTCGAGGAGTTCGCGATCGTCGTCGGCGAGCGTCTCGATCGCGTCGAGAAACCCCGACATCGCGGCGAACGAGTCGGGCGGTGCGGCCATGTCGGCGAGCACCCGATCGATGGGAGCCTGGCCGTCGGCCAGCGCGGACGGCATGTCGGTGTGGTGGCGATGGGCGGGCGATTTGTTGGCGAGGTACTTGTCGCGGAGCGTGCGGAGCTCCCAGCGGATGTTGGTGGCCGCCAGCTTGAAGAAGTCGCGGGGCGAGTTGATGGGCAGCTTGTCGATCGTGCGGGAGAGCCGGATCAGGCTTCCCTGGACCACGTCGTCGGTCTGCTCCCAGCGCCGCACGATCGCGAATCCCGATTCACCGTGCAGCATCTTCTGCACCATCCGCGCGAGCTGCTGCTGGGCGTAGGCGAGGAGATCGTTCTTGGCGGCGGGATCTCCGCGGTGCAGCCGCTCGATCGCTCCCCGCACGAGGCTGTCGGTGGGATGGCTCGGCTCGTCGGCGTGCATGCCCGTGTCCTCCGTCGTCGGCGCCCCACTGTACCCCGCCGCCCTCCTTCGCGGGGTGCCGAATGGGGGGGTGGGGCCGGGAATCGCCGGATTTACGAGGTTCCGCAGGGCGGGACCAAGGATGTCCCGCCCGTCGCGAAGATTCGGAATTCGCAACACACAACAGGAGGACGAAACGATGGCGAAGAACACCTGCAGGGCAGTGGCGGCGTTGGTGGCGTTTCAGAAGACCGGCACGGGGTTCGACGGCGTGTGGTCGGAGATCCACGGGATCGTGGACGAGTTCGCCCGGAGGGCACTGATGAGGAACGGGGTGAAGGCCGCGTGGGGCGACGACGAGTCGGCCGTGGACGACGTGGTCAACCAGACGGCCGAGCGGCTGCTGGAACTCGCCCTTCCCGACGCCGGCGGCCGGTTCGATCCGGCCAAGGCGCAGCCGGGAATTTCCGGACTGCGGGGCTGGCTGTGGAGGGTGGTCGAGCGGCAGGCGGTGGACTGGATCCGGCTCTATCGAGGCGGCCGTGGCGTGAAGATCACGACCAGTGGTGTGGCGTGGAATGCCCTGTCGGACAACGACCCGGTCGAGTCGCAGATCGACCGGCAGGTGGCGAAGTTCCGTAGGCCCGACCTGCTGCCGATCATGCTCGAGTGCATCGACGAGATCCGTGACTCGTTCCAGCGGCGGATCCTGCGGCTCAAGCTCGACGAGGATCTGTCGCTGCGAGACACGGCGAAGCGGCTCTCGGTGAGCGTGTCGCGTGTGCAGCGGCAGCTGGTGGTGGCCTACGGCCTGCTGCGAAAAGGGCTCGAGCGTCGCGGCTTCGACGACGACTGGCTGGCGGCGTGATCCGCGCGGTCGTCGTGAGCGGTTGACATCTGCCGCACGACGCCAGCCTCTACCGCATCGCGCATCGTCCTCCGATGCACACGGGTCGTTCACCGCAGCGGCCGCTTCCGCAGCCGCTCGGTCCGCCGCCGATGGACTGCACCTTCTCCCGCTGGATCAGCCAATCCTCGTCATGCCTGCCGAGTGTGAGCATCGATACGATGTCGTAGCGGGCGCCGTCGAGCGTGATGGCGTACCGGATGCCGACCTCGGCCCGACTGTCGGTGCACTCGAGGACATGATGGTCTTCGAGTTCGAGGGTCACGACGTGTGACACGAGAATCATCCCGAGCCGGCGACGGGCCGCGGCCCGCTGATCGGGCATGAAGCACCGCTCCACGGCGTCGAGATCCTCGTGGTTCATCGCCGTCACGGTGTCGTCGAGAAGCTGCTCGATTGCCTCGTGCCGCGAGTCGGGAACGACCACTCTGGCCCTCGGCAGAGCGTCGCCCTCTGACTCGAGCCCGACGGCGATCTCTGGTGCGGTGGACAACCATGCCGCCAAGGCCAACCCGGACGCAACAACTCGAGAGATCGCCCAGCGACCGTGGCGTGCGGGAGCCATGGGGAGCGTCATGGTAAACCTCAAGTGGTGAGTGCCTTGCCGAGCAGGTCGGCGACGTAATCCACGAGCCGCTCGGGCGGGATCTCCGTGACCGACCTCTGAAAATAGCGGGCCAGCGGGGCCGTGCCGTTGCCGAGGCCGAGGCCCACGGTGGCGACGCCTGCGGCCTCGAGCCGCTGCACGGCGGCGAGCGTGGGCTCGTGCCGGTTCGGCTCGCCGTCACCGATCACGAACAGCAGCTTTGGCTCGCCGCGTCGGGCGGCGAACGCCCCGCCGACGGCGTCGAGCGCCGCCGCCATGTCGGTGTTGCCCTGGCAGGCATCGGGCAGCATGCCCAGCCGGCGTCGGGCCGGGCCGTCCACGGCCGCGTCCCAATCGAGCTCCTGGCGAACGTCGTCGGCGAACGACCACACCGCGGCCGCCACGCCGATCCGGCGGCAGACTTCCGTGAGCAGCACCATGCCCTCGAAGGCGCGGTCGATCCGGCCCTGCTCGGTCATCGATGACGACCGATCGACGAGCAGCAGGACGGCCGGCTCACGGCGCTGGGGCAGGATCGGCCGGCACCAGAGCGAGCGATACTGGGCCGGGTCGGCCTCGAACTGCATCGCCCGCCGGAGATCGAGCCGCGGACCCCACGGGTGGCCTGCCGACCACCGCAGTCGCTGCCGGGGCACGAGCACCCGCAGCAGTTCATCGCCGAGCCTGTCGGCCACTCGGCAGATGCGTCGCCAGGCGGTGAGGTAGTTGTCGGTGCCATCGGGGGACGGTGCGCCTCCGGCATCCCGGCGGCCGTCGCCGCGCTGCGAGGCATTGGGCGAAGCGTCGGTCACACGTTCGTCGTGCGGCTGCCGGGCGAACCGTCGGGCTGCCTCCTCCGAGATCTCCCGAAACTTCCGGGCTCTTGGGGAGGTGGCCCGCGCGGGCCGCAGCCGGGCGGCGCCGCGGGCTCGCGAGTGGTAGCCCGAGCCCATGCGGTCGGCGAACTCCCGCAGCTCACCGGAGGCGAGTCGCCCGATGCCCTCACGGGCGTCCATCGCCACGAGCCGTTCCCACGTCGGCAGGATGCGGTCGCGGACGATCTCCCACATCGCCTTCTGGCTGGCCATGATCCCTGCCGGATCATCGTCGAGCGGGGGCTGGCAGCTGGTGGCCGCCGCGATCGGCTCGCGGCAGGCGTCGAGCGCCGCGAGCACCTCGGGCAGCGTGCCGGGCGTGGTGGCCCCGAACCACCAGAGCTCGAGAATCCCGCCGAGAAACTGCACCTGCCGCGATTTCGGGAGCGGCTGATCCCGCATGATGCCGTAGAAGACGTCGTTGTAGGCCCGGATCCAGCCCGTCGCACCCGGAAACCGCGCCCTCATCCACGTCTCGATGCGGATGTCCTCGAGCGTGTTGAGCAGCGGATGAATCCGCGTCAGGTGCGCCTCGGCGAGGATCCGGTGCAGCACCGTGACGGCCGCGTGCGCGGCTTCGTGCAGGGCGAGGCCCCGGCAGAGATCGGGGGCCAGGGCCACGAGGTGCGTGGGGTTTACCGTGACGATGTCGTCCAGCCAGTCGAGCGACCACGAGCAGTTCGGCGCGCCCGTGCGGACCACGAGGTTCGGCCGGCGGGCGGCGATCCGCACGAGGCCCTCGAGTTCGGCACGGAGCTGCTCGGCGGCGACGTCGGTGGCCGCGGACGGCGATCGCGTGGCGGCCGCGGTGGAGCGGTTGTGGTTCGGGGCGGCGACGGCCATCAGTTGAGCCCCGCGGTGCGAAGGGCGGTGCGCACAGCCTGACGGTCCGGGCCGGGCTGCACCCGCTGGAGATAGACCATGCCGAGCGCCTCGCGGACGGCGGCCTCGATGTCGGCGCCGCGATCGACGAGGTCCGCCGCCAGCGACATTGCCGCCAGCATCGTCCGCCTCGTGAACACGTACCGCTCGCGGCGTGTCCTGCCGAGTTCCACGCCTCCTTCGGCCCCCGAGGCCGCCGAGACGGCCCCGTGAAACGACGCGACGGCATCGAGCAGCCCGTCGATGCGGGGAGTGGCGGCGAGCTGCGGATGCACCGGCGCACCGTCGGCGGCCTGCCACTCGACGCCGTCGAGCACGAAGGCCGGATGAACGCCGTGCACCAGCCGCCCGAGGAGCGCCCGGTATTCGGACTCGCCGGGCTGCTCGAGCATGTTCCACAGGCTCCAGCGGTCGCGGAACGCCGGCGACAGCACCGAGCGGCCGGCGTACTCCGACGGATTCATGGTGGCGAAGATCCGGAAGGTGTCGGCGAGCGGCACGTCGCCGCCGAGGCCGTACCGCTCCCCGCCGTTCTCGGAGAGCACGAGCGAGGGATGCTGCTCGAGCACGGGATTGAGCCGCTCGAGCACCTGCGGCTCGGCGAGGTTGAGCTCGTCGAGCACGACCCAGCGACCGTGCCGCATGGCGGCCGGGATGATTCCCTCCCAGAACCTCCACGAAGAACCGGCATCGCCGACGGCGGGCACGAACCGGCCCACGAGTTCGCCGGTGTCGGACTGGCCGTTGAGGTTGAGCCGCACCGCCTCCTGGCGGCAGAGGTGCGCGACCCAGAGCACGGCCGTGGTCTTGGCGACGGCCGTGTCGCCCTCGAGGGCGCAGGGCAGGCGGGACCTGGCCGCGATCGCCACGGCGCGGGCGGCGGTCAGAAACGCGGCATCGAAGCAGAGATGAGCGAACCGCTCGTCGGGCAGGAGCCCCGGGGAGCCGGCGGAGCGGCGGTCGACCGTGACGTCGAGAATCCGCACGCTCTCGTCGGTGATCTCCAGGGCCGTCCGTCGCAGGTGCGGCTGCACTGCGTTGCGGAACATGCCCGGCAGGAGCACCATACGGCCCGACCGCTCCGACTCCTCCACGACCGCCGCCGCGGGCTCGGGCACCAGCACGGCATCCGCCCCGGCGGTGAACGCCGTGGGCAGGTAGCCCGCCCGCTCGATCAGCCGGGCGAGTTCGTCGTGCTCCTCGCGGGAGAACCCGGTGATGCACACGCGGGCGCCTTTCGCCGGGAGTTCGCCGCCCACGTCGTAGCGGTCCCGCGCCGCGGGAGCGGAGGTCGTCGGGGTCGTGGCGGCTGGTGTCATGGTGGGGGCCTCGGGATGTGGGGTGGTCGAGAAACGAGAGGGTGGTGGTCGTGCCGTCTTCTACGCCCGCTGCGATCGGGCGCTCAATGGTCCTGCCGCTCCGGCATGACCGTGGTGATCACAGCCTCTCCGGCCGGGGTCGACGAGGCCGCCAGGATCCGGTCGTGCAGGTCGGGCAGCTTCGCCAGCACGGCGTCGATCACCTTCTCCTTCACCGTGATCTGGCCGATGCCGTCGAAGCACGCCAGAAACCGGACGAGTGGCTCCGGCAGATCGGCGGCGATCTTTTCCCAGACCGAACTCCCGGCCGGAGCGCACTCGCTCCAGCGGAGCCAGTTGCCGACCCGACCATTGTCGTCGGCAGCCTTGAAGGTGCCGTCCGTGTCGACATGGGAGACGGTGTAGGAGCCGCCGATGCGATAGCTGTGGTTGAAGTCGTTGGTGAGCACGCGGATCCGCGTGCCGACGGGGGCAGGTTCCATGATGAAGGCTCCTTCGAGGGGTGAGTGGTGCGGGCAACTGGGTACGGAATCAGAGCGTCTCGGGGTCGAGTTCTTCGAGAACGTCCATCACGCGTTCCCGCCAGTCGGGCAGCGAGTGGAAGACCTCGTTCTTGATCGAACGATTGAGGGCCAAGTGGTCGACGCCGTCGCAGGCTGACAGCAGGGCGAGCACCTCGGAGGGAAGGTGCCCGCGGGCATACTCCCAGCCGAAGGCGATCGGTTCGATGTCGGACCAGGGGATCCAGAAGTCGGCCACGGCGTGGAATCCGCGGGGGATGCCGCGGACGGTGTGGTCACTCTCGTCGACCTGGGTCACCAGAAACTGGTCGCCCACGCGGGCACCGTGATCGCCGGTGTTTTGGGTGATCCGGACGCATTCGCCGGGGATGGGGTCGCGGTCCATGGGGAAAGCCTTTCGGGGTTATGTCGTCGTGGGTGGGGTAGGTGTTCACCCTCCACTACGCGAGCCATGCCTCGGCGCTTCGTGGCTGCCTCATTCGTCGACGAGAAGCGCCGTGCGTGCTGCGCCGTAGACGTGGCAGCGTCAATCGTCACGACACCCACCCCGAACGTCTCCGACACCAGAAGCCCGAAAGGAAACCCATGACCTCGACACCGACGCTCGACCAGATCCCCTTCGACGCCACCGGCTTCGCCGACAACCCCGAGCCCCGCTGCCCCTGCCTTCTTCTGCTCGACGTCTCACAGTCGATGGAGGGCGCACCGATCGACGAGCTCAACGCAGGGCTCGTTTCGCTGAAGAACGAGCTCCACGGTGATCCGTTGGCGATGAAACGAGTGGAGGTCGGGATCGTCACGTTCGGGCCGGTGAAGACGGAGCTGCCGTTCGAGTCGGCCACCGTCTTCAGCCCGCCCACGCTCGTCCACCAGGGCGACACGCCGATGGGGGCTGCCATCCTCCACGGGCTGGAGATGGTGGAGCAGCGGAAGGCGGAGTACCGTGCCAACGGCATCTCCTACTACCGCCCGTGGGTGTTCCTGATCACGGATGGTGCCCCCTCGACGACTGAGTCCTGGCAGGCGGCGGCGGACGCCGTCCGTTCCGGGGAGGATGGCAAGCGGTTCGCCTTCTTCGCCATCGGCGTGTCCAAGGCCGACATGGAGAAGCTCAAGGAGGTGAGCGTGCGGGAGCCGCTGCGGCTCGACGGCCTCAAGTTCAGCGAGCTGTTCAAGTGGCTCTCCGCATCGCTGAAGACGGTGTCGAGCTCCACCCCGGGCACCGAGGTCAAGATCAACGCCCCGTTGGGATGGGCCGCCGTATGACCGCCACGAACCCCACGAACTGGCGGATCGTCGGTGCCTCCACGATCGGTTCGTCCCATCGTGCGACCGGATCGCCGTGTCAGGACAGCAGCTGGGCGACCTCCTGCCGGACGACCTCCGGTCGCCAGCTGCTCCTCGCCTTCGCCGCCGACGGCGCCGGCACTGCCTTGCAGGGCGGTGTCGGTGCCGAGGTGGCCATGGAGGCGACGGCGGCGTTCCTGACCGCGAGCCTCGACGTCATTCCGGAGGAGGGAGTCGAGGCACTGCTCGTGGAGTGCGCCGGCCGTGTGTCGGCGCGGATCCGCGAGGTCGCCGCCGCCGCTGGGCTCGCGCCCCGCGACTTCGCCTGCACCTGGCTTGGCGTGGTGGCCACCGATGCCGCTGCGACGGTGGTGCAGATCGGCGACGGGGGCGTGGTGATCGACGTGGGCGGCGGCCTCCAGATGCCCGTGACTCCGATGTCGGGGGAGTATGCGAACCAGACGTACTTCATCACCGACGACGACGCTCTCGGCCGCGTCCGCACGGCGACCGTGCCGGGACGTGCGGAGCGGGTCGCGGTGTTCACCGACGGCATCCAGCGGCTCGCCGTCGATCTTGCGAGGAACGCGCCCCACGAGCCCTTCTTTCGTGGGTTCTTCGAGGTGCTTTCGCGGGCGGCTGCACACGACGAGGACCGGCTTCACGCCGGCCTGCTGGCGTTCCTCGGCGGACCGGAGGTGGAGAAGCGAACCGACGACGACAAGACCCTCGTCCTCGCCGCGCTGGGCGTGTCCGCGGAGACCTGCTGCCAGCCGGCGTGACGAATCATGGTGATGCGGCTTCTCACAGGTCGTGGCGCGACGATCGACCTCGGCCGCGAGCTCGGCAAGGGAGGGGAGGGGGCGGTCTACGAACTGCCGGCCACGCCCCGCGCCGTGGCCAAGCTTTATCACGAGTCCCTGACGCCGCGAAAACAGGACAAGCTCCGCCTCATGGCCCGCGCGGTGACGCGCGATCTCCTGAACTACACGAGCTGGCCGGTGGACACGCTTCACCGGACGGCGCGCGGTCCCGTGGTGGGCTTCCTGATGCCCCGGGTCACCGATCGCCTCCCGATCCACGAGGTCTATGGGCCATCTCACCGTCGCACGCACTTCCCCGGGGCCGGCTGGGACTTTCTGGTCCACGTGGCCCGGAACACCGCCGCTGCCTTTGCCATGATCCACCAGCACGGCCATGTGCTTGGCGACGTGAACCAGGGGAACGTGCTGGTCGGGCGGGACGGCCGTGTCGTGCTGATCGACAGCGATTCGTTTCAGTTCTCCACGAGCGGTGGGCTCTATCTCTGCGAGGTGGGCGTGGCCCACTTCACGCCCCCCGAGCTGCAGACCGTGGGCGGCTTCGCCACGGTTAGGCGGACCCCGCAGCACGACGCGTTCGGCCTTGCCCTGCTCGTGTTTCATCTCCTCTTCGGCGGCAGGCATCCCTATTCGGGCGTGCCGCTCAACGACCACGTCGGCAACGCGCTCGAGGCCGACATCCGCGCCCTGCGGTTCGCCTACGCCCGCGACGGACGGCTGCGGGGCACGTCACCTCCGCCGCGGAGCGTTCCCTTCGGGATCGTGCCGCAGCCGATCCAGCGGATGTTCCACGCCGCGTTTACGGAAGCTGGCGTGCGTGGAGGCCGGCCTGACGCGGCAACGTGGGTGAAGGCGCTCGATGCCCTTGCGCGCACGATCCGCCAATGCCCGGCCCAGTCGATCCACCGCTATCCGCACTATCTCGGTCCGTGTCCGTGGTGCATGCTCGAGCGGCAGGGAGTGGCCCTGTTTCTGCAGCCGATCTCCGCGCAGCCGATCGTGGTCTACAACCTCCGCGGCGTGTGGGCCAGAATCGAGGCGGTCGCAGTTCCTGCCTGCCCTGCAGTCCCCCAGGTCGACACGCGTGGCCTGGTGCCCAGTCCGCTCCCTCCGGCCGCCGTCGCCGACGCGAGCCTCAAGGGGTTCGTCTCGGTCCTGATGAGTGGATTTCACTCGGGCGTAGAGCTCTCCCGAGAACGGAATCGCCGCGAGCACTCCCTCGCCACGGCCACGGGCACGCTCGAGAGCCTCGTCAGAGAGCTTCCCGGACGGTGCGGCGTTGAGGCATTTCAGCGAAAAAAGGATGAGCTGGCCCGGTGTCGCGCGGAGTATCTCGCCATCGATGCGGAGACAGCCAAGGAAATCCAGAGGATCCGCGACGGGGCTGTCAGGGATCAGAAGCGACGATTCCTCGAGAGCCTTTCCGTGGCAACGGCGCAGATTCCAGGGGTGGGGGCCACGAAGAAGTCGGTGCTCCGGACCGCCGGGATCTGCTCAGCGGCCGACGTGGCATTCGACAGGCTGCTTCGGCTGAAGGGGTTTGGGCCGAGTTCCGCCCGGGCGATGGTGGGCTGGCGGGCTGCCTGCGAGCAGCGATTTCAGGCCAATCCCACGCTCCTGCCACAGGCTGACATCGCTGCGGTGCATGCCAGGTATGCCCAGCGGCGTCGGACGCTCGAGGCATTTCTCGACGCCGGCCCCGCCGCCCTCGCATCATTGGCTGCCGACGCTCGGGCGAAGACCACGGCGATGGTGGCGAGGGTGCAGCAGGCCGTGGCCGCGGTCGCCCAGGCCCAGGTCGACATGAAAGTCGTCTGATGCGGCAGGCATTCGTCTACGCACTCCATATAGCTAGACGGCCCAGAACGGGTTTCGGTATCCCCAAGCGAGAAAATAAAAGATTCCGCGAATAATTCTCACTCGAAATCGTATCCCAATAGCTGAAAGCCGCTGATGACACCAAAATGAAAGAAAAAGCCTTGAAAACAAGCGGTTTTTTGAGTTCCTGGAGCATGTGCGGGGCCGGAGTCCTGCTGGCCACGCGAGACCCCCTGGGCAGGGACTACGTGGTCCTGGGTCGGAAGCGGCCTTCGAGGAAGGCCTGGCAGGCTGGGTTGGCTCAGGTAGGCCTGAGCCTTCACGGGTGGAGCGTCCCCTTCGGCACGCTGGAGGCAGCCGACCACGGCAACTTCTCGCGATGCGCCGTCCGGGAAACGGCGCAGGAACTGCTGAACGTGCCTGAGAGCTATTCCTACGCGACGTGCGTGGCGGCACTTGGCCGGGCGATCGGCGTCGCGGCCGAGGAGGTCGAGGGGCGGTTGGAGCTGCTTCACACCGACTGTTTCATGGGCGACCGTCGCACCTTCCTGCTTCGCGTGCCGTTTCGCGAAGGCCTTCTGGAGTCGCGGTATCGCGGCAACTGGGAGTTTGCAGATGGCCTGCAGTGGTATCGGTGCCTGTCGTCCGATGACGTGCGTGATGGCGATGAAGGGCTGACGGGCCCTTGGCACCGCGCCACGAGACCGACCCTGCAGGCGTTTCAAGCCGCGGTCAGCGGCGGCAGCACGTATTCGTTCACCCGAGAGGAGTCATGCCGATGAGCAAAAACGATGAGCCACGCAATCCCGATCTCACGCGCAATCGGGCCCGGGGCGCCCTTCTCGGGCTCGCCGCCGGCGACGCCGTGGGCACGACGGTGGAGTTCCGGAAGCCCGGCACGTTTCCGCCCGTCACCGACATGGTCGGCGGGGGGCCGTTCAAGCTCTTGCCAGGGCAGTGGACCGACGACACGTCGATGGCCCTGTGCCTGGCGGAGTCGCTCGTCATCCATGGCGACCACGACCCCGTCGACCAGCTCCATCGCTACGTGCGGTGGTGGAAGGAGGGCGTCTTCTCGCCCACGGGGAAGTGCTTCGACATCGGCATCACCACGAGAAGTCAGCTCGCTCGATTCGTCCAGACGGGCGACCCGCACGACCCCGAGGTTGACGAAGAGGCCGCTGCCAACGGCTCGCTGATGCGGCTGGCTCCGGTGTCGATCCGCTGGTTCGACGAACCGAGCGTCGTGGTCGAGCGGGCGGCGGCGTCGAGCCGCACCACGCATCCGGCCCGGCGGCCGGTGGATGCCTGCAGGGTGCTGGCGGCCATGACGGCGGCCCTGATCCGGGGCGAGTCACGCGAGCGGGTGTTCGCTCCCGACTTCTGGGCCCACGGCGACCTGCATCCCGAGGTCGATGCCGTGGCGCTGGGCAGCTGGCGGGGCAAGGAGCCGCCGTCGATCCGCGGCACGGGATACTGCATCGATGCCCTGGAGGCGGCGATCTGGGCGGTGGCTGGAGCGAAGGATTTTCGCGACGCGATCCTGCGGGCCACGAATCTCGGCGACGATGCCGACACGACCGCGGCGATCGCCGGGCAGCTGGCCGGCGCGGCTTGGGGTGTGGAAGGGATTCCCGCCGACTGGCTGGCGAAACTGGCGATGCGGGAGCGGATCGAGTCGCTGGCTGACGCGCTCCACCGGGCTGCGGTGGGCGCGCGGCTGGAGTGGGAGCACGACGAGTTCTTCCACGCGTGGTGGGCCGACGCGGAGGGGCGGGTGCTGGGTGGTGAGTTTCCGGGGGATCGAGCCGAGCCCGACATCACGCGGCTGAAGCTCGAGCTGCTGGCCCGGGCCGGCGTCGGCACGATCATCGATCTCACAGACGACAACGACCGGCTGATTGGCTACGTCGAGCATCTGCCGGCGGTCGCGGCGGAGCAGGGCATCGAGCTGCGGCGAATCTCGCATCCGATCCCTGACGTGAACGTGACCACCCCGGAGCACTACGACCGGATCGTGGCCGACATCGAGGAGTCGCTGGCTGGAGGTGGCAAAGTGTTCATTCACTGCTGGGGTGGCGTTGGCCGCACGGGCACGGTGGTTGGTGTGTGGCACGTGTCGCGGGGCTGCTCGCCCGAGGCGGCGCTCGAGCAGATCGCGGCAGCCCGTGTGGGCACGAAGAAGGGCAACCGTTCGTCGCCCGAGACAAGCCGGCAGGTCGAAGCGATCCGGGAGGCGGCAGCGCGGCGGGGCCGCTAGCGCGGACGACCGTGTACTACCACAGCCTGCCGCTGAAATACGTCGCGTATGGCACGATTCTGCCGCACGACGATCCCTCAAACCAGTTTCGCTCGGCCTACGAATGGCTGGGGCACCACTGCGGCTACTGTCCGCAGATCTGGCTGTCCCGAGGGGACATCAGCATGACCGGCTATCGCTACCGGGTGAATCCCATTGGCATCAGCGGCAGCGTGCAGCGGGCCGAACGCGACAGCGTGCTGTTTGGCTTCGATCTGATCCAGGGGTTTCCGATCGACTACGAGTTCTGGTGGTTGCACGTGCTCAACACGACGCTCAACTCGCCGCCTGGCAAGGCCGAAATCGATCGCTGGCTGGTGGACAAGCTCGACAGGTGGCTGGCTGAATCGACCGCGGAGCATGGATCCGCCTTGGATCCGGTGGTCCATCGCTGGGAACTCGCCTGGCGGGAGGAGCGGCCGGACCTGGAAAGACTGCTTCGCAGGCATGTGTTCGTGGAGCGTGACCAGGTGGTCGTGCCGTCGCTCAACCTCAAGACGGCGAAGCGAATCCTGTGCCGAAACGAGCGGCAGAAAAAACAGCTTCGGCGAATGGGCTTCATCGAGGACCGGATCGAAATCCGTGCGATGCCGAGGTCGTGACTCCGGACCGAGGAAGGGGCACCCTGGGAGGTGTAGGAGGATTGCGCGAGATGAGGTGGCTCCAAAAAACGGCTTTACTTGTGGAAAAAATCAAGAAAAAACGGTTTCCCCTGAAAAAATCCGGTGCGGCGCGGTAATAGGGGCGTCGCAGCGGCATCTCCAACCCCGCCGGGGCTCAGCGGGATCCTCGAAGGATTCCGACCGGGGTGGATGGGTGAGGGTCAAGGCGACACGGCGCAACCTCCTTTTTGGGGGGGTAGTGCCTTCGCACGATCCACCCCATGTACGAGGAGCTGTCGAGATGGAAGAAGCGGCGACGCAGAGCGGTGCGTGTCGGGCGGCTGGCACAACGGAGCAAGCCGCGGTCAGTGGGGCTCTCCTCAATGACCGAATGAGCGAGTCGGCCATCCTGAGGCCGACCCGGTTCAAGATCGTTGTTCGTCGGGAAACGCTGGAAGCGATCCTGAATCCGAGCGTCGAAGAGACCGGGCGAAAATAAGATAGCTGGATCGGTTCTTGTCGGAGTGGGCCGCGAGCACCATCCGGCAGATAGCGGTTCACTCCCAAAAAACTTGTACCCGCGAATGAACAGTCTGGGTACGTCTGGCGTGCAGAACGCGGTCAAAGGCAACTTGCCTGAAGCCCTTGGTGGGCATAGGGATAAAACACAAAAAGGAGGTTCGCATGGCCAGGAACGTCGTCGATCTGCTGGTTCGGTTTCAGGAGACCGGAAAAGGCTTCGAGGAGGTGTGGGCCGAGATCGGCCCGATCGTGGGCGAGTTCGCCCGGCGGTCGCTGCGCAACCTGGGCGTACGGCGTCCGGACGGAAGCGATGACTGGGCGGTGGATGACGTCGTCAACCAGACGGCCGTGCGGCTGATGAGCCTGGCGGCCCCTGATTCGGGCGGGCCGTTCGATCCGGCGAAGGCGAAGCCGGGCCTGTCGGGCCTGCGAGGCTGGCTGTGGACGGTCGTCGAGAACCAGAGCGTGGAGTGGCACCGTTCCTTTCGGGGCGGCCGGGGGGTGAAGATCCTGGCGGCGAGCGATCTCGACTGGAACGAGCTGCCGAGTGGCGACGAGGGTGGATCGGTCATCGATCGCGCGGTGGCGAAGGCGGAGCGGGCCGACCTGCTTCCCATCCTGGAACTGTGCATCGACCAGCTGCCGGAGCCGTTCATGCGGGAGGTGGTGCGGCTGAAGCTCGACAGGGACTGCTCCGAACGCGACACGGCCAAGGTTCTGGGCGTGCCGGTCAGCCGGGTGCACCGGTGCCTGCGCCATGCCTACGAACTCCTCCGCCCCATGCTCGAGTCGCATGGTGGGGACGCCGCCTGGCTGGCGGCGTGATCGGGCCGCTGGTCCGCCACGGCTGCGGCTCAGCCGTACCCGCGGCGGGCGGCCGCCAGCGCGACGATGGCGGCGGTGATCTCGTCATCGAGACCGCTGGCGAGGCTGGTCTGAAAGAAGTGGCAGTGGGCGAGGGCGGTCGTGTGTGGTCGTGGGTCGGCATCGTCTCCGTCGTCGAGGATCACGATTCGTGTCTCCTCGCGCAGGTGCCTCTCCACCCACTTCATGATTTCGGTCCAGCGTGCTCCACACAGGTCCGGCGTCGCCCCGATCCAAACGGGGATGCGATGCTCCGTGAACTGCTCTCGGAGCCTCCTGCAGCTCTCCCGACTCGTTCGTACCGACGACGTCAGCACGATGTCGCACTGCAGCGCATCCACGATCCGCCTGAGTCGATGGAAGTGCCCGCAGTCGGCACCGCGGCCGCAGCGCAGGCAGTCGAGCACGCCGTTGACGTCGAGAAAGAGGATGGTCTTCATGGTAGGGAGCATCTGCTACGCTTTGCCCGGGCGGATGCATTATTCTGCGATCCGTTCGCCTGAGTGTCAGGCCTTCGATGTCGAATCCCGAGTTCCATCCCGCCTGTCTCGTCTTTCCGCCGCTGCCGGCCGCGGAGTTCGACGCCCTCGTGGCCGACATCGCGGCACACGGGCTTATTCATCCGATCGTGATGCTGGATGGCCTGGTGCTCGACGGCCGCAATCGCCTGCTGGCGTGCCGGCAGGCGGGCGTGCAGCCCCGGTTCACCCAGTGGCGTGGCACGGGCTCGCCGCTTGCGTGGGCGATCTCTGCGAACCTCCAGCGGCGGCACCTGACGGCCAGCCAACGAGCCGTGCTGGCGCTCGACATTCTGCCGCACCTCGCTGCCGAGGCGAAGGCCCGGCAGCGGCTGTCGCGCGGCCGCGGAAGGCGGAAGGCTGCCGGCGTTTCGGCGACCGTGCCCACTCGGGGAAAAGCGAGCCAGATCGCGGCCCGCGCCGCGGGCACAAACTCCGCCTACGTCGAGGCGGCGAAGCGGCTCCGGCTGGCGGGCGATGATCTCCTGGCAGCGGTCCGGCTCGGCCAGCTGACGCTCGGCGAGGCTTCGAGGCTCGCGAGATACCCGGCGAGCGTCCGCACCCGGGCGATCGACCTGCGGCAGGCCGCCCCTCATCGCCGGCTCTCGGTCGTGCTGCGAGACTGCCTCGCGGAGATTCCTCCTGCCGCGGTCCGGCCAGGGGCCCGGCGGGGGCGGGTCCGAATCTGGTGTGGCGACAGCCTCGGCCTGATGCGATCTCTGCTCGACGACGCATCGATCGATGCCGTCTGCACGAGCCCACCCTACAACGTGGGCGTCCGGTATGGCACCTACCACGACAGCCGTCCGCGAGACGAGTTTCTAGGGTGGCTCGGCGAGGTGTTCAGGGAACTGCGACGGGTGCTCAAGCCCACCGGGTCGCTGTTCCTGGTCGCTGGCCACGTGCCCAAACATCCGTGGGCGTCCTACGAGCTGGCCCAGGCTGCCGCCAAGCACTTTCAACTCCAAAACCAGATCGCATGGGTCAAGTCGCTGGCGGTGGACGGCCGCACCCGAGGCCATTACCGCCCCGTGGCTGGCTCCCGCTACCTCAACCGCGTCTGGGAGCAGGTCTTTCATTTCACGAGTGACGGCCGTGTGCCCCTGGATCGCGCCGCGGTCGGAGTGCCGCATGCATGCGGGTGGAATCACGGGCGGCATGGGGATGGCAGCGGGCTGCACTGCGGCGGCGACTGCTGGTTCATTCCACATGAGACGATCCATCGGAGCTCCGATCGTGGCGATCATCCCGCGTCCTTCCCTGTGGCCCTCGCCGACCGCTGTCTGCGACTCGCCGGCTGTGGGAAGGGGTCGCTCGTGCTCGACCCGTTCTGCGGCGTCAACGGCATCATTGCTGCGTCGCGGATCGGTGCGCGGGGCATCGGCATCGATGTCGATGAGAACTACTGCGATCGAATAGCCGCGGCGTGCGGTACGGTCGTCGAGCACCGGCCGCGACGTCCGCGGTGACACGGGTGGCTGATCGCATCGCCGGCCATGGCGGGCCAAAAGGTCGCCAGGCTTCTGGCGAGGTTTTTCATTGGCCCGCAGTCAGTCCCGCCGTCGCCGTCCTCGGAGCCACGGGTAATCCCGCAGGGCCTGCTCGAGTTCGACCCGGCACTTCCGGCAGAAGCTGCCGTGCCGCCGGCGCACGAGCAGGTCATCGGCCGGAAAGCGGGCAACGTGCTGCCGATCGCAGAATCCACACATCTTTCGGATGCGGGCGATCCCGTTGACGATACGCAGAACGGTGAACTGTCGAATGGCATGCATCAGATTCCTCCTGTTTTGGGATCGATCAGTCTCTTCAGTTGGCTCTTTGCGTGCTGCACGAGTCGGCAGGCTGTGGCTGGTGAAACCCGCAGTTTTTTGGCGATTTCCCGTTGCGTCAAGCCGTGAACGTAAGCCAACTCCAGGATGCGCCGGTCGCTGTCTGCGAGCTTGTTCATGAAGTGCATCACAAGGTCGCTCGTCATGAACCGCTTCCACTCTCGATCGTGCCGTTCGACAGCATCCGTCGTGCCAAACCCGTCGTTCAGTGCGAGGCCCTCGAAGGACAGGAACTTGACACCATCCCGGGTGTATCGATACTCACGGATGAGGTCGTGCACCTGGCTGTGGACGACCCGCTTCAGCCAGCAGGCGAGGGCCGCAGGTGAGTCGCCGTTTCGCACCACGTCGAAGCCGCCCGCCAGATCGCCCGTGGCGATCCGCAGCAGTTTCAGACTCGCCAGGGAAGCGACCTCGTCGACGGCGTCTTCATCCTTGCCGCCGGAGCGGTTCAGGACGACCCGCTCCCGCAGAAGGGCGGAGGCCTTTGCCCGGACAAAATCCTCGCCTCCCTCGGCCCAAAACTCGGCCCATCCCTGCTTTCCTCGGGACTCGATGAAAGCCACAAAATGCGCAAGGACGCGGGCCGTGATCAGATTGGGCATGGTGCAGCTCCTCGGAGGGCCCAGTCGAGGCCGGACGACCCGGCCAAACGCTGGTGGAACTGCTCACGTAGTGTACCACCAAGCGAGAGTCTTTAATCGGGTTAAGGCGGGCGTGGTACTTCAGAGAGCGTCCGACCCGAATCGGCTCATCATCGGACCGTACGGACTGAAGCAGTGCTCCGGTCGTCGGTTCCCTCCGTCAGCCCATCCGCTGGAGGCCTAGGCGCCGCACTGCCAGGTGCCATGCTCATGCCGTTCGCGAGTAGCCTGCCGGAGCCGCGCGACGACGTCCGGCGAGACATGCATGGTGGCGGCGATCGCGTTAACCAGATCCTCGTCGACCCAGCCGATGTGCTTGCGGAGGTCGAGCCTCGAGATCCGGCCAGGACGCTGCCCCCAGAGAAATCCCTTACCGTGAAGGCCGCACCTGCCGGGGTTGGGGATCGCCCGGCGACGACCACTCGAGCTTCGATAGAACTCCTGAGAGGTGAGCCCGGCCACCAGGTGCTGTTTGATCTCATGATTTACAAGCCCCTCACACGGCCCAGTATCGCGGCAGAGGGGTGTTGTCGCGCATCGCCTGGTTGGCCTCGATCTCCAAAGGGTTCTTCTGCCAAAGCGTCCAAAAGGACGGCAACTGCCCTGTGCGCTGCCGATGCTGGATCGCCGACACGCTGTAGTGCCACGCGAGCAACAGGCTGGCACCCAACGGTGAATAGCGACGTAGTTGCCGCACGTGCTGCAGTTCATGACGCAAAACACTGTCGTCCGCGTCCCGCCGCAGCAGAATCAGCCCCGGCAAGGCCAAACCCAGGGCTCCGGCATAGATCCACTTCACGCGGACAACACACGTCGGCACCAGCCACACCCAGGCCCATAGAAACAGGTTGGGGGCAATGAGCCAAACGAGAATCAGCTGAAACCAGGTCATCGGGTTTTCTCCTTGAGGGCTAGAGAATTGCCGTCTCGATGCATTGTGTTCAGTCGCCGGCCGTGGAATGCGACTGTGGCGGCACTCCGGCGCGATGCCGCACCTCCGCCGGCATCCTGAAGGGCCGAAGTCGTGCAGCGCGGTTCGGGTCCACCACGGCCTGGTCACTGGCGACGAGAAACCGCAGCGGCGAATCCGGATTGATTCGATCAGGCAGCGTGCATTCCCAGAGAGTCCGCTCGTTCCGGTGCAGGCTGTGATGGTCGACATCGGGCCGTGAGATCTGGTTGTAGTGCGGCCACGCTTCGCTGCCGACCCACAGGAACTGCGGAAGAACCGGAGCAGCCGTGTACATGAGGCAGTCGCCGCCAAGCTGTGTCCAGAGCCCACCCTTACCGTGGTCCTGGACCACGACGAGCAACGGTGCGAGACCTGCGGCACCCCATACGTGGATGTATGTCTGGATGGCCTCGGTGTCGAGGTAGATGAAGGTGAGGCGACCTTCATCAGGGCCGTAGGACTGCAATTCCATGACACGGCCGATGACGGGATTCGACTCGTCGTCATTCCGCCGCCCAAACGGATGCCGAATGGCTGGGAAGAAATCGGCGCGGCAATGCTGGCGCAGCTCCGACGCATGGACGTCTCGGTCTTCTCGGGCGCGATAGTGCCCCATCATTTCAAAGTCCACTCGCGGCACACGGTCGATGTAATCGCAGTAGAGAACGGTGTCGATCGCACCGATAGCGGCGAACCGCAACGCCGGACTGATGTCGCTCCCTGCCCCCGGATAGAAGAGCACCCGGGAGTTGCGAAGTGTGTGAAGCAGGCCGCTCGCGCGTCCGCTGGCTCGAAGAAACGCGTCTTTAGGCGCTGGGAGCGTTCCACGCGTCGGGTCAGGATCAAGATCGCGCTGCATTGCAGACTTCTCCGAGGGTACCAGGTAGCTCGCGGCAGTGATTAGTTGTCGTCGAGAAGCTGCACGCTTCCCCCCCGACCTCGTCCAGGCTGAAGCCTTCCGCTCACGATGAGTTGCGCCTTGATCCGCTCGTAGGTCGCCTCATCCCAGCCGAGATGCTGCCGCAGCGATTTGTTGCCGGATTTGCGATCCGGGCGAGCCGCGAGCGCCGTAACGAATGCCGCCGCGAGCGACGCGTCGTCGCCGGAGGGCACTCTGCCGCAGGACGCGGTTGACTCGGCCACGTCGGCGGCATCGCCCTCCCCATCGGCTGCTTCGTGGTCCGCCGCTGTTGAAGTGGCCGATGCGGCGTTTGGCACGGATATCTCCGGTAGCTTTGGCGGTGGAAGATCGATCCGCGTGGCGGCAAACTGGTCGTAGTCCTTCGGGTTGCAGGAGAGCACGATGATCTGAAGCCCGCGACGGGCGCCGAGGTACAGCACCCGTTGCACCGCCTTGATCCGCTCAGGGTCGGAGTTCACGAATGCGTCGTCGAACACCATCGGCAGGCATCCCGCCACGGTCTGACCAGCCTCATTCGAGCTCCCCGCGAGCACCTCCGCCATCGCCAGCCGACACGCCGCGGCCACCTGCTCCCTCGTGCCCCCGCTGAGGTCGTCGAACTTGAAATGTTGATTCCCGGCGGACTGCCTCGATACCGCGAAATCTTCGAAGGCGTCCCCGGACTTCGTGACGGCGATGCGGTTGCCGGGGCCGTAGAGCTGGTCGAGGTACTCCGCGACCTTGGCGCGAAGCGGAGCTGCCACGAGCTCGGCGAAGGTTTTCCGCTGCCTATCGAAGAGTTCCTTCAGGCGGCGGACCGCCTGGGCCCGGTTATTGACTTCCGCGTGGCGACGACGGGCGACGTCGAGCCGCGCGTCGGCTGCGGCCTTCATGCCGTGGAGGTCGCTTGTGCCGACATTCAGCAACTGGCCCTCGGCGGTCGCCTTGCGAATTCCGGCTTGAGTGATCTGTTCGGCGTGGCCGGCGACGGCATTTTCCAGCCGCTCCTTATCGGCCCGCACCGTGTCGGGATTGAGCGCATCCAACCGGCGTTGGGTCCCTGCGACCGCCGCGTGCTTTTCGGCCTTTTCATCGGCCAGCCCCTGGAGCCGTGTCTGCCGATCCGTCCCGTGCACTTGTTCGAGCGCGGCTTTTTGCACATCGAGCCCCCGCACGGCCTGGCGTTCCGTCGTCAGCTCGGCCTCCAGCGTCTCGCGGGTTTCCCGGGTTTGGGTGAGTTCCCTCGTGGCATTATTGAACTTCGCATGGGCCTCTTCCACGGCGGCGTCGGCATCTTGTCGCCGCTCGGCCAACGCGTTGAGCGCGGCCCCAACCGCGGCCGCATCGGTCGGCCGCTCGAATCCTGCGGGCTGTTTCCTCGTGATCTCCGCGTTGATCTTTTGGATTTCGGCGTCCGTGTCGTTCAGTTGCTTCTGCACGTCGTCGCCATCGAGCTCGTCAATCGCCTGCTGCAGTTGGTCTCGTCTTGCCTGCTCTGCGAGTCGTTCCTCGAGCGTCGTCCGGGCCTCAGCCACGCTTTTCAAGCCCAGATCTGCAAGCTTTGTCTTGAGATCCTCGTCGAGTTCGGTGATCCGCGCACGCAGATCGATCAGAGAAGCGTCGCCGCCCGGCGTGACTCGGATCCGGGTTCCCGCGCCGATCGCGATCTCGGCGGGGTTCGTGAGGGTCTTTGCCCCGCCAGCGGTGAGTGACTGGCCATCCACCGTGACGGCCGTGTCTGCCGTGAGTACCTCGACCCGCGTAGCGCTAGCCTCCAGCTTTCCCTGGGCGACCGCCAGCTGCCTGTCGAGTCCCTCGAGTGTCTCGACGGCGGCCTTATCCAGTTCGGGAAGTTTGCGCAGCCGCGCGTCGATCGTCGCCATGACCGCTTGATAGGCCTCGATCTGCTCCAGGACTGCCGTGAGCTCGACGCGGATCGCCTCGAGCTCGAAAACCATTTCGATGGATTTGAGCAGGTTTTCTTCCGTGGTGACCGATCGCTGCGACTCGTTGGTTTGCTTGATCGCGTCGAGGGATTGTCCCACGTCTGTCTGCAGCCGCGCTTCGTGAACCCGCAGTCGTTCAATCTCCTGCTCCCGGGGTGCAATCGCACTCGTGCGGGTGGCGATCTCGGATGCTAGTTGGGTGATCTGCGCATCAGCTTGCTCAAGCTCTGTATGCGTCTCGACGGCTTTGCTCAAAGCGGTGTGCTGAGTCGCCAAAGTCTGCTCGATCGCGTCAATCTGCTCCAGTGTTTGCCGCAGCTCGGTGAGCCGGTGCTCTGTTTCCACGATCGCGTTGCGGCTTTCGCGGATCAGGGATTCCTCATGGACAATGGTGTCGGCTGCCGCTTCGTACGCTGCCAGCTGGGCGGCGGCCTGCGTTGCGGCCCCGCGAGCCGTCTCCAGGTCGGTCTCCGCGATTGCGAGCTGAGAGCCGCCCCTCGCAGCCTCGCCCTGCTTGAAAGTCGCTGCGTATTCGGCGGCAATCCGGTCGTACGTGGCCGTGTCCGTCCGAGACTCGGTAAGCGTCGTCCCGGTCAGGCTCTTGAGCCGCGAATCGAGATCCTTCGCGGCCGGCCCGAGGGCGTCTGCATCCGTCGGATCGTTGCCGGCCTCGCCTTGACGGGCCCAGAGGTGCGACCAGCCGAAGAAGGGGTTTCTCAGCGCAGCGTTGCCAAATCCGAGCAGGGCTCGCAGCCGCTCTTCGGCCTCGTCGCCTCGAAACTGGTTGCCGGCGTCATCGGTGAGCGTCGCCACCGACTGGGCGTTGCCCTTAAAGATTTTGTGAATCACGTAGGTACCGCCGTCCTGCTCGAACTGCAGGATGACCTCGGGAGCCCCGCCGCCGGCTTTGGGCTTGATGCCGTCGAGATCGCCGGCCGTCGATCGATGCGGATAGCAGAGCACCCGCTCGATCGCGTCCACGAGCGTGCTCTTACCTGCCTCGTTGGGGCCGGCCACGACGGTCCGCTCGCGGTCAAACGTGACCGTCCTGTCCTCGTGCATCCGGAAGTTTTTGACCCGTACGGAAAGAATCCTCATCGCGTCCCTCCCGCGTGAACAAACTCGTGGAGCAGGGCGATAGCCGTTCCGGCAACCTCGGCGTCTTCGCCCGCGTCGACTTGCCGCTGCAACTCCCCGGCAACCTTCGCGATCAGCGTGTTGGTCGTGGTGTTTCTGAGTGCATCGATCTCGTCGGCGGTTGGCGCCACGGCCACGTTCTTGTCGAGCCGCAGGTCGAGAAGTCCCGCCCGCCAGCTTTCGAGAACCGTGCCCAGCTCATGATGGCCCGCGAGCCCGAGGCTGCCTGCCAGCGAGAGCTTCAGAAGCGCGAGGCGGCGTTGGGCGGTGCCGACGAGCGTGTTGAGGGCATCCTTGAGGGCGGCCGGACCCGCGTCCGTGGCGAAGGTCTCCGCGTGCACGAGCCACCGGGTGTGGCCGGTGGGTTCGGGCCGCGTGGTCGGGGCACCCCCGCGGCGGGCCTGGACGACGATCACGTGGCCGGTCGTCTGGCCTGCCTTGGGAAAACGGTCGGTCTCGTGGCTCCCGGAGTACCATGCCTTGTCGCCGGCGTCGACCATCCCGTGCCAGTCGCCGAGCGCAACGTAGTCGAGTTCGGTCATCGGCAGCCGGTCGAGTTCGATGAGGTTCGCTTGGCGACCGCCGTCCTCCTCGTCTCCCTCCTGCCGGAAGCTCAGCGTGCTGCCGTGGGCGATGACGATGCGAGGCCGGTCGCCGAGCGTCGTCCAGTCGAGTCCACGGATCCATGCCGTCGGGTCATCGCTTCCCTGCCGCCTGCTGAGCGGGCACGGCAGGAGGAGATACCCGGCCTCTTCGACAGGTCTCGACTCGAGCAGCACTCGGAGATTCGGCGCGCGGTCCCGGCTTTCGGCAAGGAAGAACGACTGCTCCCAGACACTGCCGGGTCCGGCATGGTCGTGGTTGCCGGGAATCACGTAGACGGGAACGCCGATCGAACCGATGGCATCGCAGGCCGACGACACGGTCTCGTTGGATGGCCTGTTCGAATCGAACACGTCGCCTGCCACCACGACGAAAGCGGCATTCGATGCCCGGGCCAGATCGCCGATGCGTCGGATAGCCGCAAACCTCTCCTCACGGAGGATCGTCCGTTTCGCGTCGTCGGCGACACGTGAGAACGGCTTTCCGAGCTGCCAGTCGGCGGTGTGGATGAATGTGATCATGGGAGTCCGGATGGCTGACGGGGATTAGCCAGGGATGTGGGCTGGCCGACAATGACAACTACGGTTGCCGAGCCGAAGCGCTTCGGCAGCAGCACAATAACATGTGTTTCCACGTGCGTAATCCGTCCCCCTTAAGCGTAGCCACGTTTAGAGCGAGGATCTGTGGTGGTGCAAACCAAGGGACCGCAGGAGATACCACCAGGGAAATAGGTCACGCCGGCGATCAATCCCCAGCATGTTGCGACACACAGGCGTGAGATAAGTAGCCGCCGATGTCACGTGACGGATGCGGGCCGTCGCCCATGACGCGGATAAGGTATTCTCTAACCCCGGCTGACGCCTTTGGTGCTTCGCAGAAAGGCTGCGGCACTCAAAACCACAAGCCTGTTAAAAACGCCGCGACGTCAGCGATGTTTGAGCTTCGTTTTCATCTCCGTTCGTGCAAGGGTCGCAGCTGCGAACCGAGTTCGGATTGAGGGCTTCCGTGGAGAGCGCGAGCAGCGGAAGCAACCGCCGGCAACATGAAGGAGTTCACTATGGCGCAGCGTGAATCTGTCTATCTATGGCTGAACTGCGAGGGCTGGGAGCGATTTGGTCCGTTTCTATGGCTTCGGTTCGAAGACAGCCCGCTTCGAATATGCGATCAGGATGCCAATGTGATTGCCGAGTTTGATGGAAGCGACTGGCTGACGACGCACGAGAGGTACCGCAAATACCGCTGGCGAAGCCCGATGATCACCACGTTACCGCAGCATCCTCATCCGCGTCATGGGTAGTAGAAGGAAGCCCGCCCTTACCAAGCGAGACAATGCATGGCAGGCGATGATTTCATGCTCGAAATGATTCCGACCGACTTCAACGTCGAGTTGATCTGGAACGACGGCCCTGATGTCTTGCTCCCGTCGAACCTGGAATCTCCGCGGACAAGGGTTAGCTTACCCTTTCCCCCGGAGGATTCCATCCCATGACCCAGAAGCGCAAGCGGCTGTCAGGCCCCGAGAAGATCGCCATCGTCAAGCGATACCTCGTCGAACGGATTCCGATCTCAGACCTGTGTGACGAGTACGGGCTCCAGCCCAGCCAGATCTATCGCTGGCAGGCTGCAATCTTCGAGCACGGTGCCGACGTGTTCGACCTGAAGAAGGGCCGCCACGCCAAGGCAGCCGAGTCGGCCAAGGACGCGCGGATCGCCAAGCTCGAGGAAGTCGTCGCCCGGAAGGACGCCAAGATCGCCCAGAAGAACGAGGTCATCTCCGAGCTGATGGAGGAGAACATCCTCACAAAAAAAGCCAGTG
>Ga0194129_10001932_pt1 | contig 32447 bp, 27 predicted proteins | sample TA2KigCa35mmetaG_FD_150862 | JGI IMG/M metagenome (GOLD analysis project Ga0194129, IMG submission 150862) | Freshwater microbial communities from Lake Tanganyika, Tanzania - TA2015038 Kigoma Deep Cast 35m | ecosystem: Environmental > Aquatic > Freshwater > Lake | place: Tanzania: Lake...
AGCGCGAGATCGGCATCGACGAGGTCGTTGCCGCCCTTCGAGGGGCCGGCCTGGAGGTTCTCCATGATGGGCGCCATCGAGCTCTGGATGTCGGTCGGGTGCGTGGCACCGGCAAACGAGGTGATGCGGCTCCAGCGGCTCTTGACGAGCTCGGGAGTGACGGCGCGGCCCAGGCGCACGGTCTCGCCCTTGGTGCGCTCCCAGCGCAGCTTCGAGAAGAAGCCGCCGCCGACCTCGAAGAGACCGCCCGTCTCCTGGCACTCCTCGTGGCAGAGCCACGCGACGAGCGGCGAGACGTACTCGGGCCGGAGCGCATCGACGATCTCCTTCGGCATCACCGTCTCGGTGAGGCGCGAGCCCGCGATCGGAGCGATCGTGTTGACCTGCACGCCCTTCTTGCGGCCCTCGACGGCGAGCGTGTTCGCGAAGCCGACGAGGCCGAGCTTCGCCATCGCGTAGTTCGCCTGACCGAAGTTGCCGTAGATGCCCGCAGCCGACGCGGTCATGACGATGCGCCCGTAGCCACGGTCGCGCATGTGGTTCCAAGCGGCGCTCGTGACCGCGAACGCCCCCTTCACGTGGACGCGGTAGACGAGGTCCCAGTCCTCCTTCGAGAGCTTGTGGAAGCTCACGTCGCGGAGGATGCCGGCGTTGTTGACGACGACGTCGAGCTGCCCCCACGCGTCGAGCGCAGCCTGCACGATCTTGTCGCCGTCCTCGACCGAGTCGTAGTTCGCGACCGCCTCACCGCCGGCGGCCTTGATCTCCTCGACGACCGCGTCGGCTGCGCGCGATGACTTGCCGTCGCCGTGCATCGAGCCGCCGAGATCGTTCACCACGACGCGTGCCCCGCGGCTCGCGAAGAGGAGCGCGTGCGACTTGCCGAGCCCGCCGCCCGCACCCGTGACGATCACCACCCTGCCATCGAACCGAAGATCACTCATCGTCCCGCCTCGTGCTCTGCGCGCTCGGTTGGGCCCGCTGGCCGATTCCTTCGCACGCGAAGTTTCGTGCGCGAACAATTCCTCACGGGGTCCGATCCGTCAACCGCCAACGCGCGAGGCGACGGCGGCGCGTCAGCGATCGTCGAAGATGCTGCCGCCCTTCTTCGAGCGGGGCAACGGCGGAGCCTTCGGCGGCACCGGCAGCGGAGGCCGGATGGTGGGCGTCACGCGGGCCGGAGGTTTCGGGGTCGGGGCCTTCTGCGGGGCCTTTGGCGAGTGAGTTGAGGCCGAGGCCGACGCGACGGGTGCGGACGAGCTTGCGGGCTTGGCCGACGGGACGACCGAGTCGGAGGCCTCGAGTCCGGTCGATGGCGTCGCGCTAGCGGCAGCTTCGCTCTTGGCGCCGGCGGTGGGCGCCGAGGCCTGTGCGGCGGAGGGGGCGAGCCCGGTCGGGGGGGCCGAGACGGCCGAGGTGAACACCTCGCCACCGCGGACGGCGGCGACCATCCGCGGCCCCGCGAGGAAGCCGACCAGCCCGAGCACGGCGAGCGCGACCGCGAACGAGATGATCCCCACCTTGCGTGCGCTCGGCTCGCGACGCGACGGTCGCTCCGACCCGTGACGTTGCCAGCTCTGCGCGGTCTGGCTGCGCTTGCGAAGCGAGGGGGCGGCGTCCACTTCGCCTGGCGGCGCGCTCGCGTCCGGGGACACGAACGGCAACACCGGCATCTTCGGAAGAGCCTTCAGCTCGATGGTGGTCTTGGGCAGCGGGAGCCGCCGCGGCTGAGCAGGCGCGTCGTCGACGATTGCGTCGACGTCGAGGTCGAGCTCGACCGAGCTCGGCTCCGAGAGGCGGACGGGCTCAGCGCCCGGGCTCGACGCGGTCGGGGCGGGCACCTCACTCGGCGAAGCGTCCACGCCGATAGGCGCCGCCTCCGCCTTTCGGGGCTCGCTCTTGGACGTGTTCGGAGAGGCGCCCTCCTCCCGCGCCGATCGGCCGGCGCGGGACGACACCGGAGACGGGACGACGCCGCCCGCGCGCGACGACACCGGAGACGGGACGGCGCCGCCCGCGCGCGACGGCGGCGGCGCGGGCAAGGCAGCGCCCGGGAACGACGCGCGGATCGCTGCAAGCGACGACGCCGAGAGCCTGGCGAGCTCCGCCGACTGCAGCAGCGACTCGGCCTGCTCGAACATACGCACGATGCGGTCGGCGATCGCGCGACTCTCGGAGCGCCCGAAGGAAGCGATGGCCTTCGCGAAGCCACCGAGGTTCGCGAAGCGATTGCCAGGCTCCTTCTCGAGGGCGCGACGGATCGCGACCTCGAGGTCGGCGGGCACGCCGGGCGCGCGCGGAACCAGCGCGGGCATCGGGGCGTGGAGCACCGCCGTGCAGACCTGGGGCAGCTGCTCGCCATCGAACGGCGGTAGCCCCGAGAGCAGCTCGTAGAGGATCACCGCGAGGGACCATTGGTCGGTCGCCGGCCCGACATCGCGCGCGCTCATCCACTGCTCGGGCGACATGTAGTGCGGCGTACCCATCGCCTGCTCCGTCGCGGTCAGCGTTCGCTGCCGCTCGGCGCCTTGCGGGGACGCGATCTTCGAGAGCCCGAAGTCGAGCACTTTGACGCGCGAGTTCCCATCGGCCGAGCGCGCGAGGTAGAGGTTTTCAGGCTTGATGTCGCGGTGGACGATGCCACGTGCGTGGGCCTCGGCCACCGCGTCGCAGGCCTGCACGATCCAGTCGACCGAGTCCTGCACACCGCTCGCCACGCGGTGCGTGAGGCGTACGGCGAGATCCTCTCCTTCGAGGAACTCGAGCACCAGGTACGGCGATCTCGTGTCGAGGCGACCGATGTCGAGGACGCGGCACACGTACGGGCTCTTGATCTTGAAGAGTACGCGGGCCTCGCGCTCGAAGCGCGCCACCGCTTCCTGATTCGCGCCGAGCGAGGGCGAGAGAAACTTGATGGCGACGCGCTCGTCGAAGTCGAGGTGCCAGGCCTCGACCACAATGCTCATGCCGCCGACGCCGATGACGCGCTCGATGCGATACTTCCCGTTCACCACGGTACCCGGGGCGACGAGCTGCTCGTGGGCGTTCGAGGTGGAGGAGGCCATGACGAGGGCGCGCGACGCAGCCTAAGGACGTTAGCACGACCGGCCGGTCAGGCGATCAATGCGTCGATCCGCCGGGCGAGCTCGAGGTCGAGCGCCGAGACCCCGCCGCAGTCGTGGGTGACGAGGTCGATCCGCACCGTGCCGTAGACGTTCGACCACTCGGGGTGATGATTGAGCCGCTCGGCGTGGAGCGCCACCTGCGTCATGAAGCCGAACGCCGCCACGAAATCCGGGAAGCGAAGCTCGCGCCTCAGCTTCCCCTCGACGTACGTCCACTCGGGGAGGCCTCGGAGCCCGTCGTGCAGCGCCTCGTCGTTCAGCTTAATGCGATTCGGCATGGTACCGCATGGTACTGTTTCGCCGATGAAGCTCCACACCTTCCCGAAGGCGCCCAACCCTCGGCGCGTGCACCTCTACCTCGCCGAGAAGGGGCTCGAGCTCGAGCTGGTCACCGTGAATCTCGTCGGCGGTGAAACGCGGAGCCCCGAGTTTCGCGCGAAGAACCCGATGGGCACCGTGCCGGTGCTGGAGCTCGAGGACGGTTCGTTCGTCGCCGAGTCGGGGGCGATCGTCGAGTACCTCGAAGAGCTGCACCCTGCACCGAGCATGCTCGGGACCACGCCGGAAGAGCGCCTCCGCGCGCGCGAGCTCGATCGCATCGCCGAGCAGGGCGTGCTCCTGCGGGTCGGTCAGGTGCTCCAGAACACCCACGCCTTCTTCGCGAGCCAGTACAAGCAGAGCGCCGACGCTGCTGAGATGGGCCAGCGCGCCTTGGACCGCGCGCTCGACGTCCTCGAGGTACGCTTTGGCGAGGCGGCGTTCCTGCTCGGCGACCGTCCTCAGATCCCCGACTGCACGCTCTTCTCGGCGCTGTCGTTCGCGTTCGGGATGGGGCTGAAGCTCGACTTCGCGGCGCGCCCAAAGCTCGCGCGGTTCAACGAGGCGTTCCGAAGCAGACCGAGCGCTCGGGCGTGAGCTCAGGCGCCGTCGTAAACGATGCGGTCGGCGATCCGCTGGAAATCCATCTGAAAGCTGCCCGACTGGATCGCCTCGCGGAGCCGCTCGACCTTGTCGATGTCGATGCCGTGATCGGCCGCGAGCGAGCGGGCCTTGGCCGACACCGTTGCCGTGACCTTGGCGCGAGCACCGGCCCCGGACGAGCCAGCGTCGGCCACCTTCCGGCCGGAGGAAGACCGCGCACGGTCAACCTGACCGCCACGTTCGGATCCATTGCTGCCAGGGATGCGCATGGTGTGGAGGGGAGACCCCGGGGATGGGATGACGGAGCCTCTCTCGACTCGCTGAACGGTCGCCTGCGGGAAACCTTGAGAGAATTTTTCTCCCGAGCTTTTCCACAATCGATCGCAACCTCGCGTGCGGGCCGAGCCGCGAACCTCGAGGCGCAACGATGAGCGGCGCGACGCGAGCCGACGAGGAGCCTCGCGTGCTCGAGCCTCCGTCGACGGATCTCGCCGCCCGACGCCGCGAACTCGATGACCTCGACGGTCGCATGCTCGAGCTTCTGGAGCAACGCCGTGACCTCGTGGCCGCGATCTGGGAGCACAAGCGCGCCGCGGGCGTTCCACTCCTCGACGAGGCGCGCGAGGCCGCGATCCTCGAGCGCATCGCCGACGAAGGGCTCGGGCGCGGGCTCGGGCGCGCTGCGGTCCGCGCCTGGATGCGCGCCGTCCTCGACGCGATGCATCCGCACGCGCGGGACCCCGACGAGGGATCGCGCTAGCCTGCGGGCATGACGCAACCGCGACCCGATCGCACCCCCCGCCCGATAGCCGAGGTCGCCGCGCGACTCGGTGTCGACGCGGCCCATGTCCTGCCGTACGGCCGCGACAAAGCGAAGCTCGACCTCGCGGCGCTCGAGGCACCGCGGCAACGCGACGGCGAGGGGCGGCTCGTCCTCGTGTCTGCCATCACACCGACGCGCGCTGGTGAGGGCAAGACCACCACGACGATCGGCCTCGGGCAGGCCCTCGGGGCGCTCGGGGTGTCGTCGTGCATCGCGCTGCGCGAGCCATCGCTCGGCCCATGCATGGGCGTGAAGGGCGGCGCGACCGGTGGAGGACGCAGCCAAATCGTCCCGAACGACGCGATCAACCTCCACTTCACCGGCGATCTGCACGCCGTGACGACGGCGCACAACCTGCTCGCCGCGACGCTCGACAATCGCCTGTTTCACGGAGACGACCTCGGCCTCGACCCCCGTCGGGTGACGTGGCGACGCGTGATCGACATGAACGATCGCGCGCTTCGAAACTGCGTCATCGGGCTCGGTGGTGCGACGAACGGCGTCCCACGAGAGACCGGCTTCGACATCACCGCCGCGAGCGAGGTGATGGCCATGCTCTGCCTCGCGGAGGGGCTCGACGATCTACGGCGGCGAATCGACCGCACGCTCGTCGGCTTCGCGCGCGATGGCGCCCCCGTCACGGCAGGGCGGCTCGGCGTCACGGGTGCGATGCTCGCCCTCTTGAAGGACGCGATGATGCCAAACCTCGTGCAGACGCTCGAAGGGACGCCTGCCCTCGTGCACGGCGGGCCCTTCGCGAACATCGCGCACGGCTGCAACAGCGTCCTCGCGACGCGCATGGCGCTGCATCACGCCGACTGGGTGGTGACCGAGGCTGGCTTCGGCTTCGACCTCGGGGCCGAGAAGTTCTTCGACATCAAGTGCCGCAGCGCAAAGCTCGACCCGGCGGTCGTCGTCTTGGTCGCGACGGCTCGCGCGCTCAAGCTCCACGGCGGCGTCCGACACGAAGCCCTCGGAGACACGAACGTCGCGGCGGTCGAGCGCGGCCTCGAGAACCTCGAGCGGCACCTCGAGTCCGCGCGCAGCTTCGGCAAGCCCGTCGTCGTCGCCGTGAACCGGTTCGCGACCGACGCCGACGACGAGCTCGCGGCGATCCGCCATGCGTGCGAGCGCGCGGGCGTCGCGTGCGAGCGCGCGGATCACTTCGCGCGCGGCGGCGACGGAGCCCGAGACCTCGCGGCGCGCGTCATCGAGCTCGGGTCCAAGCCGTCGGCGCCGTTCACCCCGGTATACGAGCTAGCGACCCCGCTCGCGGGGAAGATCGAGCAGGTCGCAAAGACGATCTACGGTGCGGCGGGCGTGTCGTTCGCACCGCAGGCCGAGCGCGCGCTCTCGGACGCGACGCGACTTGGCTACGGGGAGCTGCCCGTCTGCATCGCGAAGACCCAGAGCTCGCTGTCCGACGATCCGAAGCGGCTCGGCAGACCGCGCGACTTCACGCTGACGGTGCGCGACGCGCAGGTGAGCGCGGGCGCGGGCTTCGTCGTGATCCTGACCGGCGATTTGCTCCGGATGCCGGGGCTACCTCGCGAGCCGGCCGCGGAGCGCATCGACGTCGAGGAGGGCGCGATCCGCGGGCTCGCGTGACACCCTGCCGTACGAGCGGGGGCGTCGCGCACGTCACTCGAGGCTCAAGACGAGCGTGTGGCGTCCGGCCCCACCGCACCGGAGGCGGACGGCGGCGTGTGCCTCCTCGCGCGTGACGACCACGGATTCGCCGTCGCAGGCCGCCGAGAGGTTCGTCGCGCCGAGCGCCGGCGGCACGCGAAGGACGGCCTGCGCATCGACGGCTGGCTCGCCATCGAACGTGAGCTCGAAGCGGCGCGCGGAGCGGTCGTATCCATAGCGCACGGGAAACCCTGGGATCCGCTCGGGCGCGACGCGGGCGAGCGCCGACAAGACCTCCGGCCGCTCCTTCCACCCGCCCGTCTCGGGGTCGAAGTCGTGGATGCCCCAGCTGTCCTGGCTCTGCTCCTTCCAGAGCCAGAAGTACGAGCTCGCGTGGACGTCGTCCTGAAGCTCGAGCTGCCAGGCGATGTAGTCGGAGAACTCGGGGCGGTCGGGGTCGTAACCGAACTCGGTGATGACGAGCGGCGCGCGCCAGCTCTCGGCCTCGTCGCGAGCGGCCTCATTCGACGGGCGAAGCGTCTCCTTCGTGATCGCGGCGCGCTGCGCATCCGTACCGGTGAAGGCCAGCGTGTAGACGTGGGGGGCATACGCCGTGAGAGGCCACGGCTCGCGCGTCGCGAGGGTCGCCTTGTCGAACACGTTGCGGAGCGCATCCGGCTCGAAGAACACGACGCGCTCGGGGTCCGCCTCGCGCACGCGCGCGATCACCTCGTCGTGCAGCGCGTCCAGGTAGGCGCTCGGAGACAGGGGCTCGTTGAAGGCCTCGATGCCCACCACCTCGGAGCGCCCGCGGAGCCGCGCAGCGACCGCGGCCACCGCACGCGCGTAGCGGGTACGCAGGCCCGCCCCTGCCTCGCTCGGCCCGAAGAAAGTGGAGAAGGCCGCGAGGACCTGGGGCGATTGACGCCGCTCCTCGAGGTCGGTGAGCGGCCCTTCGAGCAGCGCCTCGGGGGCAGGCACGATCGCCCAAAGCGGCGCACCATCCTCGCCTATCTCCTTCGAGTACGCGTCTTGATGAAAATCAACCAATACCGAGAGCCCCGCCTCCGCCGCGGTCGACACCACCTCGTCGAGCCTTGAGAGGTACGGCTCCGAGAACGGCTCGCCGTCCGTCGGCTCGAGGCCGCTCCAGTTGATGGGCAAGCGAAGCGAATCGAAGCCGAGCGCGCGCATGCGCGAGGCGTCCTCCAAAGTGAACGCGGGGATCGGCTCGAGCGGCGTGCGACCGTCGTCGAAGGTCACGTCGAAGAGCCCCTCGACCCTCGCGTTGATCCCGAACAAGAGCTCGACGCGACCCTCGGGGTCGACGAGGTGCCCGCAGCGAACGCCGCGCGAGCCCCGCGCCACCTCGGGCTCGGCGCACGGAGAGGCTGGTGGCGAAGAGGGCGAGCTGCACCCGGCGAGGAGCGCGACGTGACCTAGGAGGAGGAGCGCGTGATGCTTGAGCGACACGCGCGGGGTGTATCACGAGCGCGGTCATCGTTACCGAGCAGAGACGCCGATGTCAGAGATCGAGCGCGCTACCGACGACGAAGTGCAAGGACTCAGGCTCGCCTCCCTCATCGAACGGACGCGTCCCCGCCGCCAGGAGCAGCTCGAAGCGATGCTCTCCGCCAAGGGTCGTTCGGAGGCCGATCCCAAACGACTGTCGGAGCGCGCCAAGCAACGCGCCGTCGAGGGCCGGGCCGAAGGCGTTCCCGAGCGCGTAGCGCTCGATGCCGTCGAGCCACATTCGAACGCGCCGCGCATGCTCGAGAGTCGCGGCGAGCGCGAACCGACCGAGGAGCCGCCGAGGCCGCACGCCTCGCATCGGAGACTGGCCGCCGAGGGTCGCGAGCTCGGTGACCGGGAGCGGGTCGCCGCGAGCGAGGAGCGGATTAACCGTATCGAAGGTGAAGCGCACCGTCAGCACCCGGCGTCGGACGAGATCGAGACTCGCATCCATGACGACGCCGCGGCGCACGAGCGCCTGAGGGCCGCGCGAAGCACCGAGCGCATTGTCGAACCGAGGCCCTCCGGCGAGCTCGACGCGCGCCCCGAGGCGCACGCCGCTGCCGGCTGGCTCGACGACGTCGCTCTCCGATGGGAGCGCGCGAAGGCCGCGCGGGCGCGAGTCGAGGCTCCCGCGCAGACCCACGCGCGCGAACAGGTCACCGCCAAACCCGTCGGGCGCGGCTAGGCTGTCGACGAAGCCCTCGCCGCTCGCGTCGTCGAACCCAGCACGGCGTAGTCCGAGCCACCCTTCGACTCGGCGCTGTCGCCCAGGCTCGAGCCGAAGCCCGACGTGCGCCTCGGCCAAGGTGCGGGCATCGCGACGTCGCTCGACATCACGAACCCGCGGGCCGACTCCCCAGAAGAGCGGGTCGGTTCGGCGCTCGACCTCGCCATGGAGTTCGAGGGCGGGGGCTCGAGTCACCCCCGGTCGGTGCCGAGTCGAGCCCGAAACCCGATACCAGCCGACGCCGCCGGTCGCGAGGTGCAGCCGCAGCGAGTTGCCGCGGTAAAGCCAGCCGTCGCTCGTGAGGTAAAGGCCAACGCTCGGGCGGAGACCAAAGTCGATGAGCCCCGTGGGAACGAGGGCGCTCCTCCCGCGTTCACCCCACGTGAGCCATCGCCGCAATTGTTTCGGGACTCGACGCTCTTCGGCGAGCGTCACGAGCGCCCCGAGGGGCGGGCGAGCTCCGTGCTCGAGGGCCTCGGCGGCCGCCCTAGAGCGACGCTCGGACGCCTCGACAGGGCCGACGCGGAGGATGACGCTCGACGCCAGGCCCAGGCTGGCGAGCACGCGTGAGAGCCACCGCGGAGACGTAAGCCCGCGCGTGGCATCCTCGCTCGCGCACGGCGACCGCGGAGAGGAGGCCGGAGCGTCGTGTCCGCCTCGAGACGGCGCGCGCGCTCAGGGACGCGGCGTGTGACCGAGCGACCTCAGCCACTGCTTCACACGCGCGCCAGCGGCCTCGGGCCAATCGAGCGTGTCGAAGTGACGGAGGAGCTGCGGCGTGTGATCTCCGCTCTGGTTCGCGTCTCGGAAAGCTCGGCGCGCGGCGTCGATCTCGCGCACCACATCGACCCATCGACCCTCGAGCGCGCCCATCCAGGCGAGCGTCAAATGGCGGTGCTGCTTCGGCTCCGCGTCGGCGAGCGCGACGGCCTCGCAACGGATGAGGGCATCGCGCGCAGCCGTCGGATCCTTCCGGTAGAGCGCGACCTGGGCGAGGAGGAGATAGGACTCCACCTTTCCCCAAGGATCGTTGAGTTTTGCATAGAGACCGCCCGCCGCACGCGCGTGGACGTCGGCGGTGTTGGGGTGCCCCCCGTCGAGCGCGTTCATGGCGAGCAAGCGCTCGCACCCCGCCTCGCCACGCGGATTCTCGATGAGCCGAAACGCCTTCAGCGTCGCGGTCGCGCGCTCGTGGCAACGGATGAAGTTGCCCTCGCGATGGTCCGCGTGCGCGAGCGCGAGATCGCACTGCGCGACGCCGAGCCGGTACCCGATACGCTCGAGATCGGCGTGGGCGACTTGAAGCACCTCGCGCGCCCGCGCGGGTGAGCCGCCCGACTGCTCGATGAAGCCCTGAAGGATGAGGCACTGCGAGCGCCCGAGCATGTCGCCGACTTGCAAGAACTTACCGGCGGCCTGGTGGAGAGCCTCGAGCGCCGTGGCGTGCTCGCCGAGGAGGTAGTCGATCTCGCCGATCAAGACCTCACACTGGGCCTGCCCGGCAAAATGATCGTTCTTCTTGAAGAGGGCATGCGCGCGAGCGACGAGGCGCCGCGCGTAGCTCGATGCCCCGAGATCCGAGGTGATGTGGCCCAGCAGGCGCGTCGCGTGGGCCTCGTTGATCTCGTCGCCGTAGTCTTTGAACGTGCGTCGCGAGACCTCGGCCTCGCGGCGCGCGTCTTCGAGAGCGCCCGAGTGGCGACTCGCCTCGGCACGCCAACGAAGGTGATGCGCGAGGTGGACGTCGGAGAGTTTGTCGTCGAGGAGCGACAGGTCGCGGAGCGTGGCGCTCGGATCACGCACCTGACTCCATGAACCCGCGACGTAGCCGTGGAGGAGCGTCGCGGCCTGCTCGAGCTCACCGGCGCGATCGAGGTTCGTGACGCGGTGCCGTACGATGCGTCCGCTCGAAGCTGCGGGATGCAGGGCGAGCGCGTTCGACGCGAGCAAGAAGACGCGGCGCGCCTCGGACCGGCCCATGAGCTCTTGCAGCAAGTACTCCTGAAGGAGCGCGTGCGGCCACTGCAGCTGATCGGTGCCGGACATTAAGAGGAGCTGCGCCCGCTTCATCGCGCTCATGGCGCGCATGGCGTCGAGGCCAAGGTCGGTGAGGAGCGCGCGCAAGACGTCGCGCCGGATGTCACCGCCGAGCGCCGACGCCGCGTAGCCCGCGGGCCGCAGATCGGGGGGCAGCGCCGCGAGTCGCTCCTCCCACAGCTCGGCCGTGGTCTGCGCGGTGTGGGACAGCGCGTCGTCGCTCGCATCGTAGGTGCCATCGCTGCGCTGGGTGAGCGCGCCGCTCATCGCCCACGAATGAAGGAGCTGGAGCGCGAAGAGCGGGTTGCCCTTGGCGCGCTTCGCGGCAGCGACGAGGGCCGTGGCGCTGAGAGGCAACGTGTCGCGGAGGAGCGCCTCGGTCTCGCGCACCTCGAGCGGCTCGATCTCCATGCGACGGCCACCGAACTCCTCGAGAAGCAGCTCGATCCGCGCGCGGGCTGTCGGGTCGTTCGCGACATCCTCGTTACGCATCGTGGCGACGAAGAGGATCGGAACGTGCTTCAGATCGCGCTTGATGCGCGCGAGCTTTGCGAACGTGTCGGCCGGCGCGCGATGGAGATCATCGAGCCAGAAGAGGAGCGGGCGGCCGACGGAGGTCTTCTCGATCGTCCTTCGAATGACGAGCCACTTGAGCTCGGGGCGATCAAGGACGAAGCGCTTCTTCGTCGGACCGAGGACGTCGGCCTCCTCTTTGACGCGGCAGAGCCACGCCGCCGCACCCGCGACCCAGGTGAGCTCCTCGTCATCGGTAGGCGGGACGCGCCACAGGTTCATGAGGACCTTCTCGACGGTCGCGCGCTTGGCCTTCTCGAGCCGGTAGTGCTGCACGAGCCCGCCGACGACACCATCGAGTGGAGCGGCGATCTTCCGGTATTTCGCTCGAAGCGGTCGCATCAGGGCCTGCTCGTGCACCTCCTGACAGAGCCACTCCGCGATGCGGCTCTTCCCGACGCCGGCCGTCCCGGAGAGGAGTACGAAGCGGTGGAGCGGCTCCGACGCATCGGCGACCTCCTTCACGGTGTCGAGGAGCTCACGGCGCTCTTCGGTCCGTGCCACCATCGGGCTCGGGCGAATGCCGAGGAGCCCCGGCGTAGCGACGCTTGGCGCGCGCGTGTCGTCGACGAGTCCCTCGGAAGTAGAGCCCACGTCGCTGATGAGGCTCGGCCCGGTCCAGCTCGAATCGGGGCGACTCGGAGGCGCGAGAGGAGGCAACGTGCCCGGCGCACCGCTCGGACGGAACTCGGCCCATGCACGGCGAGCATCGGCCGCGAAATCGAAGCGATTCCAGGGCCACTTCTCCATCAGTCGATGGATGAAGCCCTCGACGCCGGCGGGGACTCCTGCCGGCAACTTCACGGGAGGCGGCGGCGAGTTCTTGTGGTGCTCGAGCAGCTCCTCATTGGTTCCGTCGAACGGCTCCTCACCGACGAGCAGCGTGAAGATGAGGCAGCCGAGCGGGTAGAGATCCGTCGCCGGACCGACGTGCGGCGTCGCCATGCGGATCTGCTCGGGCGCCATCCAGCCCGGCGTGCCGGCTCCATAACGAACGGTGGGCGCGACCTCGCGGGTGCCGTCCAGCCGGTGGTCGACGAGGTCGCGTGTCAGCCAGGCGAGGCCTAGGTCGAGCAGGTAGGCTCGGCTACGGTCGTCGCCCAGCGAGCGATCGAGCAAGATGTTCGAGGGCTTGAGATCGCCGTGGATCACGCCGCGGGAGTGCGCGTGACCGAGGCCGGCGAGCACCTGATCGATGGTGCTCCAGATGACCTGCCAGGGGATCGCACCCTCGGTCTTCGCTCGGTAGATCCACTCGTGAAGCGAGCGGCCCGAGGCGACGTCCATCACGATGTAAGGGGCGCCGTCCTCGAGGACCCCGTAGTCGCGAGCGCGGACGATCGTCGGATGCGAGAGCCCCGCGAGCGCGCGCGCCTCCTCGAAGAAGAACCACGCGTCGTCCTGGCGCGCCTTCCGTCGCTCCTTTGTGTCGGCGCCACCGCCCTCCTCCGACTCTTCCGCGCCGCGCGGCATGAGCTTCAGCGCGACGCGCTCATCGAGCGCAAGGTCGCGACAGAGGTAGACGTAGCCCATGCCACCGCGGCCGAGCTCGCGTCGAACCTGGTAGCGTCCCGCCAGCACGGAGCCGACGGCGAGGGCGTTTGGCTTGGCCGAAGCCATGGGTGCGAGCGGGAGACTATCAATGCGCGGGCAGACTGCCAGCCCCACGAGCACTGAAAACGGTGCTAGGGTCCGCGCGATGTCAGGCATGGTCAAGGTGCTTGCATTCGCCGGGGCTCGTGACGTAATCGGCAACGACGAGGTCGCCTGGGCCCTCGACGACGAGACGACCGCGACCGCCTTGCTCGACGCGATCATCGCTCGCTACCCGGCGCTCGGGCCGATGCGCCGCAGCCTTCGCCTCGCGGTGAACGGCCGCTACGCCGACGACGGCGACGTCGTGCGCCACGGGGACGAGGTCGCGCTGCTGCCACCGGTGGCCGGAGGCTAAGCGGCCGATGGAAGGGGTCTTCGCGTTCGAAGGCATGGGCGACGACCTCGACCTCGTCCCGCTCGCCGCCCGCCGCGCCCTCGACGTCGCGGGCATCAAGGTCTCGCTCGCCGGGTGGCGTGCCTTGCCGCTCGAGGTGAGGCGCAGGCTCGTCCGCGAAGGGACGAGCGCGCAGGTCGCGCCGGAGGTGGTGCGCGCGCTGGCGAGTGGTGCGACCCCTCCTCCTGCGCCGTTGGCGCCGCTCGACGAGGCGACGCTGGAGCCGTGCGACGAGGACGCGCAGCGTCTCCTCGGAGCCAAGCGCCCGCTCGCCGAACACTGGCGAGGACTCCCACCGCTCCGGCGCTTCGCGCTTCGGCACCTCGCCCGACGCGGCGACGCCGAGCGAATCGCGCGCGCTTACGACGAGCTCGTCGCGCCCGCACTCACGCACCTCGACGCCAAGGGGCAAGCCCACATGGTCGACGTGGGCGAAAAGGCTGCGGCGCATCGGGTGGCGATCGCGACGGCCTCGGTGCGGATGTCGCCCTCGACAGCGGCGCTCGTCGCAGCGCACGGAGGCCCAAAGGGCGACGTCCTCGCGACCGCGCGGATCGCGGGGCTCCTCGCCGCGAAGCGCACCTCGGAGCTCATTCCCTTGTGTCACCCCATCGCCTTGACGCGCGTCTCCGTCGAGCTCGACGTCGACGTCGAGGCGGGGCTCGTTCGAGTCAACGCGCGAGCCGAGACTCGAGACCGAACGGGGGTCGAGATGGAGGCGTTGACCGCCGCGAGCATCGCGGCGCTGACCGTCTACGACATGGTGAAGGGTGTCGAGCGCGGCGCCACCATCGAGCACGTCGTGCTCACCGAGAAGTCGGGCGGCCGCAGCGGTGCTTACCGCCGCGGGGAGACCCCGTGAGTCGGACCGGCCTGCGTGAGACGCGCCTCGCCCTCGACGAAGCGGTTGCTCTCGTTCAAGACGACGCCGCAGGCGCCATCGCGACGTTCCTCGGTGTGGTCCGCGACCACAGCGGCGGGCGCGCCGTCACCCTGCTCGAGTATCACGCGTACCCGAGCATGGCGGAGCGCGAGCTCGCCGCGATCGCGACCGAGCTCGAAGTCGAGTTCTCTGGCGCACGCATCGCGTGCTTCCACCGGGTCGGGACGCTGCGCGTCGGGGAGGCCGCGGTCGTCTGCGCCGTGAGCTCGCCCCATCGCGACGCGGCGTTCTCGGCGTGCCGAGAGCTCATCGACCGCGTGAAGGCGCGGGTGCCGATCTGGAAGCGCGAACACGGCCCCGAAGGTCCGTACTGGGTTGGCTGGGAAGACGCGCGGACCCCCAGCAAACGCGAGTCATCCGCGTAGGTGCTCGACCGCGCGTAGGAAGTTGCCTGCAAGGATCTTGCGGACTCGCTCAGGCGACCATCCACGGTCGAGCATGCGCTGGACAAGGACGGGCAGCTCGAGGCAGGTCGCGATGTCGGGAGGCGCGACGATCGCCCCGTCCCAGTCGCTCCCGAGCGACGCGTGGTCCTCGCCGACGGTCCTTACGATGTGCTCGAGGTGAGCGATCACCGCGTCCGCACTGCGCCCGTCGCTGCCGCGGCCGAGGAAGCTCGCCTGGTACATGACCCCGATCGTCCCGCCCGTCTCGGCAATCGCGCGAAGCTGATCGTCGTCAAGGTTGCGCCAGTGCGGGTAGACGCCCGAGACCCCGGTGTGGGTGACGATGAGCGGGAGGCTCGGATCGTGAACGGCGACGGCGTCGAAGAAGCCCTCTCGGTTCACGTGCGCGAGGTCGACGAAGATGCGCTTCTCGTCGAGCCGCCGCACGTAATCCTTGCCGAACGTCGAGAGACCGCCGCCCCGCAGCTTGAGCGGCGAGCTCGTGACCCCGATCCGCGACGAGGTGAGGTGCACGAGCGTGATGCGGAGGACGAGATCGTCGGGGATGAGGTCGAGGGCGTCGAGGCTCTCGTCGAGGGCATTGCCACCTTGGATACCGACGAACGCGCCGTGCTGCCCTGCGGCGCGCGCTTCGCGATAGTCGCGTGCGTTCCGCACCACGCGGAAGTGCTCGGCGTTGGCGGCGAAGACCTCGCGCAGCCGGGCGATGTTGCGGACGAAGGCGTCACGCCGACCTCGAGCCGTGCGCCATGGATTCGTGGTGATGATCCAGGTCGCGCCTGTGAGCCCACCCTCGAGCGCGCGGGGGAAGTCGCACTGAGAGAGGAAGCGCGCGCCGAGCGGCCCACGGCCATGCCGCTTCGCGAGGTCGTAGCCGAAGATCCTGTGCCAGATGAACGAGTCGAGGTGCAGGTCTATCGCGTCTGATGTGGCGAGGAGCTCGGCCGCCTCTCCCGAGATGCCGTGCGCGCGTACCCAACCCGCCGGAGCCGCACGATGGTCGAGGAACTCGAGGGATGGCGACGCGACCGGGAGGCTCGAGGTTGAGGTCACGCCTCGGTCCACTCCTGGATGCTGCACACGCGCGGGAGCTCGCTCGCCTCCGCTTCGTCGACGGCCTCGAGGTACTCGACTCCCGCGAGCGCGGCGCTCATGGTGGTGAAGTACGGGACGCCGAGCTGCAACGAGTGACGGCGGATCGAGTAGCTGTCCCGCACGGCACGAGCGCCGCGGGTGGTGTTGACGACGAGCTGGATTTCACCTGCCTTCAACGCATCGACGGCGTGAGGTGAGGACTCGGCGACCTTCTTGATGCGCTCAGTCGGGATCCGCGCGCGCTCGAGCGCGTCGGCGGTTCCGCTCGTCGACACGAGCGAGAAACCGAGCGTGAGGAGTCGTCTCGCGACCACGCAGGCGGCAGGCTTGTCCTTGTCATGCACGCTGATGAACGCCCTGCCCTTGCGAGGCAAGCGCACGTTCGCGGCGACGAGCGCCTTGCCGTAAGCGCGCGGGAACGAATCCGAGATCCCCATCACCTCGCCGGTCGAGCGCATCTCGGGGCCGAGCTGTGTATCGACGCCAGGGAGCTTGATGAACGGGAAGACGGACTCCTTCACCGAGACGTGCGGCGGGAAGGGGATGTCGGTCACGCCGAGCTCGGCGAGGCTCATGCCAGCCATGACCTTTGCGGCGAGCTTCGCGAGCGGCCGCCCGGTCGCCTTCGAGACGAAGGGCACGGTGCGCGCCGCGCGAGGGTTCACCTCGAGGACGTACACGTCGCTTCCCTTCACGGCGAACTGCACGTTCATCAGACCGACGACGCCGAGCTCGAGGGCGAGCTGCCGCGCGTGCTCCTCGATCGAAGCGATCACGGCGCGCGGCAGCGAGTGCGGCGGCAGCACGCACGCCGAGTCACCGGAGTGAATGCCCGCCTCCTCGATGTGCTGCATCACGCCACCGATGACGACGGTCACTCCGTCCGAGAGCGCGTCGACGTCCACCTCGACGGCGTCGTTGATGTACTTGTCGATGAGGATGCGGTGACTGCCGGCCTCGCGCGCAGCCTCGACCGCTACGTGCACGTAGGCGTCGAGCTCGCGCTCGTCGTCGCAGATCATCATGGCGCGCCCGCCGAGCACGTAGGATGGCCGCACGAGGACCGGGTAGCGGATCTCGGCCGCGATCGCGCGCGCCTCGTCGGGGCTCGAGGCGATGCCGCCCCAGGGTCGACGTAGGTTGAGCTTAGCGAGCAGCTCGTCGAAGCGCTGACGATCCTCGGCCCGATCGATCGCGTCGGCGCTGGTCCCGAGCAGCGGGATCCCTGCCTTGGCTAGCGGCACCGCGAGCTTTAGCGGGGTCTGCCCGCCGTACTGCACGATCACGCCGAGGAGCTCGCCCTTGCGCTGCTCTTCGCGGCAGATCGCGAGCACGTCTTCGAAACGGAGGGGCTCGAAGTAGAGTCGGTCCGAGGTGTCGTAGTCCGTCGAGACCGTCTCAGGGTTGCAGTTGACCATGATGGTCTCGATGCCAAGCTCGCGCAGCGCGAACGAGGCGTGGACGCAGCAGTAGTCGAACTCAATTCCCTGCCCGATGCGGTTCGGTCCACCGCCGAGGATGATCACCTTGCGCCGCTCGCTGACGGGGATCTCGGCACCGCCGACTCCATCGTAGGTCGAGTACAGGTAGGGCGTCTGCGCCTCGAACTCGGCGGCGCAGGTGTCGACGTTGTAGAAAGTCGGGCGGATTCCCTGACGCTCGCGCGCGAGCGCGACGTCGGCCTCGGTGAGCCCCGTCAGCCGCGCGATGCGAACGTCGGCGAGGCCCATGCGCTTCGACGCCCGAAGCGACTCGGCCTCGAGGGCGCGCGCCCCGAGCACGGCGATGCGCCGCTCTTCGGCGACGAGTCGCTCGATCTGACCGAGGAACCAGGGGTCGATGCTGGTGAGCTGCGCGAGCTCGTCGATGCCAACGCCCAATCGGAGCGCGTCCGCGACGAAGAACAGGCGCTCCCCGAGCGCGACCGGGACGAGCTTTCGCAGCATGTCTGCAAGCTCGTGGTGACTCGGCGGCGGCCTGTCGGTCGGAGCCGACGGCTCGGACGGCGCGTCCATCAGCATGTCGCGCGTGGCGTTCGGGTCCTGCGCGAGGCGTCGATAATCGACACGGCCGATCAGGGTCGCGAGGCCGTCGTGCCCCGTCTCGAGCGAGCGCGCCGCTTTCTCGAGCGCCTCGACGAACGTGCGGCCGATGCTCATCGCCTCGCCGACGCTCTTCATCTGCGTACCGAGGCGCACGTCTGCGCCAGGGAATTTCTCGAACGAGAAGCGCGGCCATTTGACGACGACGTAGTCGATCGTCGGCTCGAACGCGGCGCTCGTTCCCGTGATGTCGTTCTTGAGCTCGTCGAGCGTGTAGCCCACGGCGAGCTTCGCGCTGATCTTGGCGATCGGGTAGCCCGTGGCCTTCGAGGCGAGCGCGCTCGAGCGCGAGACGCGCGGGTTCATCTCGATGACGACGATCCGGCCGCTGCGCGGATCGAGCGCGAACTGCACGTTCGCGCCGCCGGTCTCGACGCCGATCTCGGTGATCACCATGCGCGCTGCGTCGCGGAGTCGCTGGTACTCGCGGTCGGTGAGGGTGAGGGCCGGCGCCACCGTCACCGAGTCACCGGTGTGGACGCCCATCGGATCGATGTTCTCGATCGAGCACACGACGATGAAGTTGTCGGCGCGATCGCGCATCACCTCGAGCTCGAACTCCTTCCAGCCAAGGAGGCTCTCCTCGACGAGGATGCGGCTGCGCGGCGACTGGCTGAGGGCCCACTGCACGACGCGCTCGAGCTCCTCCGGACGGTACGCGATCCCACCCCCCATGCCGCCGAGCGTGAACGACGCGCGGACGATCGCAGGGTACCCGGTCCCCGGGACACCGTCCTTGCCCTCGACGATGGCGCGAGCCTCATCGAGCGAATGGGCGTAGCCCGCGCGCGGCGTCTCGAGCCCGATCTTCGTCATCGCCTCGCGGAACTGACGGCGGCTTTCGGCCTTGGCGATCGAGTCGGGCCGCGCACCGATGAGCTCGATGCCTAGTTCGGCGAGCGTGCCATCCTCGGCAAGGGCGAGCGCCAGGTTCAGCGCCGTCTGACCGCCCAGCGTCGGGAGCAGCGCGTCGGGGCGCTCACGCTCGAGGATGGCGCGCAGCGTCCGCGGCTCGAGCGGCTCGATGTAGGTGCGCTCGGCGAGCCCGGGATCGGTCATGATCGTCGCCGGGTTGGAGTTGACGAGCACTACCTCGTACCCTTCGGCGCGCAGCGCCTTCGCACCCTGGGTCCCGGAGTAATCGAACTCGCACGCCTGACCGATCACGATCGGGCCCGACCCGATCACCGTGATCCGCTTGAGATCCTCGCGCCGTGGCATCGCGAGGCGAGGTAGCACTAGCGATGGCGGCTGTCAGCAGTGCGCTACGGCGCCGGGAGTGGGCTCTGGTCGAGCGCAGCCTTGAGGTAGTTGCGCGCGCGAAGCGTGTGGGGCCCGTCGGGCGCCTGCTCGAGGTGCCGACGGAACGCGTCCGCAGCGGGCTGAAACTGTCCGGTTCGGTAGAGCGTCATGCCGCGCGCGAGCTCAACTGGGTAGCTCGGGTCGAGCTCGGCAAGCTTCTCGGTGGTCTCCATGCGCTGAGGTGCCACGAGGCGCTCGACCGCGGTGGGATCGGTGACGCCGCGCCCGAGCGGATCGTTGTTGATGAACGGGTGCACGACGAGGAAGCCGAGGCGCACCCGCTCCTCGTCGGCGGTGAGCGCGAGGGCCTCGCCGTTCGCACCGACGATGGCGTTCCATCGCTTCTTGAAGAGGACGCGGAGCGCGCGCTCGTCGAGCAACAGGTCCCGAGTTCCAGGCCAACACCAGCGGTTTCGAGAGAGCGCCTCGACGAAGTCGCCGGAGAGCGCGCGGAGCTCGTCGCTGAACGTCCCGGTCTTTTGCCAGGCGCGCAGCTCCTCGAGGAACCGAACGAGCTGGTAGGCACGCAGCCGCTCGAGGCCATCGGCGTCGCTCGCGACCTTCTGTGCCGCCTCGGCAACGCGTTGCCTCGCGAGCGCGAACGGCTCGCCCTCCTCGGCCAGGGCCGCGGCGTCGTTGTAGCCGCGGAGCTCGCGCCCGAGGGCGCGCACGTCGACGTCGAGCTCTTGCCTCGTCGCCTCGCGCGCGAGGTCGTCGTCTCGCGACATGACCTTCGTCAAAGTGTCGCCGTCGACGTCGGGTTGAGGCCAGTCGAGCGGCTCGGCCGCGCGCGGCGCCGCGAGGACGATGGCGGCGCCGCCCAGCAAGAGAGCGAGCAGCGCAGCTTGCCAGCCCTCGAGGTGACGGCGGAGACCTTTCGCGGTGGACATTGGTGAGCGAGAGCCCAAGGATAGCACCAGTCGGAGGACATCCCGAGTGAACCGAGAGCGCCGCAAGCACGTCCGCAAGCGCGTCAGCATTCCCGCCATCGTCTGCGAGCGCGGCGGGCCTGAAAAGCTTGGCGTCCTACTCGACATGAGCCTCGGCGGCGGCCTCCTCGAGGTCGAGCCTGCACCGCCGTACGGCACGTCGCTCGAGCTGCAGTTCGAGCTGGGAGGCGTCGCCATCGTGACGACGGCAGTGGTTCGGTGGAGCAAGCCGCGCGGGGTGGGACTCCAGTTCGGCGTGTTCGGCGCTCGCGAGACCTACGCCATCACCGAGGCGCTCGCGACCGCGGCGCCCGTGCCAGACTCGAGACAACCCAGCGACGAGTGACGCGCGTCGACGCTCCGTGCGATCCCCGGGCGGCGATCGGATGGGGGCAAAAATGCGACGAGGGACGCACTCTCGTGGAGCACGTCCCTCGCGGGGTCGAACCGCGGGCCGGGGTCGGCCCGCGTCCAACGCGTCTCAGCGCTTCGAGTACTGGAAGCGCTTGCGGGCACCCGGCTGGCCGTACTTCTTGCGCTCCTTCTTGCGCGAGTCGCGGGTCAGGAAGCCGGCGCGCTTCAGCGCGGTGCGGCGCTCCGGGTCGGTCGCGGCGAGCGCCCGAGCGACGCCGTGGCGCACGGCCTCGGCTTGCGCGGCGTGACCGCCACCGCAGACCGTCGCGCTCACGTCGAACTTCTCGATGAGCTCGAGGAGCTCGAGGGACTGGCGCATCACCATGCGCGACGTCTCGCGCTCGAAGTAGGTGTCACCCTCGCGCTCGTTGACGGTGAATTTGCCGCTGCCCGGCTTCACCCAGACGCGAGCCACAGCGGTCTTGCGACGGCCGGTAGCGTACAACTTGTCGGTTTGAGCTTCAGCCATGACTCACTTCGCCTCGAAGACCTTGGGTTGCTGCGCCGTGTGCGGATGGTCGGGGCCGCCGTAGACCTTGAGCTTCTTGATGATCTTCCGGCCCAGCGGGCCTTTCGGGATCATGCCCCAGACGGCCTTGCGGATCGGGAGCTCGGGCTCGTTGGCGATGAGGTAATCATAGCCGTGAGCCTTGATGCCACCCGGGTAGCTCGTGTGGTGGAAGTACTGCTTCTGCTCGAGCTTGCGGCCCGTGAGCTTCACCTTGGTCGCGTTGACGACGACGACGAAGTCACCGGTGTCGACGTGAGGTGTGAAGACAGTCTTGTCTTTGCCGCGGAGCTTGTCGGCAATCGCGGTGGCCAAACGGCCGAGAGGTTGATCGGTGGCGTCGACGACCCACCAGCCACGCTGGTCTTGCGACTCTTCGGGCTTTGCCGAGAAGGTTCTGCGGTGCGGATTCATGGGAGGACCGGGAAAAGGGGTGGCTGTCTTAGTTTTAGCGTCTTGGATTGTCAATGATTTCCTCGGACGGCCTCGTCTGGGCGCTCCCTCGGAGAGCCCTCGCGAGCCGTCCGAGTCAATGAATCTTCTGGATCCAGGCGGTCAGGAGCGTCTCGAATCGGCCGCGCGTCTCGCGGGCCGTCTCCTCGACCTCCGAGTGGTCGAGCAGGTTGCCGGACATTCCCGCCGCCATGTTCGTGATGCACGAGATCGCGCCGGCGCGAACCCCTGCGTGTCGCAGCGCGACGACCTCGGGCACGGTGCTCATGCCGACCGCGTCCGCGCCCACGGTGCGCAGCATGTGGATCTCGGCAGGCGTCTCGTAGGAGGGTCCGAGCATCGCCGCATAGACGCCCTCCTCAAGCGGTGTCCCCACCTCGCGCGCGGCGGCGCGAGCGAGCGCGGCGAGCTCACGGTCGTAGGCGCGCGTCATGTCGGGGAAGCGCGGGCCGAAGGCTGCCTCGTTTGGGCCGACGAGCGGGTTCTTCCCCATGAAATTCAGGTGATCGAGGATCAGCATCAGCGTCCCTGGCTTGAACGAGGGGCGGATGCCACCGGCAGCGTTGGTGAGGAGCACGGCCGTACAGCCGAGGCGCGCGAGCAGCCGAACGCCGAAGACGACCGTGTCCATGCCGTGGCCCTCGTAGACGTGGCTGCGGCCTTGGAGGCACGCGACGGGCACGTCACCGACCCGGCCGAGGCAGAGGTTTCCGGCGTGCCCCGACACGCCCGGCGATGGCATGTGCGGGATCGACGTATACGGCAGCTTGACGAGGTCGGCGATTCCGTCGGCATAGGCGCCGAGCCCGGAGCCTAGGACGAGGCCGACCCTCGGGGTGAGCGTGGTGGCTTCGCGGACGGCCGCGACGGCTTCGTCGAGGCGCTGAGTGAGGGGCTGGGTCATGAAAGCTCGTGATGGTCGCGAATCCCAGGTCTGTCCGTCAAGCTTGGCGCGCGAGGCTGTTCCCTTTCGGGTCGGACGTGTGTTAAGACCTGCGCCCTTTCACGCTGAGGACTTCATGGCCACCAAGCTCGAGACGTTCCTGACCGAGAAGAAGATCGACAGCCGCCGCGTCGTTGCGGCCTCGCACGAGCTCGAGAAGCTCCGCATCGAGGACCGCGCGATCAAGCTCGCCCAGCAACAGGCCCGCAAGAAGGACGAAAAGCGCGAGCCCGGCTCGCCGAAGCCCCGCTCCGGCAAGCCGGTGTCCGAGGCGACGCTCGGCAAGGCCATCGCGGGCCAGGCGGTCTCGGGTCCGACCAAGACCCGCGTGCTCCGCGCGGTGAACCACATCCTCGAGCAACGCAAGCAGTCGGCCGTCGCCCTCGCCGATCTGTTCGAGGCCCCGAAGAAGGCCTGAGACAGCTCCGTTCGCGACGTCTTCGCGACGTCCGGAGCGGGCATGAAACGCACCTCGGTGCGCTCGAAAGGGGCGCACGTGTAGGTGCGTTTCGCACTTTGTCCTTCCGATCGCGCACATCCTGTTGGCCCGGCCTCTCGCGCTGCGCGAAGACACCGTCATGGTGTTCTTCGCCGTCGCTGCCGTCGTGACGCTCGTGGCCTCGGACCTCTTCTCGGGTCGTGAGCGCCGCTCACGCATCTGAAATCGATTCGCATGTCTGAATGCGGCCGGAGACCCCGGCAACGAGCCTGAGGTGGCACATCCAGCTCGTCGTGACGGGTCACCTGCTCCGCAGACTCGAGCATCGTCGCCGAAGGCCTGCGACGCCACCTCCACCGGGCCTTCGCTCCGCTTGCTCCTCGGCAGCTTGCCCTCCGAGGCCCCTCGACCGACACTGCCGACAGCCGCTAGCGTGAGGGACGCCGTGGGGGATGAACTCGAGGGCTTGGTCGAGCGCGCACGACGCGGGGACCGCCACGCCTTCTCCAAGCTCTTCCAGCGCCACGTCCAGCAAGTGACGGGCCTCGCGTACCGGATGATGGGGCGCTCGCCAGACCTCGAGGATGTCGTCCAGGAGGTGTTCCTCCAGGTTCACCGCAGCCTCGGTGATTTCCGCGGACAGGCGAAGTTCTCGACGTGGCTCCACCGCGTCGCCGTGAACGTGGTGTTGATGCATCGACGCCGCGCGCGTAGCCGCCCCATGCTCACGAGCGAAGAACCTGGCCGGGACGCGCCGGCTCCGCGGGAGGCCCAGCCCGACCAAGCCCTCGACAAGGAGCGACGCATCGCGGCCTTTCATCGGCTGCTCGAGCAGCTCAGCGACAAGAAGCGCGAGGTCTTCTTGTTGCACGAGATCGAGGGGCTCGCGCCGGCCGATATCGCGACGATGGTCGGCTGTCCGGTGCTGACGGTCCGAACGCGCCTCTTCTACGCGCGCAAGGAGCTCGGCGAGAAGATGAGGGAAGAGCCCGCCCTCGCGGCGCTGGTGCGCGAGCTCGAAGGGAGCGACCGCGAGGAGCCGGCGGCAACGCACCCCGACGCAGCCGAGGCAGGAGAGCGATGATGGAAAGGTCGAACGACTCCGACATCCGAGCCGTCCGCGAGATGGTCGAGGAGATCCGGACCTCGATCCCGCCCGACCTCGACTGGAACGCCCTCGAGCGTCGAACGCTCGACGCGGTCTTCGACGCGCGACAGCTCGCTGCGAGTCATCGGTCGGAGCAGAGCGCCGTCGGCCGCACGTCCGGCATGGGCGCGAGCCTCGTGTTCGCGCTTGCTGCGGCGGCGCTGGTCATGGTGATCCTCGGGCAAGCGATCGGCGGGCGCGGGGCGACGGTGACCGACCTCCGGCTGCAGACCATCGAGACGCTCCCGACGATGAGGGCGTCGCAGGGCACGGGTCAGGGGCATCTCGCGACGGGGCTCGCGGAGGGTGCGCGCGTGCTCGCTCCCACGACAGCCGAGCGGCTCGTGTGGCCAGGCGTCGCCGCGCTCAGCCTCGAGCCTGGCGCGGTCGTTCGCGTGGTGCGCCAGGGCGCGGAGCCGCACCTCGAGCTCGAGCACGGGACGGTGCAGGCCGAGGTCACGTCGCGCGAGGACGCGAGCGCGATGGTGGAAGCCTTCGTGCTCGACGTCGGTGGCGTGCGGGTGGCCGTTCATGGCACGTCGTTCTCCGTCGCACGAGAGGCCGAGCGCGTGCTCGTCGAGGTGACCGAGGGCGTCGTGACCGTAGGGCCCTCGGGACAGCGTGGTCCGACGATCGGGACCCTGCTCCGCGGACCGAGCCGAGCGTCCTTCCTGCTCGCGAATGGCCAACTGATCGAGGAGCTGCCGATGTCGCCTCAGCCGTCGGAGTCGGTCGCGAGCGCTGCGCGAGAGGTGCCCGCGCGAGCCTCGACGACCACCTCGCTCCCGAGCGACGAACCCGCGCCGCGAACGGCAGCCTCGGCGGCAGTGCCGCACGGCGACTCGAGCGCGTCGACAGCGAGCCCGCGCCGCGAGGAGCCTGGCGGCTCTCCCGACGTTCAGGCGCCCGCGCCGCCTTCCAAAGAGGGGGTCAAGCTCACGCTCTCGGCAGCCCGAGCGCTGCTCGTCGGCTGCCTCTCGGCCGACCTGAACGACTCGGATCCCGCGCTGCGCGTGACGGTCTCGAGCGAGGTGCGCCTCCGACTCGGCGGAGATGGCGACGTCGCCGCGGTGCGCTTCGACCCTCCGCTTCGGCCCGACCTGCAAGAGCGCTGCGGCGGACTGCTCTACGGGATGGCGCTCGACGCGCCCAGCGAGACAAGCTTCGAGGTCGACTTCAAGGCTCGCTGAGGCGCCGAGCTCAAGGGCACACGCCGTCGCCGGGGCCGACGCCGGGCGTTGGCTTGGGGATGTCCGTCCACGAGGCGAGGCAGCTCTCGCTCGTCTCGTCGTGGCCCGTGATCCCGTTGCCGCCGCTCTTCTTCTCGCCGTCTTCGCTGATGGGGCAACGGTGCAACGATTTTCCGCTCGCCACCGAGGGAGCGCTCGCCTGCTCCGCCTTGGCGGTGTCGGGGGCGTACCCCGCGACGCCGGTCTTGTCGACCTTGTCGGGGGCCAGACCCCAGGTGACGTAGTCCACGTCATCCACGGTCTGCGACTGCCCGTCCCAACGGAACAACACGACCATCTCGCCTTCGCCGGTGAGCCCGTATTTTGCACCGAGCTCTCCGGTCATCGTGGGCGCGTTCGCATCGTCGGCCGAGAAATCGAACGTCGGAAAGGTCCCGAACGCATTCTTGAACTCCGTCGCGCTACGGAGCGAGACCACCGCAAACTTACCGGGGCCAAGCTTGGCGCCCGGAGGGAACGAGACGACGAAGTCGTGCTGCGTCGTCTGCACCGTCGACGTGACGAGGTAATAGGTCGGGAAGTCCGCGAGGTAATAGGTCGACAGGTCGACGGTCTGCGAGGTCGGGTTGTAAATCTCGACGAACTCGGAGGCCGTTGGGCCGGTCACCACCTCCGAGAGAAGCAAGTGCTCGACCGGCAGCGCGCACGTACTCGAGCACGCGTCGAACGCCACGGTGCCTCCGTCATCGCACGCCTCGCCGCCGTTGAGGACGCCATCGCCGCAGATCGGCTTCTGGCATACGCCGCCCTTGCAAACGCCGCTCACGCAGTCTTTGCCAAGGACGCAGCCCTTGCCATCGGCGCAGCGGGCCTCGCAGCTCCCGCCACAGTCGACGTCGGTCTCGCCGCCGTTCTCGACCGTGTCCTTGCACGTCGGAGGCAAGCACGTGCCGTCGCAGACATCGCTGTCGCAGTCGGCGTCGAGCTTGCAATCCTCACCTGGGGTGCACTTCGGGCACGAGCCGCCGCAGTCGACGTCGGTCTCGTCGCCGCCCTTGATGCCGTCGACGCACGCGCAGCCTCCGCGGGGACACGGATCGCCGCCGCTCCCCGACGATGCGACCGAAGACGAGGTCACCGGAGTTCCCGCAGAGCTGCTGGCCGCCCCGGCCCCGCCTGCACCGCCCGCTCCGCCCGCGCTCGCGGCACTCTCCGTGCTGCTCGATGCCGCGCTCGACGCCGGACCTTCGACGAGATCGGGCGTGTAGACGATGCAGGCCGTCGGAAGAACGGGCGTCAGCGCGAGGAGGAGTCGGAGCCGCACGAGTACGGATCGTAGCACCGTAGACGACGATCGAGGGGCTCGGGGACAAGAGCCCCCGCTCGGCGCCCTCGCGCACGAGGGCTGTCGGGTCACGCGGGGAGGGAACGTTGCGTGGGGCGCGAGCGGGGGGCGGGTGTCGACCAAGGGCACCGCGGCGACACCATGCCGTCGCGGCGTCTGTCGTTCGAGAGAGAGACACGCGAGGCCGCGGCTTCATTCCCGCGTGCGCTCCGTCTCGATGACGCCACACGCGGTCGGGCTCGGCCCGAGTCGCCCCCGAAGGCTCGGCGCACGGAAGCGCACGCCGCGCCTGCCGGGCGACGACGTGCTACGACGAGATTCTTCGAGAGGCCCGGGCCCACCACGCGATGTACCAGTCGGTCGTTCGAATCTTCGCCACCACCCAAGAACCCGATCATCAGTGCCCGTGGCAGTCTGAGCCGCCCGAGCATGGGACGGGCTCGGGCGTCATCATCGGGAAGGGGAAGATCCTCACCGGCGCGCACGTCGTCGCCAACGCGACCTTCCTGCAAGTGCAGAAGGTGTCGGACCCCGACAAGGTGATCGCCGAGGTCGAGGCCATCAACCACGACTGCGATCTCGCCTTGCTCTCGGTCAAGGAGCCACGGTTCATGCGGGGTGTTCGCCCCGAGCGGCTCGGGCCGCTGCCGCGACTCCGCGACGCGGTCAGCGTCGTCGGCTACCCGATCGGCGGCGAGGAAATCAGCATCACCGAGGGCGTGGTGTCGCGCATCGAGGTGCAGCGCTACAGCCACTCGCAGCGCAACCTGCTCGCCGTGACCGTCGACGCCGCGATCAACGAAGGCAACAGCGGCGGCCCCGTGTTCAAGGACGGTCGCGTCGCAGGGATCGCGTTCCAGAGCCTCGTCGACGCCGAGAACATCGGCGAGATGGTGCCGTCCAACCTGATCCGTCGGTTCCTCGAGGGCACCAAGTCCGGCAAGCCCGCGACGGTCCCTGGGCTCGGCCTCGTGATGCAGCGCCTCGAGAACCCGCTCTTGCGCCGACGCGCCGGCCTTGGTCCGAAGCAGAGCGGCCTCTTGGTCGTCGGCGTCGAGTGGGGGAGCTCGGCGTGGGGTCACGTCGAGGTCGGCGACGCCATCCTCTCGATCGACGGGCATCGCGTCGCCAACAACGGCACGGTGCAGTACGACGGGCGCTTCCGAACGGGCTCGGAGGTCCTCCTCGGCGACCACTTCGTGGGCGACGTGATTTCGATCAAGGTGCTGCGCCGGGGGCGCGTCCTCGATCTCACCCTCGAGCTGAAGCCGTACGTCTCGCTCGTGCCACGGAGCCAGTACGACAAGCCGCCGAGCTACTTCGTCTACGCAGGCCTCGTCTTCCAGCCGCTCACGCTGGACTACCTGCGCACCTGGCCCGAGTGGTGGGAGAAGGCTCCTCCCGAGCTGCTCCACCACTACTACTGCGGCACGCGCACGAAGGAGCGCGAGGAGGTCGTCGTCCTCTCGCAGGTGCTGGCAGATCCGATCTCGGTCGGCTTCGAGGGGCTCGACAACACCACGGTGTCGCGAGTCTCGATCGGCACGTCGCGCACTCCCGGACGCGGCGTGGTGCCGCGCAACCTCTCGCACCTCGTTGAGCTCCTCGAGGAGGCCAAGGGCGTCATCGAGATCCAGGTCTCCGACGACTCGATCGTCGCGCTCGATCCCGAGGAGGCCCGCGAGGCCAACGCCCGGATCCTCGAGCGCTACCACATCCGCCGCGACCGCTCGCGCGACCTCGCGAGCTGACGCGTGACCGTCGGGCCCGAGGACGACGAGCGACGAGGCGTCTGGCTCCTCGTCGGAGCGGCGTTCTGGTTCAGCGCGATGAGCTCGCTCGTGAAGGTCGCGGGCAAGGAGCTCCCGCTCGGCATGGCCACCTTCGCCCGCTCGCTCGTAACGCTCGTGTTCGCGGCACTCGTAGTGCGACGACAGGGCCTCTCGCTCGCGAGCCGAGACACGGGGCTCCTCGTGCTGCGAGGGCTCTTCGGCCTCGGCGGGATCATCTGCTTTTTCTCGGCGATCCTGAGCCTCCCGGTGGCGGACGCGACGGTGCTGCAGTTCACGAACCCGCTGCTCACGACGCTGCTCGCCGCGGTGGTCTTGAAGGAGCGCCCCGACGGTTCGGTCGGGCTCGCGCTCTGCCTCGGCTTCGCCGGCACGCTCCTCGTCGCGAGGCCGGCGAGCCTGTTCGGCATCGAGGCTTCCCTGCCCCGCGCCGGGGTCCTCGTCGGGCTCGCAGGCGCGACGTTCAGCGCCTGCGCCTACGTCACGATCCGTCGCGTCACCCGAACCACCCACCCCGACGTCGTCGCGCTCTACTTCCCGCTCGTGGCGACACCGGCGACCTTCCTCCTCGCGCTCCGCGACTGGACCTGGCCGACCCCGCGCGGCTGGCTCTTGCTGCTCGCGATTGGCTGCGTGACGCACATGGGTCAGCTGTGGATGACGCGCGGCCTCGCGCGGGTCCCGGTCGCGCGAGGCACCGCGGTCGGGTACCTGCAAATTCCCTTCGCGGCGGCGTGGGGGCTCCTGTTCTTCTCGGAGCGACCCACCCTGTTCACGCTGGCGGGAGCGGCGCTCATCGTGGCAGGCGCGCTACTGCTCGTGCGTGCACCTCGGGCGACGCCACACGCGCAGGGAAGCTCATGAATCCGCGCGTGAGCGTTGACTCACGGCGCGGTCGTAGGTAGCCGCCTGCGAATGATCCGGCTCGCCCACACCTCTCTCCGCCTCCTCGCGCTCTCCTCCCTCGGCCTCGCGGCACTCGCCGCGTGCGGCAGCGAAGACGGGAGCGTCGATGCCACCGCGACCTCGACGACCGCGACGGGCGCGGGCGGCGCGACCGCCTCGACGACCAGCGCCGGCGGCAACGGCGGCACGACCACCACCTTGTCGGGCGGCGAGACGACGTCGACCACCGGCAGCGCGGGCGGCGGCGGCGCGGGCGGCACCATCGACCCAGGCAAGAAGCTCGGCGAGGCCTGCGCCAACGCTGGCGAGTGCGGGAGCGGCTTCTGCGCCGACGGGGTCTGCTGCAACACCGCGTGCGACGGCGCGTGCTCCGCGTGTTCGGTCACGGCTGGCGCGCTGATGGACGGGACCTGCCTCGCGGGCGCCGTCAAGAACGCGGAGGACGCCGGGACGTGCGACGAGACGAACGGCGGCTGTGGCGGGCTGTGCAGCTGCGACGCAGGCGGCGCGTGCGGCAAGAAGCCGCTCACGGTGAGCGGGCTCTCGGTTGGCGGCAACCACAGCTGTGCGCTCTTCGCCGACGGCACCGTGAAGTGCTGGGGCGCCAACGCGTCGGGGCAGCTCGGCCTCGGTGACATGGTCCGTCGCGGCGACAAGGCCGCGCAGATGGGCGACAAGCTCCCCTTCCTCGAGTTCGGCAACGGCAAGACCGTCAAGCACCTCGGGTCGGGTGAGGCGCACAACTGCGCCATCCTGAACGGCGGCAGCCTCAAGTGCTGGGGCAGCAACGCCGACGGGCAGCTTGGCCTCGGCGACACCGCCGCGCGCGGCAACGACTCGGGCGAGATGGGCGAGTTCCTCCCACCGGTGAATCTCGGCAAGGGACGCACGGCCGTCGCCGTCGCGCTCGGCTCGTCGCATACCTGCGCGCTCCTCGACGACAGCACCGTGAAGTGCTGGGGCCTCAACGACGCCGGCCAGCTCGGCCTTGGGGACACGAGTCGCCGCGGCAACAACCCGGGGGAGATGGGCGACAGCCTCCCGGCCGTCGACCTCGGCAAGGGCAAGAAGGCCATGGCGATCGTCGCCGGCGCGGAGCACACCTGCGCGCTCCTCGACGACAGCACCGTGAAGTGCTGGGGCGGCAATGACTTCGGTCAACTAGGCCTCGGCAATACCCTTCGTCGCGGCGACAACACGAACGAGATGGGCGACGCCCTCCCGGTCATCAACCTCGGCACCAACAAGAAGGCGATGGCGATCTCGGCCGGTTTGACGCGCACCTGCGCGCAGCTCGACGACGCCACCATCAAGTGCTGGGGCAGCGGCCCCTCGGGTCAGCTCGGCCAGGGCGACGCGCAGAACCGCGGCGACAACATGAACGAGATGGGCGACAACCTGAAGCCCATCGACCTCGGAACGAACAAGAAGCTGCTCTCGCACTTCGGCGGTGCCGGTCACCTCTGCGCGAAGCTCGACGACGAATCCGTGAAGTGCTGGGGTCGCAACCTGGACGGCCAGCTCGGCCTCGGCGACACCGCCGCGCGCGGCAACGAGCCGAACGAGATGGGCGAGAAGCTCCCCACCGTCGACCTCGGCAAGGGCGAGAAGGCGGTCTCGATGTCGCTCGGGCTCGTGCACACCTGCGCGCTCCTCTCGAGCGGCGCGGTCAAGTGCTGGGGCAAGGGCGACGACGGTCAGCTCGGGCTCGGCGATCCGCTGACGCGCGGCAACGAGCCGAACGAGATGGGCGACAACCTCCCGGCGGTCAAGCTCCTCGGCATGTGACCCCGAAGACCGGGCGATGGGGGCCGCGCCGCTCCCTCGCCCGGCGCCGTGACGCTCGAACCCAGAGGCCGCTCTCAGAGCCCGAGCGCGGCGTGCACGGCGAGCGTCGCGGACGACTGATTGAGCGTGTAGAAGTGGAGCCCCGGCGCGCCGTGCTCGAGGAGCTGCTTCGCTTGTGCGGTCGTCCAGTAGACGCCGGTGGCGACGACGGCGGCGGGATCATGCTCGACGATCGAGAGCCTCCGACGGAGCTCCTGCGGGATGCGGGCGCCGCACATGTTGGTGAAGCGCTCGACCTGCGAGACGTTCGTGACGGGCATCAAGCCGGGGACGGTGGCGACGTCGATCCCCGCAGAGCGCGCGCGACGAACGAACGCGAGGTAGTCCTGGTTGTCGAAGAAGAGCTGGGAGATGAGAAAGTCGGCGCCCGCGTCGACCTTCGCCTTGAGGTGCGACATGTCGGCGTCGAGGCTCGGAGACTCGGGGTGCCCCTCGGGGTAGCAGGCCGCGCCGACGCAGAGCGGGTAGCCCTCGTTGCGAATGAACGCGACGAGCTCGCTCGCGTGCCCGAAGCCGCCGGCGGCCGCGACGAACGTGGCCTCCCCCTTTGGCGGATCGCCGCGCAGCGCGAGAACGTTCTCGACGCCGGCGGCGACGAGGCGCTCGAGGGTGGCGGCGAGCTCGCTCCGCGACGCGCCGACGCAGGTGAGGTGCGCCATCGTCTCGATGCGGAGCTCATGCTTGATGCGCGCGACGAGCTCGAGCGTGCGGTCGCGGGTGGAGCCGCCCGCGCCGTAGGTGACCGAGACGAACGACGGCCGACACGGCTTGAGCGCCTCGACCGCGCGGTAGAGTTTGTCGATGCCGTCGTCGGTCTTCGGCGGAAAGAACTCGAAGGACACGGTCGGCTTGCCCGAAGAGAGCATGTCCTTGATGCGCATGGCTCGCGGCAGCCTAATCGGCCGGGCGCGAGAGGCAACCGAATGCGACGGTGGAGTCCCGCGCGAGCCAGGACGTGCCAGCGCGCAGACCGCGAGCTGAAGCGAGCGCTGCCGGGCCTCAGAGCCGACTCCAGTAGGAGTGGCGGGCGAGCAGCCCGCGCATCAGCCGCCGACGACGCCGAGGAGGTCGGCCGAGAAGCCTCGGTCCTCAAGGGCTCCAAACCCTGGTCTCTGGCCTAACGAGGATTTTCGGGATCGGGGCCGCGGAACGTTTGCGGCAACGCTGAGCCGTAAGTCGACGGCCTACGGCGCCGCTCGGACGGTCGCGTCTTTGGCGCCCCCGCCCCCCCGCAGGCTGGATCGGCCAACGCCCATGCCTGCGGCCTGGGCACTTGAAAACATTGAGGATTTTGTTGCCCGCTGGGTTGACGTGCCCGGCTCGAGCCTTATCGTCTTGTCACCTCG
>Ga0194129_10001933_pt1 | contig 32435 bp, 27 predicted proteins | sample TA2KigCa35mmetaG_FD_150862 | JGI IMG/M metagenome (GOLD analysis project Ga0194129, IMG submission 150862) | Freshwater microbial communities from Lake Tanganyika, Tanzania - TA2015038 Kigoma Deep Cast 35m | ecosystem: Environmental > Aquatic > Freshwater > Lake | place: Tanzania: Lake...
CGCCGCCGAAGCCGCCACGGCCGCCGCCGCCGCCGCCGAAGCCACCACCGCCGCCGCCACCGCCGCGGTTCTGGCGCTCCTCCGCCTCGTTAACCTTGAGCGGACGACCGTCGAGCGACGAGCCGTTCATGTCCTGGATGGCCTTCTGGGCCTCCGAGGCCGAGCCCATGGTGATGAAGGCGAAGCCGCGCGAACGACCGGTCTCACGGTCGAGGACGACGTGGACATCGGTCACCTCGCCGCACGCCGAGAAGGCGTCGCGGAGACCGTCCGTGGTGGTGTGGAAGGAGAGGTTGCCGACGTAAAGACGAGTGCTCATGAATTCGATTCGATCTTGCCCACAGCTCTTCGGAGTCTCGGAGCGCTTCGCTCGGGCGAGCCGTGAGAGGCCGGGAGAAGCGCTGCACGGAAGGTCCGTGCCTTGTCGCCACATCGCAGAGAGGTCCGCGGTCCCGAAACGAGAGAGCGTCGTCGTCGTACGTCGTGTAACGCCTCAGAGATAATCCTATTCGAGGCGAATGTCGAGAAGATTGGTGCAGCCCGCGCGAGGTGGCGCCGATGCTTGCGATGCGTCAATCGCTGCGCGAGCCCAGCGCCTCGGGTCCCTTGAAGACGCGGCGCACGCCGCCCCACCAGGCGAGGGCGAGGACAAGGAGCGTTGCGAGGAAGGTCGCGCCGGCGAGCCCATTCGGGGGCAGCGACATCAGCAGCACCATGAAGACGAGCCACGCCAAGGCGAGCGCGTTGACCGCGCCGCTCGCGCGACCGAGGGCGAACGGCCCGACGCGCGGCCACCCGCGCCGCCGCCTCCACCATCCGAAAGCAACTGGGATCGCGTAGCTCGCATAGAGGGCGACGACGCTGAGCGCGACCATCACGGTGTAGACCTCGGCCCAGATCGACACGACGAACGCCATCGCCGCCGAGACCCACACCGCGACGTGCGGGCTCCGGTACTTCGGCGAGACGCGTGCGATGGCACGTGAGAAGGGCAGGCCGCCATCACGCGCGAAGGCATAGAGCATTCGCGAGTTCGAGGTGATCGAGGCGAGGCCGCAGAACCACATCGCACCGACCGCAAGCCACACGAGCGCGGTGCCGAGACGTCCGAGGGCGTGCTCGAGCACGAAGATGAAGGGATTCGGAGCGCTCGTCGCGGCCTCGAGGTCGCCGATGGCGAGCGTTACCGCGAGTAGCATGGCGTAGCCGGCGACGGCGCTCGCGACCACCGAGGTGAGGATGCCGCGCGGCGCGTTCTCGGCGGCGTCGTGGGTCTCCTCCGAGGCGTGGGCAGACGCGTCGTAGCCGGTGAAGGTCCAGCCTGCCTGGAGGAGCGCGACGAAGAAGCCTGCGCCTACCCCGACTCCGAGCGGCGCGCGTCGCTCGAGGAGGAACGAGAGAGGTTGTCGCGGCGCAAACCCGAGCACGCCACCAAGCAGCGCGAGCACCCCGAGAAGATGGTACCATGCCGAGACGGTGTTGAGCCGCGCGACCCAGCGCAGGCCGACGTGATTGAGCGCCGCGTGACTTGCGAGGACGGCGCCGTAGAGCGGCAGCACGTGGGCGCGATCGGCAGGCCAGCCGAGGAGCGGCGCGAGGAACTCGGCGAGGCCGTAGTCGATGCCCGCGGTGATCGCGAATTGCCCGAGGGTGTTTAGCCACGCCGTCGCCCAGCCCGCGCCCGGGCCGCCGAGGAGCGAGGCCCAGTGGTAAAGCGCGCCCGCGGTCGGGAAGGCCGAGGCCAGCTCGCCGAGGGACAGCGCGATCGCGATGGTGAAGAGCGCGACGAGCGGCCAGCCCGCGAGCATCACGAAGGGGCCGCCCCAGGTGAGACCATGGCCGTAGAGCGTTACGGCGCCCGTGAGCACGCTGATGATCGAGAACGAGAGCGCGAAGTTCTGGAAGGCCCCGAGCTCGCGCGAGAGCTCCTGCATGTACCCGAGCTCCGATAGGTCGCTTTCGTCGCGGTCACCGCTCATCGAGGACACCTCCTTGCGCGCGCTGCGCGCTCTCGCGCGTTTCGGCGGGAGCCTACTCGGGATGCGCAGCGGGCGGTCCTCGAACGCTTGCTGCGCCTCGCGCAACGAGGTGCAGGGAGCGCGAGCGATGAGCTCACCCCCTACGCGTTGCCACACCGACGACCTCGTGGTCTATCATGCGCCGCCCCTAATCGACCGACTCCTGCGCCTCGCCGCCTGTACGTCTCAACCCGCAAATGACCGCCTCATCGAAGCCTCAGCCAGCGTCGGAGCCCGCGTCCGAAGAGGCTCCCTCGGAGTCGGCCGTGGCACCGGCGGCGCGGGCCCTCACGTGGCCCAGGTTCGGCGCGCTCGCGGCGGCGACCCTCGCTGTCGTCGTGTTCCTTGGGTGGGCGAACCCGATCGCGGCGCTCGCGGGGGCGACGTTCAAGGCGGGCAACTCGACCGAGACTCAGGCCGTGAAGCGCGACCCTCGGCATCACGACCTCGAGAATCGCTCGCAGCTCCCGCGGCCCGAGGCGGGCAAGAAGCTCATCGTCTTCATCGGGACCTCGCAGCAGTTCAGCGCCTCGCTCCCCGAGGGCGCGCGCCCCGACTCGAGCCGCGAGGTCCCGGTGTCGAGCGATCTGTTTCTTCAGAAGCTCGAAGAGCGCGCCCCTGGCGTGTACACCGCCTACAACGTCGGAGCCCCCAACCAGACCTTCGTCGAGGCCCTGTGGCGCAGCCTCTACTGGTTCAAGCTCGGCCATCGCCCTCACGCGCTGATCCTCCAGGCCGCGTTCGATGGCTTCCGCAAGGTCGGGGTTCGCCCCGAGTTTCAAGAACTCCTCGCACAGCCTGCGTTCGCCGACATCGAGGCGGAGTTCGAGCGGACCTCGACCGGGTCGTACCGGATGCAGTTCGCGTCGGCCCGCCAGGAGTTCGAGCAGCGCCGCCTCGAGGTGTCCTCGGAGAACGGCGCGGAGGCGCTCCTGAGGCGCGGCCTCGGCCACCTGCCGCTCTACCAGACGCGCGAGACCACGCGCGCCGATCTGCTCGGGCTTCTCTACTCGGCCCGCGTGAAATTCCTGGGGATCAAGCCCACGTCGAAGCGCCACATCGTCGGGGCGCCCGTCGCTTCGAACCTCGACGCGCTGCGCGACCTCCTGCGCCTCGCGCGCTCATACGGTACGCGCGTCTACGTCTATAACGGCCCGGTCAACCCGAAGCTCTCGATGTTCTACGAGGACGAGTACCGCGCGACCGTCGACGCGGTGCGAGCGGCCGCCCTCGACGCCTCGGGCGAGTTCCTCGATCTCGGAGGCGCCGTCCCTGAGGGCGAGTGGGGCTATTGGATGGGCGGCCCCGATCCGATTCACTTCGCCGAGCAGGGGCACTTCACCGTCGCGCGGCGACTCGACGAGGCCTGGGGGACGAGCTTCGTCCCTTGAACGTTTGCGATGCCGTTTACCACTTACCGATACGTCGCGTTTCTCGGCCTGACGCTCCTGTTCACCCAGCTCGTCAGGGGTAAGGCTCGTGAATGGGGACTGTTGCTTCTCAGCTTCGTCTTCTACGCCGCGTGGGACCCGCGCTACGTGCCGCTGTTGCTCGGGCTCGGCGTGTTCACGTATGTCGCAGGTCACGCCTGCGCGAAGAAGGGCTCGCCGTCGTCGCGGCTGTGGCTGCCGATCGCCGCGATCCTCTTCGTCCTCGGCCTCTACAAATACAGCGGGATGGTCGTCGAGGCCGTGAACCTCGCGCTGCCGAAGGCGAGCGCGCTCGGCGTCCCCTCGTTCGTGCTGCCGCTCGGGATCTCGTTCTTCACCTTCGAGTGCGTGAGCTACCTGCTCGACGTCCGCAAGGGCTCGAAGGAGCTCGTTCCGCTCCACCGGTTCTTGCTGTTTCCGGCCTTCTTCCCGCACATGATCGCAGGGCCCATCTTGCGCGTCCGCGAGTTTGGCCCGCAGCTCGAGAAGCCCCACACCGCGACCTCGGCCGAGGTGCTCGCCGGGGTCGACCGGATCGTGGTGGGCTTCCTCAAGAAGCTCGTCATCGCCGATACGCTCGGGGCCTTCGTCGACTCGGGGTTCGGCAGCTCGGTGGCGCCCGGGGCGCTCGACGGATGGGTCCTCTCGATCGCGTTCTCGTTCCAGATTTACTTCGATTTCTCGGCCTACTCCGACATCGCCATCGGCTCGGCGCGCGCGCTCGGCTTCACCTTCCCCGAGAATTTCAACCTGCCGTACCACGCCAAGAACCCGTCCGAGTTCTGGAACCGTTGGCACATGACGCTGTCGCGCTGGATCCGCGACTACCTGTTCCTCCCCGTGCTGATGAAGCAAGGTCGCCCAAAGTGGTTCCCGCTCGTCTACACGGTGATCGTGATGTCGCTGATGGGGCTCTGGCACGGCGCCGGACTCACCTTCGTGTGTTGGGGGGCGTGGCACGGACTCCTGATGGTCGGGCACCGGTTGGTGCAGGGTCCGGTCGCGAAGCGCTCGAAGTCTGCGCAGCGCTACCTCGACGCGCTCGGTCGCGCCGCGACGCTGCTGCTCATCTTCGCGGGCTCGACGTTCTTCCGCTCGCGCTCGATGGGACAGGCGCTCGGCATGCTCGGCTCGATGTTCACGCTGAAGGGCCTCCGTCCCGCGTATTCGCCCAACGACTACGGATTCTTGCTCGGCAGCATCCTCGTGTACCTGCTCCTCGAGCCACGGCTTCTCCGCTGGTTCGCGAAGAAGCCCGACGAGGCAGGCGTCGACGGTTGGCGCTTCTGGCTGCGGGCGCCGCTCTACGCGCTCGCGCTTCAGTTCGTCTTCATGTTCGAGCACACGAACGTGGGGTTCATCTACTTCCAGTTCTAGCCTGCGCGCCCGGGTCGACGCCCGGCGGCGCCACTCGAGGAAATTCGCCGTGACTTCGAACCGACAGCCACCGTCCATCTCGCGAACCGCGGGGCCCTCGCTCGGCGCGCTCCTCATCGACAGCGCGCTCGCCTACGGCGAGCGGGTGGCCCTCGTCGTCGACGGTGCGTCGCACACCTATGCGGACTTCGTCGGGCGAGCGGCGCGCATCGGCGCCGTGCTCGCCGCCGCGCCGGTGAGCGCTCCGGCGCTCGGCGCCGTGTTCGCAGGGCACACGCTCACGTCGTACCTCGGCGTGGTCGGAACGCTCCTCTCCGGGGCGGGCTACGTCCCCCTGAACCCTCGGTTTCCAGACGCCCGCAACGCCACCATGCTGCGTGCCTCCGGGGCGCGCTCGCTCGTGATCGGCTCCGAGCACCTCGGCCGCCTCGACGCGCTGCTCGCGGGGCTCACCGCGCCCGTCACCGTCGTCGTGCCCGATCTGGTCGACACCGAGGCGCTCGCGTCGCGCCTCGCGCCGCACGTCATCGTCGGTGCTGCCGCCCTCGACGCAGCGAGCCCCGCGCTCGAGCGACCCGCGGTCGACCCGGGCTCGATCGGCTACCTGATGTTCACCTCGGGGAGCACCGGGACGCCGCGCGGCGTCGGCGTCACGCACCAGAACGCGCTCCACCACCTCGCCGCGATGTGGGAGCGCTACGGGGTCACGGTCGAGGATCGCCTCTCGCAGACCTTTGACCTCACCTTCGACCTCTCGGTGTTCGACATGTTCGTCGCCTGGGGTCGCGGCGCGGCGCTCTACAGCGTCCCCGCGACCGACATGCTCGCGCCCGCGAAGTTCATCCAGCGCACGGGGCTCACGATCTGGTTCTCGGTGCCGTCGGCGGCCATCGTGATGAAGAACCTCCGGCTCCTCGCGTCCGGCGCGTTTCCCACCCTGCGGTTCAGCCTCTTCTGCGGTGAGCGCTTGCCGCAGTCGATCGCCGAGGCCTGGCAAGCCGCCGCGCCGGCCTCGATCGTCGAGAACCTCTACGGCCCCACCGAGGCGACCATCGCTTGCACGCTGTATCGCTGGGAGCCGCAGCGCTCGCCGGCGCAGTGCGTCGAGGGCGTGGTGCCGATCGGCCGTCCCTACCCGGGCATGACGGCGGCGATCGTCGACGAGCACCTCGCGCCGGTTCCCGCCGGGACGAAGGGAGAGCTCGCCGTCCGTGGACCACAGGTGACCGCCGGCTACTGGAACGATCCCGACAAGACCGCGGAGCGCTTCGTCGCGATGCCGTGGGACGCTGGGCCCGAGAACCGCTGGTACCGCACCGGCGATGTCGCCTTCGTCGGTCCGGAAGGCGAGCTCGCGTTCTGCGGGCGCGCCGACGACCAGGTGAAGATCCGGGGCTTTCGCGTGGACCTCGCCGAGATCGAGCACGGCCTGAGGCAAGCCGCGGGGACGGAGGCCGTGGCGGTCATCCCCGATCCGAAGGATGGCGACACCGTGACGGGCGTGTTGGGCTTCGTCGCGGGCCGAGAGGGAACGCCTCCGGCTGCCATCCTGCTAGAGGTGAAGAAGCTCTTGCCGGACTACATGGTCCCGCGAGCGCTCGTGATGGTGAGCGAGCTGCCGCTCAACGCCAACGGTAAAGTGGATAAGCGTCAATTGCGACGACTTGCGGAAGAAGGACCCCATGGCCACCCAAAGTGAAGTGAAAGCCTTTTTGCTCGAGCATCTGCGCGAGCAGCTCGCCGCCGCCGGGGTCGCGGACCCAGCGGATGAGCTTCAGCTGATCGACACCGGCGTCATCGACTCGTTCGGGTTCCTCGCGCTCGTGACCGCGGCCGAGGCGACGTTCGGCATCCAGCTCGACGTCTCCCAGGTCGACCTCGGGCGCCTCGCGACCATCGGCGGCTTCGCCGAGATCGTGTCCGAGGCTGGCTGAGGTCACGGCTCACGGCCGGCCTCGTCGCTCGCGAGTCCTCGATGCAAGACGCACCCCCGGCCGCTGACGCCCCGTCTCTATCCGCGCCGCTCGAGCCGTTTCGCGACGGCGACGAGGCCGCGCTCCTCGAGCTCGAGGCGCTCGCGTCCGAGCCCTACCTCTCGTTCGTCTACGGCGAGCTCGAGCGCGCTCGTCGGGTCGACCGCGCGCTCCTCGAGCAGCGGGTCGCCGAGTTCGCGCCGCCTCACTGCGCCTTCCTTCGCGATTCGAAGGGCTCCGCGACGGGGCTCCTCGTCGCGCTCTCGAAGGCCGACCTGTCACGACGGCGCCTCGAGAGCGCGCTCGTGCTTTCGAGACTTAAGCTCGTGGACGCCGAGACGACCCGGCGACTCTCGCTCGCGGGGCGCGCGCTCCTTCGCCCCGCGGACGGGGACTATTACCTCAGCCGGATCGCGGTCCTCCCCGGGCGCGAGGGGAAGGGCGACGGGGCGACGCTGATGCGGCAGCTGTTCGAGCGGGCACGCGCGAGCGAGGCGAGGCGGATCGTGCTCGAGGTCTCGCCGAGGCACGAGCGCGCGATGGCGCTCTACCGACGCTTCGGGTTCGAGAGCGTGACGCTCGCGACGGTGGCCGATCCGCTGAGCGGCCGCGAGCTCGCCTACCATCACATGGTATGTTCATGCGCCTGAACGGCGTGGCTTCGAGCGAGCGCGCCGCTCACGCGCGCGGAGGAGAGCTTGCGAGCAGGTACCCGAGCATCTTGTGGAGCAGCCGCGCCCCGACGTTCGCGTCCCACTCGTCGCCGTCGGGGCCGGGGGCGACCTCGACGAGATCGAAGCCCACGATGCGGCGGCCGCTCGCGACCACCGCGGCGAGGACCGCGGTCGCCTGCGCGAACGAGAGGCCTCCGGGCACGGGCGTGCCGGTGTGCGGGCACAGCGTGGGGTCGAGCCCGTCGATGTCGAACGAGACGTAGACCTCGCGCGGCAGCGCGCGCGCGACCCGCGAGGCGAGCTCCGCGAAGCTCGCGCCCGACTGGAGGAGCCGCGCGACGGTGAGGTCCCAGAACGCCTCGATCCTGCCGCCCGACGAGGTCACGGCGTCGAACTCCTCTTTGCAGAAGTCGCGCACTCCGACGCTCACGAGCTTCGAGACTTCGGGGATCGAGTCGACGACGCGGTGCATGATCGAGGCGTGCGACCCGACGAACCCCTGGTAGGCGACGCGCAGGTCCGCGTGCGCGTCGAAGTGCAGGACACCGAGGCCCGGGTGCCGCGCCGCGTGCGCGCGGATCGACCCGTAAGGGACGCTGTGATCGCCGCCGACGACGACCACGAGCTTCCCCGCCTCGAGCCACTTCGCGGTCTCGGCCTCGAGCCAGCGATCGAGCCACGCCGAGAGCTCGTTGACGCGCGCGAGCTCGGCTCGGATCGGACCGTCGTACTCGCCGGGCCGCGACTCATCGTAGGCGTCGATCACCTTGAGCGCGCGCTCGGCCGCTTCACGTCCGCGGGCCTCGACCTCGCGCTCGATCGGCAAGAGCGCGAGCCCTCGCCGGTAGGGCTCGGCGACCCCGAAGGCCGCGAGCTCGAGGTCGAACAGATCGACCTGGACGCTCGCGGCGGCGATCGCCTCCGGGCCGCGCGCGGTGCCTCGCCCGTACGAGGTCGTCGCCTCCCAGGGGACGGGGATCAACACCACGCGCGCGTCCTTCGGCGCCACACCCACTCCGTAGATCGACTCGAGCACGGCGAAGTCCTAGGCCGTCCGCGGCGTGCGCTCAAGGCGCCCGACGCGCGTGCCCCGCGACGTCGGCGCGCCCCTTCGTGCGAGACGCCCGTGCTAGTGTCCCGGCCCTTTCATGACTTTGGCCTCCTCGACCCCCTCGTCATCCTCCTCCTCGGGTGCCGCGTTCGCGGCGCTCGGTCTCTCGGCGCCGCTCGTGCGAGCGCTATGCGACGAGGGCTACGCGACCCCCACGCCGATCCAGACCCGCGCCATCCCGCCGGCTCTCGCCGGGCGTGATATCCTCGGATGCGCCCAGACCGGCACGGGCAAGACCGCGGCGTTCGTGCTGCCGCTCTTGCATCACCTCGCGACCGGGAAGCGAACCGGTCTCGTGCGCGGGCTCGTGGTGACGCCCACCCGCGAGCTCGCGGCGCAAATCGGTGAGCGCGCGACAGCTTACGGCAAGCACCTCCAGGCCGCGGGCGGCACGCCGATCCGACACGCGGTGATCTTCGGCGGAGTCGGCCAGGGCAAACAGGAGACGGAGCTTTCGCGAAGACCGGATCTGCTGATCGCGACCCCCGGGCGGATGCTCGACCTTGTCGAGCAGCGGCTCCTGCGCCTCGACGGCGTCGTGCACTTCGTCCTCGACGAGGCCGATCGCATGCTCGACATGGGCTTCATCCACGACGTGCGGCGTATCCTCGCGAAGCTCCCGCGCGAGCGGCAGACGCTCTTCTTCTCGGCCACCATGGCGCCGCCGATCGTCGAGCTCGCGTCGGCCATGGTGCGCGACCCGGTGCGCGTCAGCGTGACGCCGCAGGCGACCACCGCCGAGACGGTCACCCACGGCGTGTACTTCGTGGAGCGCGCCCAGAAGCGCGGCCAGCTCGAGTCGATCCTGAAGGAGGAGGGCGACGGCCGCGTGATCGTGTTCACCCGCACGAAGCACGGCGCGAACCGGCTCGCCGAGCAGCTCGTTCGGTCGGGTTTCATGGCCGCGGCGATCCACGGCAACAAGTCCCAAGGGGCGCGCGAGCGGGCGCTCGGGGGCTTCCGCGAAGGGACGCTGCGGGTCCTGGTCGCGACCGATCTCGCGGCGCGCGGCATCGACGTCGACGGGGTCGCGCTCGTCGTGAACTACGAGCTCCCCAACGTGCCGGAGAGCTACGTCCACCGCATCGGTCGTACCGGGCGCGCCGGCGCGACGGGTCGCGCGATTTCGCTTTGCGATCGAGAGGAGCGCGAGTTCTTGCGCGACATCGAGAGGCTCCTTCGGGAGCGCGTGCCGGTGCTCGGCGAGGTCCCCGCGTCGGCGTTCCCCGCCGAGGTCGAGCCCGCGCGAGGGCCACGCCCCCAAGGCCAGCACGGGCGCTCGGGCCCGAGGGGCGGGCAGGGTGGTCGAGGTCAGGGCGGCTCGAGCGGCGCTGGTCGTGATGCGGGCCGCGGCGGCGGGCGCCACGGCGGCGGGCGCGGAGGCTCCGGCGGCGGGCCCCGACCTCAGGGTGGCCATCGGTCGGCAGAGCCACGCGCCTCGGGGGGCGCCTCGACGGGAGGCGCGGGCAGTGGAGGAGCTTCGTCGAGCAGCTCTGCCTCGAGCAGCTCTGCCTCGAGCAGCTCCTCCACGACGACCCAGGGCCAGCGCCGCGTTCGCAGCTTCCGGCCCCGCTCGCGGTGAGGGGGCGCTCGCGAAGGCGCTAGATGAGCCCTGCGTGCTAGCGTCGCTCGGATGAACGACGCGAACGGCTCGAGGCAGGCGCACGCCGACCCCGCGCTCCACGAGCTGACGGCGCTCGAGCAGGCACGACGGATCCGCGAGGGCGCGCTCCGCTCGGAGGAGCTCGTCGCCCACTACCTCGAGCGCATCGCGCGCCTCGACGGGGGCCTCTCGGCGTTCGTGGCGCACTGGCCCGAGCGCGCGCTGACGGAGGCGCGCAAGAAGGACCGCGAGCGCGGCCGACGTCCTCTGCCGCCGTTTCATGGAGTGCCGATCGCGGTGAAGGACACGCACGCGCTCCGAGGGGCGCGCATGGGGCTTGGCTCGCGCGCCTTCTCGTGGCTGTACAGCCCGATCGATGACGTGACGGTGCGGACGCTACGGCGCGCCGGGTTCGTCCTCGTGGGCAAGACGGCGACCTCGGAGCTCGCGCTCCTGCCGATCGTCGAGCCCGCGACCCATCCGCCGACGCGCAACCCTTGGGACGCGACGCGCTCGGCCGGCGGCTCGAGCGGCGGCGCAGGGGCGGCGGTCGCGGCGCGGCTCCTGCCCCTCGCACCGGGGAGCGACGGCGCAGGCTCGATCCGCATCCCCGCCTCGTTCGGTGGGCTCGTCGGTCACAAGCCGTCGCGCGGCCTCGTCCCCAACCCGCACGATCACACCGATCGCCTGCGCATGACCGTGATCGGCCCCATCGCGCGCGACGTCGACGACGCGGCCGCGCTGCTCGACGTCCTCGTGTCGCGCGGCGACGCACCGACGCACGGCTTTCTCGAGCTCGCCCGTCGTGGCGTGCCGCCGATGACGGTCGGCGTGATGACGCGCGCGCCGCTCGGCGAGACGGGCGCCGAGGAGGCTGCGGCGGTCGAGGAGGCGGCCCGTGAGGCCGAGGCGCTCGGGCATCGGCTCGTGCGGCTCGAGGCGCCGACCGCGACGCTCGACGAGTTCGTGCCGATCTACCAGCGCCTGCTCGCCGCGGTGCCGGTGCCACTGCCCCTCGAGTCGCGGCTCGAGCCGCTGACGCGTTGGTTTCGCGCCGAGGGCCGCAAGCTCGACGACGCCACCGTTCGACGGCTCTTCGATGCGCTCGTCGCCCGCGCGCTCCGCGCCTTCGAGGGTGTCGACGTCGCGCTCCTCCCGACGGTGCCCGTCGCACCGCCCAAGGTCGGGCTGCTGCGGGGACTGTCGCCGGAGGAGGGGTTCCGCGCCGTGTCGCCGCTCGGCGCTTGCACTGCGGCGTTCAATCTCTCGGGGGCGCCTGCGCTCACGTTGCCGTGGCGGCTCTCGGCGCTCGGGCTGCCGCTTGGGGTTCAGCTGGTCGGTCGCCTCGGCGAGGACGCGCGGGTCCTCGCCTTCGCTCGCGCGCTCGAGGCGCGTCGCGCCGCGCCTCCCGGGCAGCCGCCCGTGGGGTGACGTCGTCACGTCGAAGCGCGTCCGTCGGTGGTCGCGGCGCGGTGATTCCAGCGGTAACGTGAAGCCGTCTCGGTCTCAGTCCAGCTAAAATCGCGAGCGAGAACGATCACGGCCACCTCGTGATGCGCGTGAGTACCGATGGCTCGATGATGGGCGTCACGACGTCGGACAGCCGCGGGTTCCTCCTCTGGGACCCGAATCAAAAAGCCGACGCATTCGTTACAGAGCACGAGCGATCTCACCGAGTTCAGGAGCAACGGCGCGAAGACCGTCGGCGACACGGGCGAGGTCGGTTGCGGCTTCGAGTCGTAGCTCGAGGCGTGATGCCGCTTCGCCGTCGATCCAGACCCCTACAAGACCATCGTCGTTGCCAACCATGTTGCGGCCCTGATGGGGACCGACACCGAGTTGCTGCTGCAGCGCGCGGACTTCCTTCGCCTGGACGGCTCTTCGCGGTCACCACGCTGCCCGACGAAAACGACCGCTCGGTGCGAGACGGCGGCCTCGTCGCCGACGTGACGCCTATCAGCCGTCGAGACCCGGCAGGGGCTTGGTCCCGTCCTCGCCGAACAACGGACCGCCTCCCATCGGCGGGGCAAAGGTAACGCCGAGTCGCTGCGCCAACCCGAGGTGCAAGTCCGCGAACGTGTCGTTTTTCATCGCGCCGCCGTTGAACGCGAGATGACGGTCGGTCGCGATCGTTCCGCCGCAGGAGCCGGCGAGAACGAGCGGGAGGTCATTCGCGAGATGGTGATCGGGCTCACCGAGCTCGCTGCCGAACAGCACCACGCTGTTGTCGAGCAGCGTGCCACCGGTTGGCTCGACGACGTCGTCGAGGCGGCGCAGCAAGTAGGCGAGCCGCTCGATCTCCCAGGTGTTGATCGCGGCGAGCTTGGCGAGATAGGCGGCCTTGCGCTCCTCGAGCGTGCCCACCTCGCTCGCGAGCGGGGCGTTCCAGTGGCTGTAGGTGTGCTTCTGTTCGGTGAGCGGCTTTCCGTCGTGCAGCACGAAGTCGTAGGCCTTCCCAAACGACGCCCCGCCCGAGTGACGCATGAACGAGATCACCCGCGTGAGATCGCACTTGAACGCGAGCGTCATGAGATCGGCCATCAAGTCGAGGCGCTCGGGGTATGAGACAGGCACGGCTCCGAGCGGGTCGACCTCGCAGGCAGCCGCGGCGCCCATCGCCTGCGCCTTGACCTCCGCCTCGTCGACCGCGGTGAGGTACTGCTCGAGCTTGTAGCGATCGGCCTGCCCGAGCTTGCCATGAAGCGACTTGGCGTCGGCGTGCACCACGTCGAGTACCCGCAGCTTGCGTGCCTTGCGGCGCGCCAAGTCGGCAGGGCTCACGCCACCTGCGCTCGACGAGAACAGCGTCTCGAACACCTCGCCCGGAGCGTTCAACTGGGCGAGCGGGGTCGTCGCGTCGGCCCAAGAAATGAAGCCGAGGTAGGCACAAGGCCAGCCCGCAGCGCAGGCGCCGTTCGCCGAGCCGTGCAGGCCGAGCTGCAACGAGCGATGCGGGGTGATGTACCCGAGAGAGGTCGCGATGGACTGGTCGATCGATTGGCCGGCCCCGAACGGTGTTCGGTCGACGTGTCGGCAGGAGAGGAAGCTCGCCGTTTGTTGAAAGTGCGCGCCATTGGCGTCGTCGTCGCTGGCGCGATAGTTCGCCGGTGCATTGTCGAGGCCGCTCACCACGAGGAGCTTCTCGCGCAGATCCTTCTTGCCGTCGCCGCCGGCGAGCGGCGCGAGAAACCCCGGGAGACCGGGCAGCGAGGAGAGCTTGCCCCCCGCCATCGTCGCGACCGCGTCGGCCCAGACGTTCATGTTGAAACCGTTGGGCACGTAGTAATAGAGCACCCGCCGAATCGGTGTCGGTGGCTCCGCGCGCGCGCCACGCGGCGTAAGGCTCTCGAGCAATGGCAGCGCGAGCCCAACGCCGAGCCCGCGCAGCAAGAGGCGCCGCCCAAACGCGCGACCGTCACCGACCGTCATGGTTGTCCTCCAAAGAGGTCGTCGTATTCACCTTGCTTTGCGGGGCGACGCGAACGGAAGGTCGGGCCCATCGCCACCGCACGGACGAGCGCCTTCAACGTGTAGCCGCCGTCCGCGAAGCCCGAGGTCACGGCCTCGACGGCGCACGGGTCGAACCTGGTAGGGTCGGTCCCGAGCGCATACGTCAGCATTTTGCGGGCGGTGCACAGGGGAAATCCCGGGTCCGACTTGACGTATGCGACGACGTCACCGAGCCCGTTCAGCGTGACGCCATCTGGCAGCGACGCGACGTCATCGACCGGCTCGCCGGTGGCGTAGGTGGTCCGCGCTTGGCCGATCGCGTCGAACCCTTCGAGCGCGAACCCGAGCGGGTCCATCTGCGCGTGGCATCCCGCACAGCTCGGTGAGGTGGTGTGCTGCTCGAGCATCTCTTTGGGCGAGAGGTTCGCGACGTCTTTCCCTTCGAAGGTCGCGTCGACGTTCGGAGGCGGCGCGCCGGGCGGCCGGCAGAGCAGTTGCTCGAGCAGCCACTTGCCGCGCTTGGTGGGCGACGTTCGCGAGGGGTGGGACGTCATCATGAGCACGCCCGCCGAAGCGAGCAGCCCGCCGCGCCCCGACGCGCCCGGGCTCACCGCGACGAACGCCTCGCCGAGGCCGGTCGCATCCAGCCCATAGTGCGCGGCGAGGCGCGCATCGACGAAGACGCGCGGTGAATCGATGAGCTCGAAGACCGTCCGCTCGTTCGCGAGGGCATCGACGAGGATCGCGTGAAGTTCACCCATGAAAGAGGCCTTCAACGCGTCCGAAAAGTTTGGGAACGCGCCCGCGCTGGGAGACGAGCTCTCGATCGACTCGAGTTGCAGCCACTGCGCGGCGAAGCGCTCGACGATCGCGGAGGCGCGCGGATCCTGGAGCATCCGGTCGAGCTCGGCGCCGAGCACGTCGTCTTGGACGAGGTCACCCGCTGCCGCGTGCGCGAGCAGGTCGGCGTCCGGCGGCCCACCCCAAACGAAGTACGAGAGCCGCGTTGCCAGCTCGTAGCCGTCGAGCGGGCGGCTCGCTGGGACGTCGGGCTCAGGGTCGAGCTCCGGTCGGAAGAGAAAATTCGGCGACGCGAGCGCCGCCTCGAGCACGGCCTCGAGACCGTCCTTGAAGCTCTCGCCGGCCGCGGCTGCGTCGTCGACCAGGACGGCATACCGGGCGACTTCGTCGCTGGTGGCGGGTCGGCGCCACAGCACTGCGAGGGCGTTCGCGATGGCTTGGTCCCGGCATGCGAACGAATCGCACAAGAGGAACCGTGCGATGCGAGCGGCATCGACCGGCGGGAGATCGGCGGGGAGCGGCCCAGTCCACCGGATCCGGTCGACGTCGAGCGTGACATCGCGTTCTTCACGCGCCCAGTACACGACGTTGTCGAGCCACACCCGCACCGAGTGAAAGCCGGGCTCGAGCGGCACCGAGACCGAATAGCTCGCGAACGGCCCGAGTTGCGAGGGCTCGGCCACACTCGCGACGTCGATCCCTTGGCCGACGAGCTGTCCGTCGACCATCACGACGAGCTTCGGCGCGACGTTGTTCTCGACGAGTAACCAGGGCCCGTCGTGCGCGGCTTGATGTTGGACGCACAGGTCGTACGCGTTCGGCTCCGGGCAGGTGTAGTGCGGCGCGCTCGTGCCGCGCGCCTTCACCTCGATGGTGTAGGTGCCTGCGTAGGGCGCGTGTTGAAGTCCGCCGTTCAGATAACTTCGGATTCTTTGGAAGTGGTAGTGCTCCCCTACGACGGAGCCTTGGCCGGGGCCCGGCTTCTGACCGTTGTAGATGTACGCGGAAAGCGACTCGGCCTCGAGGTTGGTCTCGACGGAGCTCGGGACCAACAGCGTCTCCCGGGCGAGGCGCGCTCCGACGTTGAGGTAGCGCTCGAGATGGCCGATCGACAGCGTCTGCGCGGACGCGACGTTGTCGAAGCCGTGGCCTGGCGTATCGGCTGCGAGGCCCGAGGAGGGCTCCGTCGCGTCCCCGAGCGACCGCGCTGCGGTGCGGTCGTACTCGTCGTTCGAGAGACGGCGAAGCAACACGTTGCCAGGGTCGGCGTCGCTGCAGCTCGCAGGCGGCAGATCGCTTGCCGCCATCCGACAGACGAGCCTCTCGACCGCGCTCCGCTCCGCTTCCGGCCAAGCCTGCCCCGCGAGCGGCATTCGAAGCCCGTCGCTCCGAGCGAGCATCGCGAGCAGCGTGCGCTCGCCCGTGGGGTCGAGCAGCCCTCGCACGCGCGACTGGCGAAAGGTCTCATCGGCATCGGGCCACACGACGAAGGGGCGCGACGAGTCCGGTGCGTGACAGGCGACGCAGCCGCCTTGGTCGACCGGGCGCAGGAGCAGCGGATGAACCGAGGTCGCATACTCGGCCGCGAGCTCTGTCTCGGTCCCGGCCGGGCAGTCGACAGAGGTCTGCGGAGCCGGAGGTTCGGCACATGCCGCCGCCAGGCTAGCGAGAGCGCTACTTAGGACGAAGGCGGGACGAGAGAGTGTGCGACGGCGCATCGGCTAGCGGTCCCCCTAACATACGCGCGATGGTCGAAGAATGTCACGCCAAGGCGAGCCGAGGCTCCCCGTCAGGCGCTTGCCGGACATTGTCACTCGACAGAGGGCCACCGCTGCGTAATTTTCACGCGGCGCGTCCCTCGACCTCGATCTTCGCCATGCACCTCTCTTTCACCACCCTTCGCGCCACGCTCGCCACGCTCGCCACGCTCGCCTTCGTCCTCGCCGGCGCCTGCAGCGCCGAGCCCGCCAGCTCGAGCAGCGGGGCAGGGAGCGGCGGCGCGTCGAGCGGACAAGGGGGCGGCGTGACGGACGCGCTCTGCGAGACGACCATCACCTTCGAGCCTGGCTACACGGTCTCGAGCGTGCGCGTCGCGGGTGAGTGGCACGGCTTCGACCTCGCGACGGCCAGCGCGATGATCGGTCCGAGCGCGGGCGGGGCCTACACCGCGACCCTGACGCTGCCGCCGGGCCTGCACGCCTACAAGGTCGTGTACGAGGACGCGAACGGCACGCAGTGGGTGCTGAACCCGAGCGAGGGGCGCCGCAAGTACGTCGGCGGCGTCGAGAACTCCGCGGTGAAGGTGAGGGATTGCGCGAAGCCGACGCTCGCGGTCGAGAAGACGGCGACCGCACGCCCCTCGCCTGGCAAGGGCAGCTTCACGGCGAGCTTGATGTACGTCAAGCCACGTGACGGGGCGGGTCCGGACGCCGCGGGCTTCGAGGGGGCCCTCGTCAAGGACGGCAGCGCGAAGCCGCTCACGGGCACGGAGCTCACGGTCGCCGCGGACGGCAAGGTGTCCGTCGCGCTCGCGGGCCTCGCCGACGGGAAGTACCGCGTCGTCTTGCGTCCGCGCGCCGCGAACGGCGCGTCGGGCGAGGACGTGCCGCTCGTCTTCTGGATCGAGGCCGAGCCGTTCACCTGGGACGGAGCGCTCGTCTACATGGTGATGACCGATCGCTACCGGAACGGCGACGCCTCGAACGACCCCGGCAAGACCGCCGGCTCCGACCCGCGCGGCGACTGGATGGGGGGCGACCTCGAGGGCCTGCGGGAGTCGATCGCCGAGGGCAAGCTCGACCAGCTCGGCGTGCGCGCGATCTGGCTGACGCCGTTCCAGACCAACCCGACGAAGGCCTATCTCGCGTCCGACGGCGTACACCAGGTCACCGGCTACCACGGCTACTGGCCGACGAAGGGGCGCGAGGTCGACCCGCGGCTCGGCGGGGAGGCGGCCCTACGCGCGCTCGTCAAGGAGGCGCACGCGCACGGCATCCGCATCTTGCAAGACTACGTCGTGAACCACGTTCACGAGGACCACGAGTACTTCAAGCAGCACCCGGAGTGGTTCCGCACCGGCTGCGTTTGCGGCACCGCCGGCTGCGACTGGACCGAGAAGGCGCTCGAGTGCCTGTTCGCGAGCTACCTGCCCGACATCAACCACAGCGTGCCCGAGGCGAACGCACGCTTCGTCGACGACGCGGTGTACTGGCTCGACGCGTTCGACCTCGATGGCCTCCGCGTCGACGCGGTGAAGCACGTCGAGGAGGTCGCGACGCGCAACCTCGCGGCCGAGGTGCGCGAGCGGTTCGAGCTCGGCGGTACGAAGTACTTTCTGATGGGCGAGACCGCGATGGGCTGGAGCGACTGCGCCGATCCGTGCAACGACGGCAATTACGGGACGATCGCGAAATACCTCGGGCCCTCGCAGCTCGACGGTCAGTTCGACTTCGTGCTCTACCACGGCGTGTCGTACCGGACGTTCGCGCACGGCGACAACGGCATGCTCCACGCGGACTACTGGCTGAAGCACGGCCTCGCGAAGTGGCCGAAGGGCTCGGTGATGACGCCGTACATCGGCAGCCACGACACGCCGCGCTTCGTCTCGATCGCGGACTACCGCGGCCAGGACCCGGCCCATGACCGCAGCGTGCCTGGCAACCAGTGGGACAACACCGCCGGCGCCCCGTCGGATGGCGACGCGATGCGGCGCATGCGGGTCGCGATGGCGTGGCTCCTCAACCTGCCGGGCGCGCCGCTCCTCTACTACGGCGATGAGTACGGCCAGTGGGGCGGCGCCGATCCGAACAACCGCGCGATGTGGCGGAGCGACGACGCGCTCTCGCAGGACGAGGCCACGACCCTCGCGCTCGTGCGCAAGCTCGGGCAGGCTCGGCGGGACATCCCGGCTCTGCGTACGGGTTCGTACATCACGCTCTACGCCGACGAGGACACGCTCGTCTTCGGTCGCAAGCGCGGCTTCGGCGACGCGGCCCTCGTCGCGCTCACGCGCGCGCAAACGCCCGTGCCGCTCGCGATCGAGGTGGCCGCCACGCTCGGGTGGAGCGACGGCAGCTCGCTAGTGAACGCGCTCGGCGGCGCCTCGTTGAAGGTTACCGGAGGCAAGGTCTCCTTCACGCTCCCCGGCTCGGGCGCCGCGGTGCTTCACCCCTGACGCGCGAACCAACGAACCGACAAGCGACCATGTCTCACGTGACCACGAGCTGGATCTTGACGGCGAGCCTCGTCGCCCTCGGTGTCTTCGGCGGGGCGTGCTCCGCGAAGGGCGGGAGCGGCGCTGCGACGGCGAGCAGCGGGGCAGGCGGCGTACCGGCGGCGTCGTGCTTGCCCGCCGAAGGGACGGTGGGCGTCGGCTCGAACGAGTGGCTCGACGGCTCGCTCGCGGCGAACGTCCTCGTCGACGATCGAGACAGCTGCGTTCGTCGCTACACGCTGTCGACGACCGCGCCGCTCCGAGACAACCTACCCGCAAACCCGCGCAGCGTGAGTGAGCTCGAGGGGCAGCCGGTGCTGCGCACCGGGCACGACCTGTTCGACGCGCTCTATGCGCTCGCCCATGAGGAGGCGCGCGAAGGGAGCGTCGACGCCATCACCAACTTCGCCTTCAACGATGGCCAGTCGATCCCGTGCGCGGAGGGCGGCTGCTTCGAGACCGGTCGGCTCTGGACGTACGTGTGGACGCGCGACACCGCGTACGCCGTGGCGCTCGGCCTCGGCCTCATCGATCCGACGCGCGCGAAGAACTCGCTCGAGTTCAAGACGAGCCCGCGTCGCGACGGCACGAAGCGCGAGCTCGTGCAGGATACCGGCACCGGGGGCAGCTACCCGATCTCGTCCGATCGCGTGGTGTGGGCGCTCGGCGCGCGCTCGATCTTGCGGCTGCTCGACGGAGAGTCGCGCGCGGCGTTTGCGAAGCTCGCCCTCGAGGCGGTGTCGAACACCGTCGAGCGCGATCGCCGCGTGGTGTTCGACCCCACCGACGGGCTCTACCGCGGGGAGCAGTCGTTCCTCGACTGGCGCGAGCAGACCTACCCCGCGTGGACCGCGACCGACCCCGTGCAGATCGGCATGAGCAAGGCGCTCGGCACCAACGTCGGGCACCTCGTCGCGCTCGAGCTCGCCGCCGAGCTGTCGACCGAGCAAGGCGATGCCGCGCGCGCGGCGACCTTCACCGGCTGGGCGAAGGACCTCCGAGCCGCGCTGCGCGCGAAGATGTGGCTGCCCGACGAGGGGCAGTACAGCTCGTTCGTTCCGGGGCCGCTCGATCCGGCCCCCGCGCGTCGCTACGATCTGCTCTCGAGCGCGCTCGCGATCCTCGAGGGCGTGGCGAGCGAAGCTGAGGCTCGGCGCATCGTCGACGGGTATCCGCACCTGCCGAAGGGTGCGCCCGTGATCTGGCCGCAGCAGCAGGACGTCCGCATCTACCACAACCGCGCGCTGTGGCCGTTCGTGACCGCCTTCTGGGCCAAAGCCGCCGCGAAGGTCGGCCATGCTGCGGCGGTAGAGCACGCGGTCCGCTCGCTCGTTCGCGGCGCGGCGCTGAACCTCTCGAACATGGAGAACTTCGAGGCGGCGAGCGGCGCGGCCTTCGTCGACGACGGACCGATGAGCGGCCCGGTCGTCAACTCGCAGCGCCAGCTGTGGAGCGTCGCGGGCTACCTGTCGATGGTGCACGAGGTGCTGTTCGGCCTCGAGACGAGCACCGACGGGCTTCGCTTCTCCCCGCGATTCCCAGCCACTCTGAGGAGCGAGCTCTTTGGGTCAAGCGCCTCGCTCGCGCTCTCGAACCTGCGCTACCGCGGCAAGCGCGTGTCCGTCAGGCTAAGTCTGCCGAGCGAGGGCGTCGGCAACGGCTTGCTCGAGGTCAAGGCGGTCAAGCTAAACGGGAGCGACGTCGGCACCGGCTTCGTGGCCGCGTCGATGCTCGGTGACGACAACCTCTTCGAGGTCGACCTCGGTCCGGGTGGCGGTGATGCGGGCAAGCTCACGCTCCTCGACGACGCCGCCGTCGCGGCCTACCGCAACGTGTTCGGACCGCGGACGCCGAGCGTCGACGGGCTCGAGGTGGTGGGCGATCGCGTGACGCTCGACGTCTCGATCGCCGAGAGCCCCGACGACGTGACCTTCCGGGTCTACCGCGACGGCGTCGCGATCGCCGACGAGCTGCCGGGGACGACCTCCTCGTTCACCGATCCGGGGAGCGCCGCGCACGCGACGCGGACGTACTGCTACACGGTGGAGGCGCGCTTCAAGTCGAGCGGCAACGCGTCGCAGCGCGCGAAGCCCGCGTGCTGGTGGGGCCAAGGCTTCTCTGCGATTCAGACGCGCGACGCGAACCAGTTCGCGACCGAGGGCGGCACGCTCGTCCAGAACCATGGGCGCTGGCACTTCGAAGGTTGGGGAGACGCCGACCACACGCTGACCGTCGCGAACCTCGTGGCCTCGCGCACCGGGAAGCACTACGTGCAGGTCCTCGCGGGCAACGGCGCGGGCGGCGTCGACACCGGCATCACCTGCGCCGTGAAGCTCGTCGAGATCCGCGACGGCGCGAAGGTCGTCGGCAGCGGACAGCTCGCGATGCCGCACCTCGGAACCTGGGACGACTGGCGCGACTCGAGCCTCGTGCCGGTCGACCTCGTGGCCGGCAAGAGCTACGCCGTCGTGATCCGCGAGGACGACGCGAGCGGGAACATGTCGGACCTCGACCACTTCGCGCTCTACGGTGGCGCGGGCGGCAAGGGTGGCCGCTTCAACCGGGTCAACATCGCCGAGGTGAAGCTGCTCGCCGTCGGTGAGTGAGCGCGGTCACGGTCCTGCGCGGCGCGGCCCGACGGAGCTAGCGACGCGACGGGAGGAGCGGGGAGCGGCCGCCTTTCCGGTTGAAGCGAAAGGTGTACGCCATGTTGACGAGCGCGCAGAGGACGTGGACTGTGAGCCAGAATTTCCACATGCCCTCGCTCGGGAAGAACGGGACCCAGCGCACCCCGAGGTAGACGAGCGTCGCGAGCCCTGCGGTCTTCCACGGCGCGACGTAGAGGAGCCCGAGCGGCCCGAAGAGCAGGCCGACGAGGGCCGCGATGCCGTATTTTCGCTGGACGAGCGCGTCCTGTTGGAGGACCACCTCGACGCGGGCGGTCGCGCCCTCGGCCAAGAGCCTGCCCGCGGCGTCGAGCATGCCATCGCGCACCGCGCGCTCGGCGTCGTCGAGTCGTGCGCCCACTCCGCGCCGCACGAGCCGCGGCTTTCCGTACGTGGTCGCGCCGGCGTCTTCGTATCGGTCGAGCGTCCCGTCGCGAACGAGCGCATCCAGCAGCGTCGTGACGCTTCGCACGGAGAGGTCGACTCGCTCGCTGACCTCCGTCACGCTCACACGCTCGCCGCCGCTGACCATCGAAACGACGATCGCTTCGAACTCGCCACGATTCACGGCACCATCCTAGGGACGAGGGGGGGTAGGGGCAACGTCGTCGACGACGAGGCCGCTCATCACCGATCGCGGTCATGAGCCTCTTTGCGACCGCCAAGTGGTCCGGCGAATGCACCTGTCTTCCTGCCGGCCTTCTCGCCGGCGTGAAGGTGACCATGATTCGATGGCGGACGCGACTGTGGTTGGCGCTCCTGGCTCTGCTCCCAGGCGCGGCAATTCGTATGGCAATTCGCCGGTGATCGGTGACCGCATCGATGACTCGTCGAGCGAGGTCGTGGTGCTCCAGGGGACGTCGTGCGTGAGCTTGCTCGCCGGGCAATCGATCGTCGCCGGGTCGATCTGCGCGGCGATTGACGAGGATGACCTCGTCTTGACGTACGCGACGACCGGCCGCTGGCGGCTGTACGAGGCGCAGCTCTGGGCGGGCTTGTCGATCCTCGACATGCCGCAGACGAACTTGGGCAATCCGAAGGTCGGCCTGTTCCCGTTCAAGTCGGAGTCGCTCGCGGGGGTGTCGAGCTACGCGTTTCGAGTGCCGCTCGCCACGTTCGAGCTCTCGAGCCGCTTGGAGGTGTGTGACCCGGTCACCGGCTACATCGTCGCTCACGCCCTCGTGAAGCGCCCGCTGCCTTGAGGTGGCGTGCCGTCGGAGACGGCGTACGGCGAAGGGACGCGCCTCGTCCAGAAGGGGAACCGGGCCACTGGGTTCAGCGTGCGGATGACGTACGAGGATCCTTCGTCCGACCTCGGGACGTGTGGTACCGCGTTCGCGTTCGGAAACGGCGCCGCGCAGTGCTTCATCGGCTCGGGCCACGTGCAGACGAGCCGCTGGGGCTGGACGAACGGCCCGCTCTCGCCGGGCAGCTATTCGTTCCCGCTCTACGCGGGCGCCGGCAAGTTCGACCTGACGAAGGTGACCCTCGTGGGCACGCTGTCGGTCGTGCGCTCGACACCGTTCGTCGTGTCCTCACCCTCATGCCGTCGCTCGCCATCCCCACCGCGCTTCGCCGGACGGCGTCGGCCCTCTCGGCGCCCGTCCGCGGGGTGGCGACCTTCGCCGTGTTCGCGCGCGAACAGCTCGGGCACCTCCAGCGCCTCGGGGATGAGCAGGGTGACGTCGCGCGCTTCGAGATGCTGGGCGCGATGTTCTAGATGCTCCGGCACCCTCGAGACGTCGAGGCGCGGCTCGTTCACCACGCGCGGAGCGTCGGCCGCGTCGACTACGTTTAGGCCCTCGTGCGCGCGCTCGGCTCCGGCTTCCGAGGTGGCTGCCGACGCCGCTCAATCGCCGCATGAACGCGGCCGTCGAGGCGATCGATGGCGTGGTGTTCCGCATCCTTCGCGAGCGACGGTCGAGCCCGCCACGCGATGATTTGCAAGGAACACTGCTCGCGGTAGAGGACGATGTCGGCGCGCTCATGTCGGAGGCGCAGCTCCGCGACGAGGCGTCACGCTGTTCCTCGCGGGACAGGAGACGACGGCGCTCGCACTCGCGCACTCCCTATACCTGCTGAGTTGGCACCCCGAGGTCGAGCGGCGACTGCACGCCGAGCTCGCGAGCGCCCTCGCCGGTCGCACGGTGCTCGAGCCCATCGAGCTCGGGGAGCACGTCCTCGGAAAGGGGGGAGCAGGTCCTCGTGAGCCAGTGGGTGCTGCATCGCGACGCGCGCTGGTTCCCAGAGCCGGAGCGGTTCGCACCCGACCGCGCGAAAGACCCGCCTCGCTACGCGTACCTCCCGTTCGGGGCTGGGCCTCAGGTGTGCATCGGGAGCCATTTCGCCATGATGGAAGCGACGCTCTTGCTTGCGACCATCGCGCAACGCTCGCGCGGTCTCGGCGGAGGTGCCGCGCGGCGTCTCGCTCGCGCCCTCGAAGGTCGATGGGACGGATTTTCTGAGCGGCGATGCGCGGCTGGAGTCGGTCACGCACGCTGGCGAGAACCTACGAGGTCTTCGCGAAGGTCACCGGATGCGACGGCGAGGGGGAGGGCGAGCTCCACGTCACGTCCGTCGGGGGCCCCGCGCGCGTCTTCTTCGCGGGGCGACGCGCCGCGACCCCTTGAGTGAGCGGACCGCGCTCAGGGACGACGGGTGCCGCGCGAGACCGTCGCGTCGGGGACGACTTCGATCGCGTCGAGATCGAGGTCCCACTCCGAGGTGGCCGTCTGGATGTACGCGAGCGCGTCGTCGAGCGGCCTCGGCGGTTGCGCCGCGTGCTCTCGCTCGGCGGCGAGCGAGGCGAGGCGCTTCATGGCGGCGCGATGTTGTCGAATCCCGGCGATCGCGATGAGCTCCTGAAAGCGTAGCGCGAGCGGGCTCCGCGCGCGCAAGAGCGACTCGAAGGTGTCGCGCAAGAGCTCGAGGACCACGACCTCGGTCTTCGCGCGGAGCGTCGCGGAGCGAGGCCCGCGATCGACGAGCGCGACTTGACCGACGAACGCGCCTGGCGCCATGGTCGTCAAGTGCTGCTCCGTCCCATGGACTTCTCGGAGGACGTCGAGCTGGCCCGCAACGAGGAGCATGCTCGACGTCCCGCGCGTTCCCTGCTTAACGACGATGCTGCCGCTCTCGAACACTCGGCGCTGCGCGGCCGAGACGAGGAGCGCGAGCTCCTCGACGGTGAAGTCCTTCAAGCTCGCGAAGGAGCGCAGCTGGCTCACGTCGATGCTCATCGCTCTTTCCTCCACCGGTCGAGGACGCCCCAAAAGCCGCCCCGCTCCGAGGCGGGCTCCGCGGTGGCGTGCGCAGGCTCCGCGGGCGACGCCTTGGGGTCGGACCCGAGGGCGTCGATCTTGGCGTCGACGTCGCGGAGGCGCCGGGTGACGTCACCGATCACCCCGGACAGGATCGTCGCGTAGACGTTGGGGGCGTGCTCGCGGAGCATCCTCAGCGCGTCGCGGGACAGCTCCCCGATGAGCGTCGTCTCGAGCGCCGCGAGGGTGGCAGAGCGAGGCGCAGGATCGATGCACGCCATTTCTCCGAGGATTTCGCCGGCGCCCGACTGGCCGAGCTCGAGCTCCGGACCCTCGCCGTCGCGGGTGTACACGCCGACGCGCCCGTAACAGACGACCACCATCGTGTCGCCGACGTCTCCCTGCGACCAAACGACCTCGGGCACCTCGAGCTCGCGGAAGCGCAGGCTCGCGAGCAGCGCGTCGAGGTCCGCGTCGCCGAGGTCCTGGAACATCCGCACGAGCCGAAGAAGGCTGCGGTCGGGCTTTTGAGCGCTCAAGGTCTTTCTCTCTTCGTGCCTGAGCCGCGGTAGCATGGAGGAGCGCGCGCTGCACAGGACGAAGCCTCTCGCACGGACGGTTGCCAGGCCCTCCGCGTGCGGAAAGTCTCGGTCGACCTCGGCTGGACGGACTATCGAAGCCCTCGTGTGTCGGCTCGACCTCTCCGAGCCGCCGACCGTCTCCGCCTTCGATTCGAGGAGTCCCAGCATGTCCCTTCGCCGCGCATCCCAACCGCTCGTCCTGGTCTCGGTGCTCGGCCTCTCGTTGCTGGCGGCGATGTCGGGCGCCTGCAGCGACGCGCCGGCTCCGCCGCCACCGGACCTGACGGCCGCGATTTCATCCACGGGACGAGGAACGAGCGCACCGCCTCGATCGGCGACTTTATCGGGGATGACGGCAGCTACGGCGTGAACGATCTCCCGGGTGAGCTCGCGAAGTGCGAGGAGGAGTGGAAGTACGGCTTCGAGACCTGGGCGGTCGGCGTCTAGAACGAGGATGGCGGCTGGGTCTACGGGCAGGCGTTCGGTTCGAGCAGCGCCAAGCCCGGGGTTCCGCAGGTCGAGGGAGACGGCGCGCGCCAGCTCCTCCGCGGGCTCCCGTTTCCCGAGGCCATGCTCGTCACGAAATTCCTCGCGACGAACGCCCCGGTCGACTGCGTGCCTTACCTAAAGGGCTCGCCCGAGTGGCAGATCCATCGCCACGTCCGCAAGGCCGACGGGCGGTACTCGTTCGCGCGGTCGGTGCAGACGTCGCGGATCATCCAGGTCGATGTTGCGGTGGTCGACGAGCGCTCCCCGACGCGTTGGGTCTACGGCACCTTCTCCTACGACGGCGGACGGCCGGGGGACACCGTGTGGGACCGCCTCGTCGCGGTCGGCGTCGAGTGGGGCGGCAACCCGAAGACCTACCCCGCCGTGAAAGACAAGAGTGCGCCGCTCACGGACAGCGCGATCAACCCCGACCTCATCACCTTCCGGCACCTCGGCTGCGAGGGCCGCATGAACGGGCCCGTCGGCGCTGACTCGAGCCCGTGCGGTATCTCGTGCTGCGCTGCGAGGTCGAGCCCTGGAAGCGACTCGTTCGAGTCGTGGACCGAGTAGCAGCGTCCGACGGGCTTGCGTCGCATCGAGAGCTTCTGGATGACGTGCGCGCCCGCCGCGGCCTCGTCGTGGCTGAACGTATCGATGAGGAGGGGGCGAAGCCGTTGGCGCGATCGCTGAAGACCATGCGGGTCTCGGACCCGTGGTGTTCGAACGAGTAGCTCACGCCGACGTGCTCGAGCAGGCGAGAGACAAACGTCAGGTCGCTCCCCTGGTAGTGCGCCACGAAGTCGCGCGGGGCGTAGCGCTCGAGCAGACGAGACTCGCTCGTCGCGAGGCAGCCGATGACGTCGAGCTTGCTCTGCACGATGTCGAAAATGCTCTGGTCGACGAACGTCTCGGAGGCCTCGACCGCCGCGAGCGCCAGCGCCCGGGGACCACACGCAGGGAGAGCCGCGCGAGGCCCGGCGGGGCCTCGAGATCCTCATCCCACGGAGTGATGTTGCCGTGGACGCGGTGAGGGACGCCGCCGAGCCCGAGCGGCGCGAACACGAGCGTGATCGAGCTCGTGACGAGCGCGTCGCGGTCGGGGCCGATGCCGTCGAGCGCTACGACCTCGGGTTCGAACTCGAACATCTTCGAGGTCGCCTCGCGGCCGACAAGGACCTGATGCGCAGGTCCTTGCAGGAAAACTCCTTGGATTCGAGGGTGATGGCGTGGGTGGCAGCGCTCACGGCGTGAGAGGTTTCCACGCCGTCAGAAGGCTTCGTCAGGCAAGCTCATCAGCTCGAGGCTCGACCCCTCGACGAGCTTCCGGGTGAGCGTCAGCGCGGGCAGGACGTTCTTCGACCAGAAGCGGCAGCTCGCGGCCTTTCCGTCATAGAAGGCCGCGTCTTCGGGGCGCTCGGCCTTGCCCTTCTGCGCCGCGATCGCGTGGCGGACGAGCAGCCAGCCGATGACGAGCTCGGCGAGCGCGAACAGGATCCGGTTGCCCTGGAGACCGACGTGGTAGAGCGACTCGCCGAGCTTGCCCATCATCGCACCAAGGATCCCCTTCACGTCGTTCAACGCGCGGAGGAGCGCGGCGCGGTCCTCGGCCAAGGTCTCCCCGCCGTCGCTGCTCGTCGCGACGGCCTCGATCTCACCAAGGAGCTTCATCAGCGTCGCGCCGTTGTCGCGGGCGATCTTGCGGAAGAAGAGGTCGAGCGCCTGGATGTGCGTCGTGCCCTCGTAGAGCGTGTCGATCTTCTGGTCGCGGACGTATTGCTCGATCGGGTAGTCCTGACAGTAACCGGAGCCGCCGTACGTCTGCAGGCTGAGCGACAGCTGCTCGTAGGCCTTCTCGGAGCCGTAGCCCTTCACGAGCGGCAGCAGCATGTCGTTCCGCCGGTCCATCCCGTCGGCCTCCTTGGCGCCATGGCCGCCGAGGATCTCGACCTGGTCTTGCACCCACGCGGTGTAGAGGTCGAGCGCGCGGAGACCCTCGGCGTGAGCCTTCTGGCTCATCAACATGCGGCGCACGTCGGGGTGCTTCAGGATCGTGACGCGCGGGCTGTCCTTCTCGGTCGCGCGCAGGAGGTCAGGGCCTTGCACGCGGTCCTTCGCGTAGCCGAGCGCGTTGAGGTAGGCGGTCGACAGCGTCGCCATGCTCTTGACGCCGACGGCCATGCGGGCCTGCTCGATCACGTGGAACATCTGCCGGATCCCGTCGTGTACGTCACCGAGCAGGAGGCCGCGCGCGGGCACGCCGTCGCCGAACACCATCTCGCAGGTGGCCGACCCCTTGATGCCCATCTTCTTCTCGACCTTGGTGACGAAGGCGCCGTTGCGCTCACCGAGGCCGCCGTCCTCGTTCACCCAGAACTTCGGCACGAGGAAGAGGCTCAGGCCCTTCGTGCCGACCGCGCCGCCCTCGGGGCGCGCGAGCACGAGGTGGATGAGGTTCTCGGGGACGTCGAAGTCTCCGTTCGTGATGAAGCGCTTCGTGCCCTCGAGCTCCCAGATGTCCCCTTCGACGTGGCGAGCCTTGGTGCGCCCCGCGCCGACGTCGCTGCCCGCGTCCGGCTCGGTGAGCACCATCGTGCCGCCCCAGCGCTTCTCGAGGAGCCCAGGGAGCAGGCGCGCCTTCTGCGCGTCCGTCCCGTGGCGATCGATGGTGCGCGCCGCGAAGCTGCCGAAGAGATAGAAGGCGAGCGGGGCGTTGCCGCCGGCGACGTGCTCGAACGCGGCCCAGTTCACGCTGGGCGGGAGGCCCATCCCGCCGAGGTGCTCCGGCAGGGTCATCAGGTGGGCGCTCGCGTCGTAGAACGCGTGGTAAGCCTTGGCGAGGCCCTCCGGGACCTTGACGTTGCCCTTGCCGTCGAACTCGAGCGGGACGCGATCGCTCTCGACGAAGCTCTGCTGGAGGTCGGCGAGCACGAGCTTCTCGGACTGCTTCAACGCCTCGCGCGCGGTCTCCTCGTCGACCGCGGCGAACGGCCCCTTCCCGAGGGTCGTCGTCTGGATCTCGAGGACCTCGAAGAGGTTGAAGAAGGTGTCGCGAAGGTGGCTCTTGTAATGTTCTTCGAGCATAGCTCCCTGTCTCTCGTGTCGATGAGGCCCTGAGTCCGAAGAGGCCCTGGATTCGAGAACTCCGAGTGGCGATGAGGGGATGCGGACCGGGCCGCGCTTGAGGTGAGTAGCACGCCGCGCCGCGTCAGGGGAGGCGCGAACACGCCGCAGGTCGCGAGCGCCGTGGGGCCTAGGACTGGCGGCGGGGCGGTGGAGCCCTGAGCTCGCGTGCGACGACGACGAGCAGCGATACGTACCCGACGCTGGCCTCGATTCGTTCGGCGAGCACCGCCTGTGATCCGCCGAGGTCGTCTCTACGTCGTCTCACGGCGCCGCCGAAACGCCGTGCGAGCGCCTCGCGTGCCCCTGGTCACGCGCTGCGCGTCAGCAGGCGCCGCCAAACCGCGACGCCGGCGTCGAGCGAGGCGCGGTCTCGGACCTCGAGGGACGTGCGCTGGAGCGCGGCGCGATGCTCGCCGTCCTCCTTGAGACGCCGCAGCGCATCCGCAAGGGCCGCCGCGTCTCCGACCGGGACGATGCGACCGTTCACGCCGTCCGTCACCCACTCGCCGATCGTGCCGACGTCCGTCACGACCGGCACGAGGCCGGCCGACATCGCCTCGATCATCGCGAAGGGGACGCCCTCCCAGTCCGACACGAGCGCGAACACCCGCGCGCGGCGCAGCGCGTTCTCGACGTCGGTTCGGTAGCCCAGGAGCTCGACGCGATCGCCAACGCCACGCTCGCGGATCCGCGCTGCGAGCTCGTCGGCGAGCGGACCCTTGCCGAGGATCCCGGCGCGAAGCGACACCCCGCGGTCGCGGAGGAGCGCGACCGCGTCGATGAGGACATCCATGCGCTTGCGCGGGATGAGCTGCCCGACCGCGATCACGTCGAGGTCCGGCGTGCTCTCCCTCGAGGGGCTGAAGCGCGCCGTGTCCACGGCATGCGGCAGGGTGTGGATGCGCTCCGGTCGCACCCCGCCTTGCAAGAGGCGCCGCCGCATGCGCTCGCCCGTGACCGTGACCAGCTCGGCGGTGCGCGTGGGGAGCCAAAACGGCGTCCCCAGCGGGTGCTGCAGGTGCTTGAAGTCAAGGCCGATAAAGCTCAGCGAGACGGGGATTCGGTGCCGCTTCGCGAGCGTCCAGCCGACGGTCCCCCAAGGGATCGGGTTGAAGCCGAGGATCCAGTCGATGCGCTCACGCTCGATGACGCGCTCGGCCGCGAGCCCCATGCGGACCAGGTTGCGGGCTGTCCCGCCATCGCCGAACGTGACGTTCTCGACCTTCGCGAGGCGCTCGGCCGCCGGCTCATGCCGCACGACGACGATGCGCTCTACGAGCTCGAGCGCATCGAGCGGCTCGAGGTAACGCTCGAGCAGGCTTGGGATCAGCTTGGCGGTGACGAGGAGACGCAGCCGCTGGCTCATGCGTCGCTCGCATGGCGTGCTCGAAACGGTGCGGCGTTCCACGCGCTCGCCACGATGCCATCGAGCGACTCGTGCCGCGGCGCCCAGCCGAGGGTCTCTCTTGCGCGCGTCGAGGTCGCGACGAGGCTCGGCGGATCGCCGGCCTTCGCGGGCGCGGCGCGGTACCGAACGTCCTCGCCGGTGACGCGGCGCGCGGCGGCGATCACGTCGAGGACGGAGGCGGGGTTCGCGGTCCCCACGTTGTAAGCCTCGAAGCCCTGGGGCTTCGTGAGCAGGCGCTCGAGCGCGGCGAGGTGCGCCGCGCAGATGTCCTCGACGTGGACGAAGTCGCGCACGCACGAGCCGTCCGGGGTCGCGAGCGTGGTGCCGAAGACCTCGAGGCGCGTGTCGAGGGGTGCGCCGCCGTCGCGCACGCGCGCAGCCTCGCGGAGGACCAGCGGGATGAGGTGCGTCTCGGGCTCGTGCCGCTCGGACAGGCGGCCACGGGCATCGGCCCCGGCGGCGTTGAAGTAGCGGAGCGCTACCGCGTGAAACTCGTAGGCCGTGGCGTAGTCCGAGAGCGCGCGCTCGATGGCGAGCTTGGTGAAGCCGTACGGGTTCACGGGCGCTTGCGGGTGCTCCTCGGTGATGGGGACCTCGCGCGCCACGCCGTAGGTCGCGCACGACGACGAGAAGACGAGCCGCCGGACGCCTGCGTCGAGCATCGCGTCGAGGAGGTTCAAGCAGCCCACCACGTTGTTGCGGTAGTACTTGCGCGGGTCTTCCATCGACTCACGCACGTAGGCGCAGGCCGCGAAGTGCATCACGAGGTCGAAGCGCCGACGCGCAAACAGCCGACCGAGCGCGTCGCGGTCGGCGAGATCGCCGTGCACGAAGTCCCCGGCGAGCACCGCGTCGCGATGCCCGGTCGAGAGGTTGTCGAAGGTGGTGACGTCGAAGCCGGCCTCGTCGAGGGCGAGGACCATGTGCGAGCCGATGTAGCCCGCGCCGCCAACCACCAAGACCGAGCGGCTCATGCCCCTCCGGCGACGACGTCCTCGCCGAGCCGCGCTCGGAAGTCCGCGAGCGTACGCGCGACCCCCTCGCGGAGCGGCACCTGCGGGTCGAAGCCGAGCAGCGAGCGGGCCCGCGTGATGTCGGGGCGCCGCTGCTTCGGATCGTCGGCCGGGAGCGGATGGCGCTCGAGCCCCACGCCACCGACGAGCTCACGCACCAGCTCGGCGAGCTCGGCGATCGTGAACTCGCCAGGGTTTCCGAGGTTCACCGGCGCGTCGAGCGGGCCGTGCCGCAGCATGCGAAAGAGCCCTTCTACGAGATCGTCGACGTAGCAGAACGAGCGCGTCTGCGAGCCATCGCCGTAGATGGTGAGGGGCTTTCCGACGAGGGCCTGGACCAGGAAATTCGAGACGACTCGCCCATCGCCGAAGGCCATCCGCGGGCCGTAGGTGTTGAAGATGCGTGCGATTCGGACGTCGACTCCGAGGCGTCTCCTCGCGTCGTTCAGCGCGGTCTCGGCGCCGCGCTTGCCCTCGTCGTAACAGCTGCGCTCGCCGATCGGGTTCACGTTGCCCCAATAGGTCTCGGGCTGTGGGTGGACGAGCGGGTCGCCGTAGACCTCGGAGGTCGACGCGTGGAGGATCGTGCACGGACGGCCGCGCGCCATTTGGATCAGGTTGAGCGCGCCGAGGACCGAGGTCGTGAAGGTCGCGTACGGCTCGTGTTGGTAGTGCACGGGCGACGCGGGACACGCGAAATTCATGACGATCTCGGCGTACACGTGCAGGGGTTCGCGCACGTCACCGCTCTGGAAGTGGAAGTGCACGTCGCGGCCCGCGGCCTCGAGGTTCGACAGGTCGCCGGTCATCAGGTTGTCGAGGCCGACGACCTCGAAGCCCTCGGCCAGCAGGCGGTCCACCATGTGGGAGCCGATGAACCCCGCCGCTCCCGTCACGAGGACGGTCCGCCTCTTCGCTCCTAGTCCCATGAGCCTCCGGTACTCGCGCGTCACGACGCGAGAGTCAACACGGTAGGCAGAGCGTGATCTCCGAGCGGCGGACCGGATTTCGCGGCTTGCGCGCGTCGCGGCTCGAGGGGAATGCTACGCGGCGACGATGAAGCACGAGGCGGAGTGGGTGCCCACGAAATACGCGACGCGCGGAGGACACCTCCACGCGGGGCCGGAGGCGCGGGGCGCGGTGTGGCTCATCGCCGAGCTCGTCGCCGAGGGGTATGAGCGGCTGCTCTCGGAGCACGCGCGCGGCAGGCTGGTCGACCTCGGCTGCGGGCGCGTTCCGCTCTAC
>Ga0194129_10001934_pt1 | contig 32416 bp, 44 predicted proteins | sample TA2KigCa35mmetaG_FD_150862 | JGI IMG/M metagenome (GOLD analysis project Ga0194129, IMG submission 150862) | Freshwater microbial communities from Lake Tanganyika, Tanzania - TA2015038 Kigoma Deep Cast 35m | ecosystem: Environmental > Aquatic > Freshwater > Lake | place: Tanzania: Lake...
TTCCTCTTGCAACTTATTAATTTCTTTCAGTTCATCTTGAATAATATCGGAGTCGAAAAAGTTACTCATCTATGATTTCTCGTAAAATACGTTTGAATTGGAATACATCAATATTTATTAAAAACGGAGCATATTTCTTGATCTTTAAACTTACGGTTTCCCATACTGGATCCAGAAGTTGCTTATCAAACTTATTCCCGAACAGGAATATTCTATCATAGATCACTAGGGTTTCCAAGCTAATCTTCCCGCCCAGGAACTTTTTTAAAATAGGTGGATGACCTTTGGAACAGTTCAGTGCATCTTCTAATTTTGTCTCCGAGAACAATTCGTTGCTTTGTTCTTTGAACAAGTAAGTCAAACTCTGCTGTCGTTTCATCCAGTCTGCGTAAGTCCTTTCTCCAGAACTTATAATTTCTCCAATCCATAGGTTCTGTGGGTTGTCGGAAGATACAAAGTTTGATACTAGAAAATCTACAACTTCTTTATCGTTATACTTACGACTTGTTTTCTCAAACCAATATTTATCCTTACGTTTATTAAAAGATGCTATACTCGCACGAGTCTTTGCACCATACTTAAAAAAATCATATTTTGGATTTGTGAAATGGTTTTTGAGTGCCAAATAATGTTGATAAGTTTCAAAGGGAGTCACAATCATAAAGGCAGTTTTGCTTTAGAAGTTTTTTTCATAAAATTGAGACGAATAGCATCCCATTTTAATCTCTCTTTTAAAGGTTTTGAGATAAGTTTCGTAACTGATTCTACCTCAAGACTATTAATTTCACAATAGTGAACAATAGCATCGATATAGTTAAAATTTTCTTCCGCTACAATTTTTTCAATCTCAAGAGCAAACTTAGATGGAGTTAAAAACTTATTCTCTATTGCCTGTTCTAGTTCTTTATTTGGTTCCATAGGCGTTAAGTTTATCTCTAACAAATTCTCTAATATATTTGCTGAGGAGTTTGATGTACTTTGATTTGTCTCTTTCTTCATAAACGACGCATTCTCCATTTTCACAAGCCATAATGATTACAAGTTTTTTAACTGAAATACCAGTTAGTTCATATAGCATACAACCATATGCCATACACTGAACAAAGTAATGTTCGATCCACTCACGTGGTTTTGGTTTTTTAGAAGTCTTAAAGTCGATTATTGCTAACTCGCCGTCATATTCAGCGATACAGTCAACAGTCCCAGCAATACCCAGTTGCTTACTATATAGGGACCCTTCGAGGGCGTAAATATTATTTATACGTTTTAAGTCCGTTTTCGAGATCTTAAAAAGAAAATCCGCAATCGGCGCAACTGGCGGAAGATCTTGATTTTTAAGATGGTTTTCTGTAAGAGAATGAAAGTCTGTACCGCGAGAAGTAGCCGCCTTAGTAATCTTTTGCGCCTCATCCTCACCAACCTTTTTGCGCCAGTTATTGAAGATTTCACGATTAAAGTGACTCGTAACAGAAGTAATTGATACAAGTTTCAGAAGTTGGTCTTCATCTGGAACCTTATAATAACGAACTCCATCAATAGTCTCCCTCTCAAGTTGGGGGAGAGTCAAATCAACATGTGTAAACATTAAAAACCTGATTCCATTTTAGCAATAATATATTCTTTAACAAATCCTGAGCGAACGATATCTTCAACACCGAATTCGATAAGATCTATAGATGGCATTGATCTTAAAATTCTTATAAAATCAATAATACCATTACGTTCATTTGTTTTTATAAGATCCGATTGAGTCGCATCTCCACAGAAACAAATTTTGGTATTTTCACCAACACGTGTAATTATACTATCTAATTCATGAAAATTCAAGTTTTGGAATTCATCAACAATAACAATGGCATTATCAAGCGTTGTGCCACGAAGAAATGAAGTGCTCCAAAACTTAATTGTTTCTTGTGCTTTAAGATTGCCATAGAGCATCTCAAAGTCGGCATCACTTGGCATTTGGAACATATACTTCACCATATTCTTATAAGGAATCTGGTAAATATCTGCTTTATCATCGTGAGAACCAGGAAGGAATCCAATTTCTCTAGTGGCGACTAAAGAACGAACGATATAAACTTTTTCATATGGAGTTCTTTCATCAAGGACATCTACCAGAGCGTTATAAAGTGTAATAAAAGTTTTACCTGTTCCTGCACAACCATATGCTACAAGGTGTTTTCCGTTTGCATAAGAGTCAAATAATTTTTTCTGATTATCTGTCAATGGTTCAACATCAACAAGAAAATCACTATTAAGTGGCTTTTTCCTTCTCAATTGTTTGGCAGTCATGCCAATACCAATTGGAGACTCATTCTTTCTTCTTCTAGTTGCCATTAGAGTTTCTTTACAGTAGACCCAGGTGCTTTTGATGCTTTATCGAGAATTTCATTCCATCCAGGATTTTTATTGATGAGTTTATTTCTCCACTCACCAACTTCTCCTGGTGTTGCACAACCCTCAGACCAATCCCGTTTCCATTCGGGATTGTCTGTGTACCATTGAGTAATATCATGAACACTCATTTCTACTATCCTTTTCTCCCCCGTCTCTACATGAATAATTGGATAAATCGCCATAGGTTACAATTTCACGATAATTTATTTAGACCCATTCGAGTGCTTCTGAGACCGAAGGAAACTGTTCAGTGAACACTTTTTTGCAGGCAAGAGCAATGTCCATATGCTCTTTTTGAGTTCCATTCGCAGAACGAAGATTAATATAATGTATCCACGACCTGCACGAGCCACTCATATAGATGCGTGTGGGCGTGGCCAAGGGCAATACAAACCTGGCACACTCCTTTGCGATTCCTTCATCGAGCATTGTTTGGTACAGTGCCATAGCGTCTCTGAAATGATCATGAATTAGCATCTCATATTTCTGAATAACAGAAGGATCTAAATCATCAGTAGAGTTTTGACGATTTTTGGTATCCTGACGACGAAGTTCGGGAATAGGAATCTTTTCAGCAAGCAAAGAAGAATCTGCATACCTTTGAGAAAATTCTTGATATGTGAAAGAACGATGACGTAAAATTTGAGCTGCGATGCCACGATTTGTTTCGATCTCAAGAGTCATAAAAGACTGCTCAAAAACAGACCAATGATTATGCTTAATGCAATAAGCAAGCAACTTGGCATAGTTTTCGTTGTCTTGATTCGCAGGGTTGCTAACTCTAGCAACATATGCCATTGTTTTTTCTGCATCGGGTGTCACGCTGATGAGTTTTACAGTCATTTCTTTCCAAATCCTTTTGATGTATATGATTCAAGTTTACCCCATTCTTCTTTTAGAAGACGAAGTTGGGATTTCATTTCTTTTAATTCTTCATCAGAATATAGATGGTCTTGCTTGACCAACCTTCCCAGCAGTTTAATAAGTTCTTTTCCTCTAGTCATACTTAATCCATGTATCCATCGTCATCGTCATAAAGCTCATCATAGTCTGCAATAGGAGGAACATTTGATTTTTGAGAAGTATAGGCAGAAACATCTGAGTAAACTTCTGCTTTTAGAGCATCTACCAAAAGTTCCATATTTCGAATAATTAATTTTAATTTATCCTTGTCCATTTGCCTCATTATAGAAATCAGTTAACCATCCTTTCATAATTTCTCTGATTTCTGCAGATTCATTTGCAGCAACAAACATTTCTCGCCCTTCAATAAGGAACTGACTTAGTTTAAGTTTAATGCCTTCTAAAAATACATCAGCATACTTGTCTAAAAGTTCTTGATCCATTTAATCTTCCCAAATAAGTACTATTCTACATAAAAAAAGAAGGGGAGTCAACCCCCCTTCTGTTATATATTGATTCTACTACTTATAGAGCCACTGAATATATAATGAAAGTGAGATAGTTAGTAAGGCAAGTCCAGCAGTGGAAGAAACAATAATCTGTCCCATCACTTCTTCTCTCCTACAGCACAGTGACCCGCGCTGCAAAGAGATGCTTGATGACGACGCTCCTCTTTTTGCTTTTGCTCCTTAATCAATTGCAGGAAGTTAAGTTTTTTCATTGCCTTTCCTCCCAGTCCCAGTTGTTACATGGACGGTAGGAAATACCACGATACTTATTTGGTGGATGCGATGGAGCATGTGTTTCTGCATACCACTTACGGTACTGCAGTTTTGGAGTGTGAGTATTATACTTCACACCACGATAGGTTGCTGTCATCCCTTAGTCCCCTCTTTTACAAATTTGACCCCACGGTAGGTCTCATTGTATTGTTGAGGTTGTTGTTGCATTTGCTGTTGATATGCGATACGCTTTTCGGTATCATATTCAACGCCACGGTATACTACTTTCGACATTAGGTTTCTCCTTAGTTGTTCAGGTTAAAGAGCGTTCCTTCAGTCGGCTTTTGCGTCTATGGTAAATTTACAGGTCTTTGGCGAGTGTTCTTTATGAATTTGAATGAGCTCTGCTTTTACTTCATCAGGCACTTTTGAGGTGCGAACATTGTTAATAAGCTTTTGAGCTTCAACGCAAGTCCAGAGAATGATTTCCATAGATGAACGATCCGTTCCGAGTCGGCTTACTTCCGTCCTATTTAATTTTTAGCACTTTGTAATTACGTCTTTTCGTAATTCTAATAGCAATCGGTCTTCAATCTCTTGGTGAACTACATCGTCGTTTTTAACGATGTCCATTAGTTCCCACGCTGTATCACAACTTATTGTGACTGGATATTTAGTTTTAATAAGTTGTGGTGAAGCAAAAGAAAGAAGTGGAACCCATGCTAAAAGCAAAAGTGCCTTAGCCATAGGATGAACGTTAGGGGATTATTATACCCCTATTCATAGTATATAGTCAAGTTTTGTGCGGAAACAGTAACAATAGATACTAAATGGTATAATATAGATACCATTTAGTATTAAAAACTGTAAAGATCACCCACCAGGCTTCATTTTTACACCAAGTTTTTGTTGGCGCTTAACGTCTGATTGTCTTGCTGCAGCGATTTTCTTTTGCCTTGCTGCTTCATCACTCTTCTTATAAGCACCAGCAAATAAGGATCTACCAATTCTCTCAAATGGATTTGATGATGTTCTCGCAAGAGTGCTTGGATCTGCTGCTCTCTTATAAACTGCTTTACCACCCTTAAATGCAAGATGTCCTACTGCTTCTTTTCCTTTAGCATCTCTTACAACTGAGGTCTTATCAAGTTGTACAGTTTTTCTTTGCTTACCTGCACCAGTAGACATAAAGGCAGCACCACCTTTACCTTTACTGAATGTGGTCTTACCACCAATACCTGCTAAACCGCCTCCTGATTGCGATTGACGCTGCTTCTGTGCCATTGCTGCTTTCTCCTTACCAGTCGCACCCGCAACCACCTCAGATGCCTTTCCAGCAAGACCTGAACCTGCCATATATCCACCAATACCACCAACAACTCCACCAACTGCAGTGCCAATTGGACCTGCCAGAGAACCAATTGCAGCGCCTCCAGCAGCACCTGCCTTCATACCTGCTAAACCGCCTGCTGCTTTTGTTGCACCCATTGTAAGTGCAGAACCAGTTCTACGTCCTCTTGATTTTTGTGCTGCTGCTTCAAGACCAGTATCGAGAGCAAGTTGAGCAGGTACAGCAGCTTTACCAATAAAACTTTTAACTTTACCAAATCTTCCTGCATCTTTAAGAGCTGTTGATCCAACTTCAGCAGCAGTTTTGGCATTAGATGCTGTCCTTAAACCACCTTGTACTCTTTGAATCGCAGATGAAGATGGTTGTGGTTTACCACCACCAGCAGCAGCAGATGCTGCAGGTTGTTGCCCTCTTACAGCAGTTCCAGGAACTTTGGTTGTTTTTGCTTTTAGTCCTTGATCACGCAACTTTTTAGCTTTTTCTGCGCCACCAGGATTTTTACTTACATAATCTGCAAATTGTTTATCGTCCATCGCTGCGAATTTTTCAGCGGCCGCTTCGGTTAAGTAAGAGCAATCTTGCTGAAACTGACTAAAACTCTTCATTATTCTTCGACACTTTTTAGATATTTATAAAAAACCTTATGGGTAAAAAAAATCCTGGAAAAATTTTTCCAAGATCTGGGAAATTACTTCCGCTTTTTGGTTTTAGGTGCTTGATAACCCCAGAGTCTTGGATTAATCCTGCCGTATCCAAAATCAATGTGCTTCAGATTTTCACGAAACTTTTCCCAGTACATATCAAATATTTTAACTCTTGTCCCTCTTGTAAGATCAAAACAAGTTACATCATCCACGATATACTTGACGATATAAGCATCGTTCGGTGCCTCCTTGGTGCAAACATCGACATAGGAACCATTTTCCACCAGAATTTCACATCCGTAGCGTGACTTAGAAGTTTCTCTTTCTGCTGGCGTCCAGTGGTCCATTTTCTTTTCCGTAGTTTGTGCATCATCAACTACATCACGAAGTTGACTCATGAACGATTCCCCCATTTAATATCGAGGTATGCCTCCGCCACAACTTCTTGTGTCAGTTTGTACTTTGTCTGAAGTTTCTTATCCTTACAAAGGCAAAGGATTTCTGCCTCAAGTGGATGAAGACCCTGAAGAAGATTAATGAACATTGTTTCTCTACGAAGAGAACTTAGTCCATCATTACCGCCCTTTACAAAGTTATAAAACTTTGAGTATTCTTTACGAATAGAAGAACGACCTTGATCTTGGGAACCAAGAGAATTGGTTCCAATTTCTGCCATTTTGGAAACAGCATCATCAATTTTGTCAGTCAGAGTTCCACTAAAAGAATTTTGTTCATCAAGACCATTATAAGGAACATCTCCTGGTGGAAGAGCAGAAATAATGCTCTCATCAAAATTCCAAATAAAAAGTGCTTTTAGAGAGGGATGTTCGAATTTTTTAAGTGCTTCGACTTTGCGAGCATTTGATCTTTGCTTGTCAACAATTTGCAGAATCTCAAATGCAAAAGGATTTGCTGGAAGATCTGGAATTGGCGCTTGTGCTGTAGTCTTAACAGTTCTTACTGATGAAGTTTCACTCTTCTTCTTCGTCGTTGGTTTCGTAGTCATGATAGTTCTCAAAATTAAATGCAATCACCTCATCTGGAATCAGGTTACCCTGCGAATCAAACATCTCGGGGTGAGGTCTTGGAATTTCCCGATAGTTCATCATATATTCTCTTGCTACCCACCCTGTTACAAGTCCCACAATAAGAAACAAAACAATCAGAAAAGAACCAAACACTAAACTTACTGCTAACATTTTTCTGCCCTCCTTAGGGTACTTGTTTTTTAATTCCTAAAGATATTTCGAAATAGAAATGAATTTCTTTTCTGAAGAAATTAAATATCTTTCCGAATCTTATTGCGTGGGTATTCAGTTGTCTAGATTTACCTCCAGATAAAATATAGTCTACTCCTCTATTAGCAGAGTTATTGTTATTTATGGAATAATTAGACGACCTTTTGTTCTTTAAGATATTTGATCGTCTCCACCGATCCACCCAATTTTTTATCATCACAAATAACTTGTGGAAAAGTTGTACCTTCACCAAACTCGGCATAAAATTCTTCTTTGGTAAAGTCTTGTCCTAAAGTATACACCACAAATTTACTTCCTGTCAACTCAAGAACTTGTTTAACTTTATAGCAATGTGGGCAGTCCTCTTTTGAGTATACGGTAAAATTCATTTCATTCGATTGGTTTATTTAATTTATAAAATTAATATTATAGCACAAAAAATTATGCTTGTGCTTCTGTCCAAGACAATCTACCAAACACACTTGCTGAAGATGAAGTTGATAAATTAGTAACAAGAATTGTTAAAGTATCAGGTCCATCAGGAAAAATTTGAGCGTTAGAAGTTGCACCACCGCCACCAAGTATCGAATTTCCAAGATCTCTAACCTGAGACAAATCAACTGAATTTGCTCCAGTTCCTACAAAAAATCCTGCGGTAACTTCTCCACCAAGAACTGTTACTGATCCACCAGCATAGTCTGCAATTTGTGCAAGAGATGAATTAATAGCTCCAGCAACATTACCAACAGCATTTGTCCAGTTTGTTAATGAAGTAGGTGTTCCATTTAGAAAAGCGCGAACCAATAAGTTTGCGTTTACAGTTGATGTTGTAATATCCAATGCTCTTAAAGTTAACTGCATTCTATTAATTAATTCTCGTGTTCCAAAAGGACCTGCAATACCATTATCTACAGAAGGCGCAACACGAATCGAGAACAATGCTCTACTTTGGTTCGCAGGAACAACAGTTGGGGATGCTTGTCCATAAGTAAACACAAGAGATTTATCATCATCAAATCTACCATCCATAATTACACTTGTTCCCCAGTGAGAAATAGAGGGTCCAAATGATGGAAATGCTACCTCAATTGCTACTGGATTTGTTTCTGAATATGGAAAAGTCGTTGGCGCAGCAAGGCCCATTGCAGGTATGATTACTCCTGTTGGATTTGCAGAAGTTGCTGCTTGGCTGAAAGTTAAAGTGCCTGTTCCAATTGATGTAATAAAAGTTGATTCTGGGAAAGAACTTGATACAACTCTTTGCCCGATTTGCAAATCTGTAGTTGATGCCGTCCCTACATTACTATTTACTGCAATAGTAATGTTAACAGATGGAGTTCCTGCTTTTGCTCTTGTAACTCCCGTAAAACCATCTGTTGTTATTCCAGTGTAATTAACAAATTCATAACTATTTGCATCTCGAATAACTAAAGTTCCTGAAGATGGAAATCCTGCTGTCGAAGCAACACCAACCGTTACATCTGATGAACCCAGAGCTCTTCTTAGTTTTGTAATTGGTGGAACTGATTGAGATTCATAACGAGCAGGTAAGTTACCTGATCTCATATAAGCTTCAGTATTCGTATTATTATTTTGTAGTTTGTGACAATAAGTTACTGCTCCATCAACACCACGAAGTCCCCAACGAACATAACCAGCACCATACCAAGTATAATCAATATAGAACATCTGCATTTTAGATAGGTCTAAAATATATCCAGATGGTCCAGTTCCATCCATTCTATCAAGATTCCATTGGTCTTGTGGAATTCTTAGATCTTGAGTTTTAGATATAGTGACATTTTGTGCAGTTGCTCCACGATATGCAGGACTAATCTCAAAAGATGTGTTACTGGCAATATCAGTGACTCGATAAGATGTTCCACGTAGTACAATAAAATCACCAATATCTAATTGGCTTGCAAAAAAGGTTGGGAAAGAACTGCTCGTTTGAGTAATTGTTGCCGACCCATTAGTAGTAGTTACTCTACCAGAAAGTTGATATGTTGAACTTCTTCTAACTGCATAAAGTTTTTGCCCATCATATTCAAAAAATAGTCCATTTTGAGAATCATATATGCCAAGACGATTTACACAACCATGCCACCCAGATATAGAAGCATTAAATAGTCCAGTTGCTGAAGCAGTCGTAACTGGAGTTGGAATATTATACTCAAAATTATTAAATCCTTTTACCCCAGTGACAGGAAACGTTCCATTATATTCTGGTTGATTGGCACCAAAAATAGTTACAGTATCACCAGATCCTTGTAAGTTGTGTTGTTCTCGTGTTGTAACAGTAACGGTAGTGCCAACACCAACTAAAGAATCAATTTGTAGGTTAGGTTTTAAAATTGTACCTGAACTTACCAAGAGACCTTTACCAGATTGATATCTAAAATATCTCCTAGTTTGACGAATAGCAGTCTCATAGTTTGCATTTGCATTACTTGAGAATGAAATCCCACCATCAAATGGTCTATGTAAAAACTGTGCCTGTGGTCTTACATAAATGCCGCCACCAGTAATTGCACCGACAGGAACAACATTAGCGTAATACTCAAAAGATGTTGAACTTATTATTCTACTAACTACAAAAGACCCATTTGGTGGATTAGAAGTTCCTGCAGAAGTTCCAATAACCGCGATTTCATTACCAATTCCAAGTCCATGTGGAATTGTAGTTACAACTGTTATTCTTGTATTATTTGTAGTAATTGTTGGAGTCCCACCAATTTGAGCACTGGTGTATAATGCTCCTGTATAAATTCCTGTTTTATTATTATCAAATAATTGCGTAATTACAGTAGTATTTTGCGCTCTGCCAGTATACGTAAATATTGTATTTCCAGCACCAGAGATACCTTCTATAATAAAATTACCATTGGCAATATTAAGGAAAGAATCTTGCACACTAATAGGAGTTCCAACTGTTCCTGGAGTTGCTCCTCCTAATCCAACTGTTACAGTTCGAGATCCAGTTGGCTGCAAAATATAATTAATTCCACTAATCGGAGTAGAAACTGAAAATGCAAATGGTCTGTTGTTAATCAGACCTAAATTTTCCCATTTTGTAACTTGTGTTCCATACTCAAAGTCCGTGTCAATTAGAGATTGTGGTTGAGTAACTCTAAATTTATCTGTGGGATCTGTGAGAGTTTGACTTGCAGAAATTGGATAGTCATCACTATCAAGATAAATTTGCAACTTATCTCCAGAAGACATTGTTGCAGTATTAGTAACTAATGTATAAGTCGTTCTATTAGTTGCTGTATTATAACTATAAGTTGCTCCCCTCGTTGGATCCGCAAAATTATAGATGATAATATTGCGTGTTACATTAGTAACAACAAGTAATCTTTTTATATCATAATTACCCAGTATCGAAACTGTTCCAACATTAGGAGCGCCTGGTGTAAAAACATAATCATAAATTAGTTTTTTTGCCATTAATAATATTCCTACAAGTCTCTTTTTACTTATTTATGATCCAAAGATAACGCTAAAAGCTAAGATAGCCGCATCAACTCCAGGTCCACTTAAACTACCAGAGACATATAGATTAGTTGTAGAGGTTGTCCCAGATACATTTACATTACCTGTTGCTATTATTGCAGTAGATCCAGATCCAATAGTAACAGTATTTGTGGTACTAAGTCCTACTTTTAATGAATTAAGAGTCGATATTCCAGTTATTGCATTAATATTACCAGTTACATTACCAGTTACATTACCAGTTACATTACCAGTTAAAACCCCAGTAATACGTGCATCACCAGTAACAATTAATGATGTTGTGGATCCACCAACAACTACAAGGTTGTTAAATGTTGATATTCCAGAAAAACGAGAATTACCTACTACGTCTAATTTTGTTGTTGGAAGTGTGGTCCCAATGCCAACATTTACGCTAGTATTAATTCCAGAAAGTGCCGTTCTCCATTGAGTACTAATACCAACAGTATCAAAATTAATCAAACCTTCGTATTGGTTTGCTGGAACAGAGTATGCAATAAAACTAACATCAGTTTTATTTGCTTTTACAACTAAAGTTTGACTTACTCCAATACCAATATTTTCTAGAACGTATTCTTCTCTTGGATTTAATTTTTGATTGTAAACAATAAAATCATTTGATGAAAATTCTGATACTCCAGAAGAAGAAATTCCTATAAAAAATTTACAATCATCAGATACATTTTGATTAATTACTCTTAGAGTAATAACTGAATTTTTATTTGATCTAAACAGTGAAAAATTCTTGTTTATAACGAATCCAGTTTCTGTTGTGATTCCTGCAAATTCTTTTCCATAAAATGTAGTGATGCCAGTGCTAAAATTATTGTTGTAAACGTTATTGTAATCAAATGTTGATTGCACAACAAATCCAACATCTGGCTCAGATGATTTACAAAATAAAATGTCTCCACTTTTAATTCCTACATTATCAATTACAAAAGATTGGTTTCTATCAATTTTTTTATTATAAATTAAATAATCTGCTCTTGAAATATTATTTAAACTTCCCGATGCAATACCAACAAAAACTTTACTTGTCTCTAGACTTTGATTAGTAACGTGAATCGTTACTTTTGATAAGATTCCAGAAAAAGAATAAAGCTCAGTGTTTTTATTAACACCACCAGTTGTTAAAGATGTTTTTAGTGAAGCAAGTCTTCCTATTGCCACTTAACTATACAGACGTTTTTTAGTATTTATGTGATAGAATACATATAAGGAGAAGAGAATCTAATATGATTTTAGTTACTGGAAGCAAAGGATTTATTGGGCAACACTTTGTTAGAGAGGCACTATGGAGTCAGAAGTTATATCAAGTAGAGATGAGTCATTGTTTTCAGTTTCTGGAAGAATTTAAAGGTTGGAATCAGATACATTTAATTATCCATCAAGGAGCAATCTCCAGTACGGTAGAAAAAGATATAAACAAAATTCACAAATACAATGTTGACTTTTCGATCAAACTTTTTGAGAAAGCAATCGAATATCAAATTCCTGTTAAATATGCTTCATCCGCTTCTGTTTATGGAAACAAAACAGATGGATCTTTTAATCCACTGAACTACTATGCTGTCTCAAAACTCCAGGTTGATTACTGGGTGCAAGATAACATTGATCGTTTTAAAAGTATTCAGGGATTCAGATACTTTAATGTCTACGGCAAAGGTGAAGAGCATAAAAAAGATCAAGCGAGTCCCGTTAGTAAGTTTACTTGGCAAATCAGAGAAAAAGGATATTTAAATCTGTTCGAAGGGTCAGATAAGTTTTATCGTGATTTTATTTGTGTGAATGATCTTACTCGTCTTGTTCTTTATAATAAGCAACCTAGTGGCATCTATGACATAGGCACAGGATCGCCTGTGTCGTTCCAACACGTTGCTGAGTGTGTTACAAAAAAAGAGGGAGGAGACATTCGATATGTCCCCTTCCCTGAGCATCTAGTTGGCAAATACCAAGACTATACCTGTGCAAATATGAACTGGATTGAGAACTATCCCTTCATCACAGTTGAAGAATATCTCCAGGTATGATTCGATAACTATCCTCATCAAGATGCTGAGTTGAGAACTCAAACAACTCAGCATCTTCAAGTGCAAGCATTTGATGTCTTAGTCCTCTGGGAACGTGAAACTTATCACCCTTAACTAAGACTAAATGATTTGCATTTCCAAAATCATCATTGACTCCATAGTAAAGACGAATTGCTCCAGACTGAACATAAAAAGTTTCATCCTTTAGTTTATGATAGTGATAGGAACATCTCCTATCCTTAAGAATGAAAAGAAGTTTTCCACAATATTCTTCACTATTGGCAATCCACTTTTCATATCCCCATCCTTTGGGAACAAATTTAATATCTTCAGTCATACAAAATTAGGTCCTCTGCTCCAACCCACTAAAGTTTTACGAACACCTTTTGTCACAGGTGCTACTCTATGTAGGAGATAAGATGGAAACACAATAATTTGTCCTTTCTTTAAGCGATATGATACTGGTTCTGGACCTAACCAAAACTGAAGTTCTCCACCTTCATATTCAGATTCATCATTTAATCCTGCACTGAAAGAAAGTTTCCTTACGTGCTGTTGCCCGCCACGAACTGATGCATCAATATGCCAAGTGTAATGTCCGTTATCTTCTGCAGGATATTCACTGTACTGAAAGGACTCAAATCCATATAAAGAATATTTGTAGCAATGATCATTAACGTGAGTTATAATGTTTGATAGTTCTTTATAAAGATAATCAAACTTTTTATCCTCAGCAAGCCACATTATCCTAGAACTTCTAAGTTCTAAGCTTCCATCATTACCTCTTGGATCAACTGTTCTTCCATCAAGTAATTGATCTTTATGAGACTGAACGTAGAATTCTATTTTCGAAATAGTAAGAGAATCTAATTTCTTGATAGACTCAATAATCCAACTTGAGTTATCATCTTCTCGATCAAACGAAAAATATATCATCCTTTACTCCTCTATCATCAATATAATAGTCTGCTGCTGGTTTACCCATATGCAGTTCATGAAACTTACAACCCCATGATTTAAGTTGATCAAATGTTAAGTTGTAAAACTCTTTATGCGCTAACATTCGAGAATTCGAATGTCTACCCATACCTCTAGCGGTTAGATAGATGATTGTATGTCCTTCATCATATAACCTATTGATTTTTTCTATTCGATCTATCTTAGGCACTGAGTGAGAATAATCTCCATCGTGCAACATATCTTTAGGTTTATCACAGATCGTCCCATCGATATCGACGCAGTATGTTGACATCTTCATCATTTAATACGTAGGTTCCTGGATGTTGGACAGCAATTGCTGCTGCCTTGTTTGCAAACAGTATAGCATGGTGAATGTTATTTGTCATCAGATAATAATAAGTCAGAGCAGCAAGAAAGGTGTCTCCTGCTCCAACAACATCAAATACATTAACTTTATCACCTTTATAAAGTTTATCTTTATACAATGCTCCTCTTTCTCCAAGGGTCACAATTAAGTTTTCTGGTCTACCTCTAAGTTTTTTATATTCAGTTTCATTAATTTTAATAAAACAATGTGGAGCATCGGGAAGATTTACCTTTTTAGTATCAACAAAAATGGGACACATATAGGTTTCTACAATCTCAAGTAACTTATCAAGAGTCAAAAATCCCTTACCGTAATCAGAAACAACTACGGCATCAAAGTTTTCTTCAGGAAGAAATCCACGATAATGTGAAACGATTTCACCATCATCAACTCTTAAAAGGTGATGATTATATCGTTGATCAACATATCGCGTTTTAGTAATCTTTTCTTCATTCGTTAAATGAACAACGTCAATATTAAATGATCTAAGATTTGCAAGAACATTTGCAGACATTCCCATTCTAACTTCTCTTTTTTTAAAGTTAAGAACTGGAACAGGAGATTCTGGATTTAGACGAGTACACTCACCATAAACAAACTCATCAAAGCAAGTCTCTCCGATCAATAATACTCTGAATGATGTTTGTTGTTGAGAAGTTAGGAATTCGATCATAAAAAATTAACTCCTTTGCAAATTGAGATCCTATAATTTCTTTGCCTTTCCAATCAGATCCTACTACCATTACATCTGGGCTTACTCGATGAACAAGATCCTCCAATCCATCATCACTTAAGAATGTGACCACCTCATCAACTGGTCGAAGATTAAGAAGCAAAAACATTCTTTCACGTTCATTGTGAATTGGTCGTCCTGGACCTTTGAGTTCCTTCACTCGACTATCAGCATCTAGACCAACGACAAGATGGTCTCCCTGTTGCCTGGCAAAATTCAGTAAATCGATGTGACCTACGTGAACTAAATCAAAAGTTCCGTTAACAAATACTTTTTTCATAGTTGATTTGGTACTGTAATTAACTTATTAATTTCGGGAAGATAAAGATACTTTATTTCACTATATCTTAATGTTCTGAATGCATCATCAATAGTTTCTACAATAGTATCTCCAGCAAGATTAAATGATGTGTTAAAAAGAACAGGCACTCCTGTCATTTTATGAAACTCAGAGATTAGGTCATAGTAATTTTTATTCTGCTCTCTCTTAAGAGTTTGCACTCTACAAGTTCCATCAACGTGTGTGATGGCAGGAATTTCTTTTTGTTTTTCTGGTAATACATCAATAGCATACATCATATATGGACTTTCGTCAAGTCTATCCATATCAAACCATTCTTTAGAATGTTCGTATAAGACAGTTCCAGCAAAAGGTCTAAAGTATTCTCTCTTCTTAACTCGATTTACAATATTTTTTCCATCAGGATGACGTGGATCAAACAGAATCGAACGATTGCCCAATGCTCTTGGTCCTGCTTCAGATCTTCCCTGTGCAAGAGCAACAATGTTGCCATCAACTAATAGTTGTGCAACTTCTGCAGGGATAACTTCTCTTTCAGATTCTCCTTCATTCAGTACATAATCATATTTCATTTGCTGACCAAGATAAAGATCTTTGATTTTTAATTCATTTTGACGTTCTGGATATGCTTTTGATACTAAATTAAAAGCAGCACCCATCGAAACTCCACAATCTGCAGAGATTGGCTCCACAAAAAGATTTACATCAGATGGCAAACTCTTAAGTAACTTATAATTAGCAACACAATTTAGAGCGCAACCACCAGATAAAACTAAATTTTTGCAATTAGAAATAGTTAATGCTTTATGGCAAAGATGTAGTAGATATTCTTCATATTCTTTTTGGACTTTATGAGCAAAATTTCTTCTTCTGCGTTCTAGTTCTTCTTCATCTACCTCACCAGGTTTAGCAAGAGTTTTAATATGAGAAATTTCACTGGTGAAATTTAAAATTTCACCAGATCCTATAGGTGCTCCAACAGAAATATAATCATATGGTTTAAGTGCAACTCCAACATTATCAATGTAATCCATACTCAGGATACCAAATCTTTGCGGAACTCCACCAAGTTTGGTTAACATAGGTTTGATATTTTTGTCCTCTTCACCATATGGAGCAAGACCCATTGTCTTCCCACATTCCAAACCCTTCCACCCTAACCATTGAGTAGCAGCAGCATAAATCATTCCAGGACCAATAGTTTGTTTGGGATTAACGTACTTTGGCACTGATAAATTTCTTATACTTTTTACGTTTTCTTTACCTACTATAGATTGATATAAAATTTCAGGTTCTGGATTATGAGAATTTCTAACCATTTTAAATATGGTTTCATTCTCTTTACCATAATCATAATCAGATCCAGCACCATCAAGAACTACAACAACTGCTTCATCAAAATCTGAATGATAGAACGCACAAGAAGCGTGTAATGAATGGTGTGGTTCTGCTTTTCGAATGTCTACAACTTTATCAAGACCACACATATAGTCAACGTACTTAATGTACACTGAAGGATCAGTATTTTCATCCCACAGGTGTGTATAATAACAGTAATCTATATGTTTTGTATATTGTTTTATAAGTTGTAAAGCAACTAACGGAATACGATCTTGCTTTTCGTGAGTCAACCTTTCTTCTTCGAGATGAAGGACAACCTCAGTGTCCTTCATCAACGTTACTGCAGCATTATGATGAATATGAAATGATAAAAACCACATTATCAGTTAGGAACATAAACCAGTTTCTGAATTTCGGGGAGATACATATACTCAATATCACTGGTGCGAAGAGTCAATAAAGCATCCTCAAGAGTCTCAACGAGTGGATCTCCACCAAGATTAAAACTAGTATTAAAAAGGATGGGAACTTCAGTGATCTTATCGAAAGCATCAATAAGATTATAGTAATGTTCGTTTTGTTCTGGAGTTACAGTCTGAATGCGGCAAGTTCCATCAACGTGAATTACCGAAGGAATCTTTTCCTCGACACCATCAAGGCATTTGACAGCGTACATCATGTAAGGAGTTTCTTCACGTCCAGCAAGATCAAACCATTCGTGAACTGCCTCTTTCTTGATCGAACAAGCAAATGGACGGAACCATTCACGACGCTTCACTGTATTAACGATCTCTTTACCGTTAGGAACAGTTGGATCAAACAGAATCGAACGGTTGCCGAGAGCACGAGGACCACCTTCAGAACGACCCTGATAGATTGTTACAATATTCCCATCACGAATTAGTTGTGCAACATCATCATAAGAAGTATCAGAAACTTCATATCCATCAAGTTCATCCAAATATGAGTCAGTATCATACTGAGGGCCATAATAAACAGATGCCTGAGTAGAAGGTTCAGTATTATCAGTCAGTTGATTCCAAAGATACTTAGCACCACCAATCGAAGTTCCACCATCGTGAGAGATTGGTTCACAGTAGATGTTCAGATCAGGGAACGCTTGCCAGTACTTATAGTTTGCAACACAGTTCAGACCATATCCACCACAAACAACAATGTCTGTTTCACCAGTTTCTTCATATGCTCTCTGAATCAACTGAATCATACGATTTTCAGTTGCTTCCTGAACAGCATATGCCATATCTTTTTGGATCTGAGTATATTCACCTTTTTTATGATTCGCAACATCATCTCTCAGAATTGGAAAACGAGTTGTATTGATGCGAGCAGCGTTAGGATATGTTGGAATAATCAGTTCACGATTGCCCCACTCACCACTAAAGAAAGGAGGAAGTTCAGGATTCGGAGATCCATAAGGAGCAAGACCCATCAGTTTACCTGCCTCAATAGCAGGGAAACCACAATACTCAGTCACTGCCTCATACATTTTTGTATGACCAGGATACTCAGTTGCAAAAACATTAGGTTGAGTTTCGTGGCATCCAATAGAAGCTTTGGTTCCTAGATGCTTGTAAACGATCTCAAAGTTTTTTGGATAAGATGCTTTAAAAATAGTCTCAAACTCATAGAAGGTATCATTAACACCATCCATCTGTAAGAAACTACCTGCACCATCTGCAATTACACAGGCAGCAGACTCAAATCCTGAGTTATAAAATCCACAAGCAGCGTGCATCTCGTGGTGAATTGTATCAATAAAATGAGTCTCAAAATCAAATTTCTTTCGAGCGATCTTACGAATCAATCCCTGATAAAGATCATCACCACACCAGTCAAGAACTGGTCCGTGACGATGGGTATGGCAAACTACAAGATGATCAATATGGTCAACGTAATCGAATACTTTAAGAAGTCCCATCAAGGGAGATCCATCGTACTTAAAGCGAGAGAGTCTTTCTTCCTCAAGATAGAATACAATCTCACCATCAACCATAAGCGTGGTGCTTGCATTGTGACCACGAGCACAAGAAACGATAACGGTCATATCAATCCTTTAATTAATTTTTAACAGTGTCTAGAAATCCAGATGGTTTTTTACCATTACTTTTAATATTACCTGATGATTTAATCAATTCCTCAACGGCACTAGTTTTTTTAGGGATGTCCATTACTGGACTTATTGCTTGTGAAACCTCAGATGCTCCTTTAAATTGAGGTGCTGATTGTTGTGGATCACATCCTTGAGGACCACATTGTTGATTTGGAAGAACGATTACCTCTTCCTTTTTAACATAAAACTTTTTCATCAACTTATCAACACTCTCAACAACCACATCTTCGATTTTTCCATTCATTGCCATTATACCATCATTATTCCTGAATGTCACTTCGTCGGCAGTAATACGAATAGGATCGTAAATACGAAGTCCTTCACCCATATCAAGAACCTCAAACTTATCACAGTTGGGATAACTGATATTTTCTTTACAAGTGGATCCAACAACTACTACAGCAGGAACTTCTTGAGAATATGCAATGTGTTGTCCAACAGAATCACACCCAAGAAGAAGATCTGCCTCAGCAATAATTGCTGCCCATTGCCTCAGATCAATTCCTGCAGGAGTCGCAACGGGATCTTTACAACCTTCTTTCGAAAGGTCAATACTAAACTCACTCATAAAGATTACTGCATAACCTTTCTTTTGGAGTTTCTTCACAATCGAAAGAACATTCGCAAGTTCGAAACTTCTACCGCCAGCGTCAGTAATGAAGTTACCCATCATCTGAGCACCACGCCCGAATGGTTGGAAAACTACAACCTTACTTTTTTTAGTTGCTTGGCGAACTTCTTCGAGAACAAACTTTGCCTGAATCATTTCTTGGCGAGAAAGTTTAATCGATGGTTTTGGAAGTTCTCTAACTCCTTTATTATTAATCTGAATATCAAATGCTTGACTCAGATTGCACTTTTGATTATAATATTCCCAGATACGATATGGTTCTGTTGTAACCACATTACGCATTTGAATATGACTTCTAAACAGGTCTTTATGCCAGTTATCGTACACTCTGGGATAAAGATCTGTATGTCCCTTAAAGAAATCTGTTCCACCTTCAGCAACAATAATAAAGTCGTCTTCGGGATGTTCTTCTTTATATTTCTCAAATGCTGGAATTGAGCAAATGACACGCCCAGCTCCGCCGTTTACAAAAAACGCAGTAGATCTCATTCTCGCCTCGATAATTATGTTTAATTATACTCTGTTATTTATCTGATGTAAAGTAGGTGGTTTTCCGAATCAATTAAAATTGATATTAATAACTGCTCTCGGATTTTGAGTCGGTTTACTACTCGAATGATAATGCACACCATTAAAAAATACACATCTACCTTTTTTTGGTGTGACTCTTTTTACAATTGGAAACTTGTCAGGTTTTCTATGCAGACTATTTTTAACACTGAAGAATGTATCACCGTCAGAATCATTCACATAATACAAACAAACGTTATGCGGTTTATCTAAATCAACGTGCATTCCGTCCCATTCAGTTGTTTTAACTGTTGGAATTTGCATAAAGCATCTTCCCTGAATGATTTGATTTACTTTAACACTTGCTTTAACTGATGCTTCATACAATAATGGCATCATAAATCCCGCATAGGTACTCGCAGATTTATAATCCAGCATCCAGGTATGGGAAAATCCAGGGGCATCAGAAACAATTGCTGCACGAGATTGAAAGTCTGCAACAAGATTTGGATAGAAATTCCAATAAAAACTTCTATCTTTGAGAATCATATTCTCAAGAGCATCTTGATAAACTGAATTGATACAATCATCAACAACAATAAAGTCTTCTAGTATTTGCACGTCCGATCAATCTTTTACAATATATTATATCATAAAAAAAGAGGGGTTTTAACCCCCCCTCTTAATTTATTCTTCTACTGGTGCAACCTTTGTCCAATCTGGCATTCCAGGCATTCTTCCTGCTTCTTCATCAGTTTCATTCTCAGGTGGAATAACGTTAAAAACTGCTGTGGTTCCCATTGCAACACGTGTTCCTAATTCACCTTCATCAACTCTCTCGGTTGGAGAAGAAACTATGATATAAGCACCCTTATCATCAGTTACTAACTGACCTTCATTAACAACTTTTGCTTCAGGATCTGGAGGTGGAAGATTTCCAGAATCAGGGTCTCTGTTGACAAAATTTGGCCATTCTGGATTAAGTCTTGGATCGTCTGGGAATGGAACCATCCAAGGAGTATCTAACCAAGCACCAAATTTAGTTGGAACCTTTTGCAATTCTGCAACAAAATTATCCCACTGTTCTCTTTGGTCTTCAGTCCACTTATTTTGATCATAATGTCCCTGAATTTGAATAGCATCTTCAATAGTTACTTTGTAATTCCACTCAAACTCTTGTCTGATGATGTGAGGAATTTTCCATGGATATGGTTTTTTCCATCTTTTTAGTTTAAGATCATATTCACAATCAGCAATCTCGATTGTGTGATCTGGAACTGTGGGATGAGGTCTTTCATAAAACAGTTCTTTTGTTTCTGGATGAAGATACTTTTTAGTTGGAAGATCTTTCATCTCAGGTGCAAGTTGTGCAATCGCAGATAAAAGAAGAGGATCATCGTCAAAAGTAATCAGAGCTGGATATGAATTAAATCCAGTATACTCTTCTAAAAACTCATATTGTGTTTCAGGATTTTCATCATCATACTCTCTAAATGATTCTCTTGCTAGAATCTTATTAGTTTTATAATCAACAAAAACCCAAATTTTTTCTGGACCATCATAGGTCCACTGCGCTTTTAAACCTAGAGTGCTTTCATTCGAAAGATACTCATCTGGTAAATCGTATTGAAACGCTTTACGAATATGCTTAGCCATAAGTAAATTTACACTCCTGTTTATTTATCAAATCCAGTTAACAGTAATTCTAGCAGCTCCTGCTCTTCCAGCAGTTCCACAGCAACAGTTATTAGATCCACATGTTGCACCAGATCCACCAGGGAATCCAGGAACATATCCTGTCCTATCACCACCACCGAAACCAACTGAATTCATAGCACCGCATGTAGCAAAATATGAACATGTTACATTTTCACACACTGGAACAGAAACATGTCCACCTTGCTCATTCACCAATCCACCAGGATAAGCAAAGTGCATACGATTCATTTCTCTACATTGTGTCCACTGATAAAGAGTTGCTGCGCTTGGTAATCCAAAAGCACCATAATCAGCACCAAAATAAAGAGCGCAACACCCAGTACAAGCAGTTCCAAATCCAGCAATACCAAAACATCCACCATATGCTCTTTGCTCACATCCTGCAGCGGGGCCGCCCATTGCAACAATCCATTCACTACCATAACCAAAACATAAATGACAATATGTACATCCAGGGAATCCACCATCTGCACAGAAATTAGAAAGACCTGATCCCGTAATAAATGCTTTACAACCTCTATTTCCAGTATCACCAGGGACTCTACAAGCAATTCCACCAACGCAAATATTATAAGCAGTCCCAGAAGCAACACCAGTAACTGTTTTGCGAGCATAAGCACCAGCACCACCAGGAACACCAATCATACAGCAGCAAGCGCCTGCGCCGCCGCCACCACCTCCCCAGATTTCAAAGGTGATTACAGTGGTTCCAGTGCCTGTAGGTGATCCAGGAACTCTCCAGCACTGATATTCCGAACCCATACAAGTATATGAAGTGTCAGCGGCATCACATGATCCGCACCTATGCATCATAAACCAGGTGGATTGACCTTGTCTCAAATTACCAATACCACCAGAATAAATTCCTACAAGTTCGGTACTTTGTGTTCCTAATAAGTTTCTAAGATTAGACATTCTTTGTTTCGCTCTCTTATAGGATATTTATCATTTAAATGTAATTTTGACCAGTCCTCTTGATCCACGCCAACCATAGCAGCAAGGACCACCACAAGAAGTTGCTGATGGAGCACCTTGCCCCCACATACCTCTTCCACAAACATCTCCAGTCATTTCACCCCAGATACAAGAACCAAATTCATTAATACAAGAATTACCCTCATTTTTCACTACAACGTGCCTTGTGCATTGGTCACGAACTCCACCAGGCTGTGCAATTCCAAGACAAACCCAGCAAGTGTCTCCACAAGCACAGTTTACGCGGAACCAACCAAGTTTTCCACCAACGTGATAGTCTCCACCATATCCACAAGCACAATCACACCAGAAAAATCCGTCAGGTGGGAAAATATAACAACCAGGACCACCACCAACAGTTGTATTTGTTGCTGCTGATCTTAATTCGTGAGCACTACAAGCAGGCCCATATGTTGGAGATGATCCACCAGAATACCATACAAAGCAACAAGTCTTACCAGGAAGTCCACCCTCTGCACAGAAGTTTGATAATCCGCAACCAGTGATGTATGATTTACATCCACGAATACCAGTGCAACACTGTGAGCAGCAAGTTGGAGGACCAACAAATACAAGATAGCAGAATCCACCTAGTGTTCCACCAGGAAAATCACATCCTCTTATAGTCTTACGTGCATAAGCACCAGCGCCACCAGGATTGCCTTGTTGGCAGCAACAAGCGCCGCCGCCTGATCCACCACCACCCCAGATCTCAAACGTAATCTGAGAGGTTCCAGGCATCGCACAGAATGCTTGACACCAGCGGTTATAGTTTGCATTACAGTTTTCATTCCAACAATGTCCACCCCAGAACATTGTGAAACCATCTGGTTTATATGGTCCCCAAGCAGTTGCCCAAGAAGTGTTTACATCATTATGATAGATATTACCACCAATTCCTTTTTGTGGTGGATCAACCGAATGTTCCGCTCTTCTTGTAATTGTACTTGCCAATCCAGTCAGAGCATTACGTCTGAGGAGGTTAGAATTTTCAGTGTCTGTTAAACGTCTTAAATCTGCCATTTTTGTTTACCTCATCCGTATGTAATCTGAATCATTCCGCTGCCACCAGGTCCACCACAGTAGCAGTTATTACCACCAGTAGACGATGCACTCTTTCCACCAAATCCAGGTATATATGTATGGTGAGCATCATCAGACCCTTCACCACCACTTTGGAATCCCATCAGTGCTTTTGCGTGTTGATGAATACCTTGATAACCAGCATTGTTCATATCCCATCTTGGAATTGCAACCCATCCACCACGAGTATTAATCAAACCACCAGGATAAGGGTGAAGATCAGTGATCATACACCATTGACCAGCATCTTGATTATATGGAGAAGTGATCATTCCAGGTAGTCCATGTGCTCCACCATCAGCACCATAGAAAGGAGCACAATATGCCATTGGTGAGAAACAAGCGCCACCAAAACAATGATTGACTGGATGTCCTAAGAAGACTTCATTACAACAACTTAAATAAGTATTACCTTTATTATTAAATAATTTGGAATAAACAGAAACCTCAGGAAGTGCATCAGATAAGTAAGTTGCTCTTTGACCGATGCCGCCGCCTGGAGAAAAGCACGAATGCCCACAAATTAGATAATGAGGTCCACAAAAGAAGTCACAAGCCATCAATTTACCCATCATAAAGTGACCAGCACCATCAGCACGGGTAAAAGCTGAAGAACAAGGGCTATAATCATTATTCCAACAGAAGCAACAACCATGTGATAATGCACAGTGTGTCATCCCCCCCATACCACCTTCGGCACAGAAGTTACAAAGACCGTGCCCTACGATATATGATTTGCAACCTTGCTGTCCAAAATGATTTCCGTGTGGTAGGCAACACTGTCCTGTACCTAAACAAAATTCATAAGGACAACCAGTCAAATCACCATATTGCTCTGCACACAGAATTTTAAATGCATGAGCACCGCTCCCTCCAGGACCGCCCCACATGCAGCAACAACTACCACCACCAGATCCACCAGCTCCCCAAATCTCAAACTTAATAAAGCGAGTTCCTTTTGGAGCCTTCCACTTCATTGATGAATACTGGGGTTGATGGTTTACAGCACAATGCGTCATATAACGAATCTGCTTGTACTGAGAACCAATACGAGATGTAGTTAATCCTACGACCTGTTGGAAGGTAGTTGTATCAGCGTATGCGATTAAATCTCTTAGGTTTGCCATTTACTACTCCTCCTGTTTATAAGATAATTACTCATCAGGACTTGAGTAATACCCAACCGTATGAAGCTCCAGTATAAAGAAGTTCTACAGAAGTATAAGGAACGTTAAGAGTGAGATTCTCATTTAGAGAAGCAATCTTAGTAATCGAAGTTGTAGTCCCAACGGTACAATTATATTGACCAAACCTACCATTTGGATCAACAACTGTAATTCTGTGCCCAATTACCGCATTTGCAGAAGTTGGAATGGTAACCGTGATTGGTCCACCAGTGGTATCAGCAAGAATCGTTTCGTTAGGATTTGCTGTATAATTTGTAGTGATTGCTACCAGAGTAGTGGTGGTAGTTGGCGTGGCGATAAAGCGTCCCATTGGTTTTTAAGTCTCCTATTATGATACTAATTGTTCTACACCGTAAGCTGATACGGAAACATTTGGAGTGTCTGAGTACACAACCAATTGTTTACCAACATCCATAACCAATCCACTTCTCTCTAGAACACCGTTCGGTGCGATGTCGACGTCATACTCAATGAATTGAGCATTAGTTGGGGTTGCCCCTGTTGTAATAGCAACACGAACAGAAACATTTGTTGTATTTCTGTTGGCAACGTTCAGGTTCACATATGCTAAAGTAATGCTTGGAACACTGTATACTGTGGTATATGTTGTGGCAGCTAACGCAACTTGTCCTAAAATTCCTGATGCCATTTAGAAAAACTCCAACTTTTTATATTTCATGTTTTACTTAAAGTTATTTATAATAATCAAGAGGTAGCAATCCAGTACGCAAATGCTCTTCCACCAAGAGTTTGAGCATCGACATATGTTTTAACTGCAAACTCAGTTGGAACTGCAGTATTCGAGTTACCTGACATTGTTCCATCAGCAGAGAATTCACTGATTGCTTCACCAATTTGTCCACCAAGTGAACCCAGTCTCAGAGAAGTCAGACCCGAAAGATTAAACGCAGAAGCATTCAGAGTTGCACTACCAGTTGCCTGGTCAACAGCAAAGTAATTACCAACTCGGAAGTTACCATCTTGGTCAGTGGTTACAAAGTAAACGCGTCCTGGAAATCCTTCGATCGTTTGGTTCCCCTGAATTGGTAACGTAATTGGTTTTGCTGGATAATTAGATTCTACTCTATTACCAATACCAATCTCAAGGAAATCGTGTCCAGTTAATCTAATTTGACTGTAATCATAACGAATCTTGAGGTCTTGTCCATCAAAGGCTGGATTTACCTTCTCAATGTTTGTTCTAACAATTGCTGTACCACGAACAGTATCAACATTAAACGTTACTGCAGCACCTGCAACACCACCAATTTCAGTCCCATCAATTGTAAGTTGTTGACCTTGAACATAATTAGATCCTGCAGTAGAAACTCCAAGATTATCAATATATCCTGTTGCACCGATACTTACATTTAAGAATCCACCAGTTCCAGTTGCACTTCCTGTTACGGCAACGCTTGGATATGTTCCTGTAGCACCAAGTGCTGATTGATGGTAAGTACCAGCATATCCTGCAATTCCAAACGTTGGAGCAACATAACTTGTTACAAGACTTATAACATATGCATTTGCATCAGATCCAATACCAGCAGTAATTGTTGATCCACTTCCTGCAGCAGGACCATAAAGAGTTCCAGAAGTTCTTCTTGTTATTGGAGAGTCCGAAGTCACACCCACAAAACTAATACTTCCACGTGCTTTTGGTTGCTCAGTTAATCCTTTTAGTGGGAAGATGAATCCTTTAACTCCAGTTACAGCATCAGGATTATTGAGCAATCTTGCAGTTGCTCCTGTTCCAACCATTCCACCACCAATGAAGATAACTTCATTTGGTCGGAAGGTTTCCATTCCAACAGGACGATAGAGAACTCTATTTGTAGATGGAATATCAAAAATAATTTTCCCAACTGCTCCAGAAGTCTCACCAGTGATAGCAGCACCAACAGTAACACCACCACCAACAATAACTAAACCACCAGTTGAATACTCAAGAAGTTCACCGTCAATTGCCGCTGGTTTAAATGCTTCACTTTGACTATATCCTAAACTTACAGAACCCCATTCTCCATAAGAATTATTTCCATTCAGAGCACGAATAATACCACCGTTAGTAGCAAGGTATCCATAATCACACCAGTAAGTAAATCCAGAAATAATCTCACACTTAGCATTATTATCTACCCAATACCCAATACCATTATCGGAAAGAACTGTGTAAGCGTGGAAAAGGCAACTCTTAAATGAACTCTGAATTCCAGTATATGCATTGCCATCAATATAAGCACCTATACATCCAGTGCCAATTCCAGTACATTCTTTAACGTATGGTGACTTAAAATCAATTGGATTATTATCATCTAGAGTAATATAAACACCAGCTGGAGGATGTCTAAGTGTTCCTGTATCTGCTTTTAAAATATATTGCGGATCGCTAGTTGTTTTAGCCCAACCAGTCATTCCTCTAAATGTCATCTCTGACAATGTGTTCGCATTATTTAACTTAAACATTACCCCAGTTGCTAGACCAGCATTTGCGGGTTCAATAAACACAACTCTTTGTGATGCACCTCTAATGTCTGTAAAAGCAGGGACAGTAATTGGAGTTTGTTCTGAATATACTCCAGCAGCAACATTAAGAACTGCAGGTGCTAGATTTAGAGATTGTATTTTTTGACAAGCGTATTTAATAGTTGCCCAAGGAGTTTCTGGTGTATTACCCCAAGTCTCCCAGTCTTGTCCAGTAAGTGCAGAAACATAATAATTATTTGGAGCATTTCCAAAATAATCCCAGATCGGATCTGATCCTGCAGATCTTAAAACAGTTCCAGTTGATCCAATTCCTAAAGCAATGACACCAGAAGAACTTCTAGTTAATAAATCACCCTGAACTGCAAGAACAGCACTAGCATCACCCTGAGCAAGTAATCCCCACTTACCTGTTGATGTAGTTGGAAGATTTCCTGTGTTAGAAGATGCAATCGAAACATAAGATGACTGAACGTAACTAACGACGTCGTTTAGTTGATATTCAGTTGCTGTTGCCCAAGTTCCAGCATAACGAAGACCATTAACAAGGAGTTGGAAATTATCAGTACTTGTAGATCCCAACCCTGCTGGAGTACTAATGGCAGAAGTTGATGATGCTGTAGCAACATAAGTATTACCACCATATGTTACAAGAGTTCCATATTCGTATGTTGCATTATTTTGGAACGTTGTAACTCCAGCAGTTGAAATACCTGTCGTCATTAAACGCCAGGCAGTACTTACACCAACAGCAGGTCTAATTCCTCTATTAACAGTTCCAGATCCGCCAGTAATAATACCGACGTACATACTACCATTGTAATAAACAAAATCTCCATATTCATATTCTTGATCATATACCCATCCACCTTCACCATTATTTCCGCCAACATATTCTACAGCATATGTTAAAGTAGCTACCCCAGAAGCAGACTTGTGAGGGAAGGTAACTCTATATTGATGATTTCCGTAAGCAAATACATCGTTAATAGAGTAAGTTGTTAATCCTACCCAATTGCCTCTATGTCTTAGACCCTCAACGTGAATTTGCCACCTAGGAGTTCCAATATTAAAGTCAGTCGAATACCATAGATCTTCTCTTGCAGCCGAAGTATGGTTGACTGTACAAACGTATGTATTGCCACCAAGTCGAACAATATCATCAATAACATATGCTGTAGATGGCTGCCATTCGCCTCTCCAGTTAAATTTTAATCTACCAAGTCTAAATTCTGCCATTTTTGTTTCCTTACTTTGGTCCTATGGTGGTGTAATCGTAGGTGCCATTCACCTTAATAACAAAATATCCATCATCGTCAATAAAATAATTGAGATTTCTTCTGTCGAATCTTATCTGTTGGTATTTATCTTGTGGATGATTTGTTAAAGATTTCTCTTCTGTAATTTCTTCGACGTAATCTTGATAATCAGAAACTTCTGGTATTTGAGTACCGTCTAAACGGTAATTAACATCTATAGAGGTTTCTGTTGTTGATGCTGCACTTACTTTTGTAAGCCAAAGCATATCATATTCATCACGTCTTAACGCATATACAAAATATCCATTTGAATCGGAAAAGGAGCTAGAATTAGCTCCGCTGAGTGAAAGTGGCATTATTGTATTATGCTCCAAAAACTACCAGTCCAAAGGAAAAAAATATGCGCTCCCGAAACATCTAACCAAAAAGGCGTATACTCAACATTACCAATTTGATCTTGAATTTGATGTCCAGCAGTACTGTTTACTTTTATTGGATTTACTGACCAATTATTTGCTGGATCAGCAACTTCTACACTATCACCAGCACTTAAAGAACTTGTTGGTAGATTTAATTCAAATCCTCCAAGAGTAGTATTAGCAAGATATCTTTTTTGGACCGCAAGACCAATACTAATACCATCAGCAGATAACTCTGCTGATGCAAGTCCATTGTAATCAATATAAGTCCACTGAGCAGTAAGACCAGTTGGGGCCTGTGCAATAATTTTAATGTTCGCACCGTCACGAATATAAATTCGTTGATCGGGAATATTTACGGCAATTTCACCATCAGCAAGTTGAGCAGTTGTGGGTACAACGCCCAAATTCCTACTTCTTCTTGGCTTAATAATTGTCGCCATTAATTCAGGATAAAAAATATTTTAATTATTTATCACTTTTCACAAGGCACTATTTAGACAAAAGCAAAGTGAATCCAACTAGTTGCGATATATTTTTTACCTTTTAAAGGAGGATTTCCTCGATGAGTATGAGTCCATTGAGATGGCCAAAGAACAACTCTACCTTTCTTTGGTTGAACTCTACGATGTTGATGAAGAAACTCTGTTTCACCACCTTCAACAACATCATTTAGATACAACATACTCACAAGATATCTTGTCGATGTCTGAATACTTTCGACTTCATGGTGCCAAACGTGATATCCTTCACCTGGTTCAGTTTTCTGAATATTTACTGTATATTGAGCACCCTTCATATTATAAAGAATAGTATATTTTTTAGCGTACTCAGCATAGCATTTTGCAATAATTTTATTGTATGAATCCAATACTCTTGTATTCATACTTACATTAAAACTATCTTGTTTTTGTTGACTGGTCTCAAGAAAAACTGCTTCATCTTCAAGATGAAGAGCATCCTTTTCCAACGATTGGGTATCACGGCGCATATAATGCCCATCAAATAAATTTTGATTGGAATTTTTCATATTATGAAAAAAGTCAATCATATGAGTTCCATCAAAATCAGTATCAAAAACACCAATAAAATCGTCGCCAATATCGGCATTTAAAATTCTATATTCCGATTGATTTGCTATCTCCATATAATTACCTTTCACAAAATCCTTATGGCGCTGCTGACCAGTCTGTACAACTCCAGTTTCCATCTCATTAATATAAGTCATTACTGATCCTCCAGTTTTACATTATTATGTTTTTTAGCACAAGCACCTCTTCCATATGCACGTGCCATACTGTTTATGTATGAGCAAACTTTATTCTCTTCTCCACAATAAGGACACTTTGCACCAGGAGGATCGTTTACATATCCCGATGGCATCATTACTTCCTTATTTCTAATGATTCTTTGATTATCTGCTTGCTCATATTTGCAATGGTTCATACTCTCACAGGTTCTGCCTGGCGGTCTGGGAGTTTGATTTGAGGCAGTGGTTCTGGTTCACGAACTTCCCAGGAACCACCAACACCACCGTCCATATTCACGACAATCTCACTGGTTGGTAGTGCCTTAGGCATCTGAACATCCACCACTTGACCCATCAGAAACTGGTTACGAGTATAAGTGCGGTTCTGTGGATCCATAGCAACCATCGCCAGAGCATCAAGTTCATCACCACAATCTAATAGTTTTCTTCCAGTCTTTTTATCAAGAACTGAGAAATACTCTTCACTCTGATACTTGTTCATTGTCCGATCTCTTTTCTTTATTATAGGATACTTTAGATGATCTGTAAAGTTGTGGCCAAGTGTCTCTGATAATTTCTGCAAGTTTATAAGGTGTTTCTGAACTAATCATTTAATATGCAATATTTTTTCTTGGTCGGTATGCATAAAGATTGGTTGGTTTTGGTGGTTTCATCCATTCTTCTATGCTATTAAATTTATCTTCACAATAAAAATCCTGCTGAACATACCACAGTTTCCAGTGCTCGTGCCCTTTAGATTGATTACAAGTCTTGCAGCAGCATACCACATTTCTTGCAATATCTAAACCACCTTTAGATTGAGGAACTACATGATCTAAAGTTAAATCTTCTTCTGAATCACAATAAGCACATTTATGATCCCAACCTTCTTTTATTTGTTTTCTCCATAATCGTTTTGCTTCTGATTGACTTGTTGCTTGTAAATCAAACAAATAATCTTGAGGCGATTGGAGAGGTCTCATAAGTATTTGCGTCTTATGATTATTTATTTTAGAGACCTCATACTAATGTCATTATAAAAGGAATATTCCAAAGAGTTGGAAGAGGATAAGGATAAAGAGCATAAAAAAGTTCAGTGAACCCTGGGAGGTAAAATTTTTGGCGAATTTTTTTTAGGGGTCCTCGTATAACTTTTCCAATTTTTCTTTTGTGAGGTCAACATACATAACTTCTTCACCAGGATCAGGTGCCTCTGGATGCCTCTTTAGTTTTGGTTTATTCATCTCCTCATTTATTGACTGAATGTTTGCCCACATCATAGCAAAGGCACCTCCTGCGATGACTGCGAAGAATGTGAAGTAGATTATTACTAAAAAGTTATTCATAAAAAAAAGGAGTTCAGAGAACTCCACTATTTGGTTTTAGGTCGGAAGGGGCAGTCAGGACATCCTGCCCCACAGCATCCCTTAGAGTGCGTTGCCACGGGGCAAAACTTCCTCTGGGAATACAAAGTTTTCGTGTGGTTGATCAACAGGTGCCATCCAAGCACGTAGTCCTTCGTTAAGAAGAATATTCTTTGTGTAGAAAGTTTCAAACTCAGGATCTTCTGCTGCTCTCACTTCCTGTGATACAAAATCGTAGGCACGAAGATTAAGAGCCAAACCAATAATACCAATAGAGCTAGTCCACAGACCCATAACGGGAACAAACAGCATAAAGAAATGAAGCCAACGCTTGTTAGAAAAAGCAATCCCGAAAATCTGTGACCAGAAACGATTAGCGGTAACCATCGAATAAGTTTCTTCTTCTTGCGTAGGTTCGAACCCCTTAAATGTGTTTGAGGCATCACCATCTTCATACAGAGTATTTTCTACTGTTGCTCCATGAATGGCACAGAGCAGTGCTCCTCCCAGTATACCAGCAACTCCCATCATATGGAAGGGGTTGAGAGTCCAGTTGTGGAAACCCTGGAGGAATAAGAGGAACCTAAAAATCGCTGCAACACCAAAACTCGGCGCAAAGAACCAACTCGATTGTCCAAGTGGGTACATGAGAAACACACTGACAAAAACAGCAATAGGCCCAGAGAACGCAATAGCATTGTACGGTCTAATCCCTACTAAACGAGCAATTTCAAACTGCCTGAGCATAAAACCTATAAGAGCGAAGGCTCCGTGGAGCGCCACAAAAGGCCAGAGTCCCCCAAGTTGGACCCAGCGGACGAAATCTCCCTGAGCCTCAGGACCCCAGAGAAGAAGAAGAGAATGACCCATAGAATCTGCTGGAGTACTAACTGCCG
>Ga0194129_10001940_pt1 | contig 32362 bp, 24 predicted proteins | sample TA2KigCa35mmetaG_FD_150862 | JGI IMG/M metagenome (GOLD analysis project Ga0194129, IMG submission 150862) | Freshwater microbial communities from Lake Tanganyika, Tanzania - TA2015038 Kigoma Deep Cast 35m | ecosystem: Environmental > Aquatic > Freshwater > Lake | place: Tanzania: Lake...
CGGTCGAGCTCGCGTTGCTTCAGGGCCGCGGCCGCATGGCCGGAGCGCATCCGCCGGATCGCCTCAGCGTCGTTCACCTCGTGAGCCTAGCACGGGGAGAGGTCTTCTCGCGGGCATGCACCACGAACCTCCCACGGCCGCGTGCGCGCGCTCGCGCGGTAAGAACAGCCGCCCGACCTCGAGCGTGGCGCCACCGAAGGCGGCAGCGCGGAGCGGCTTCTCCCTGCGGCGAACGCACCCTCGGTACGGAGGCTAGGCTTCGGGTGCGGCCGAGTGCCCACCGGAGCCTCTCCGTCCCGCCAGCAGCGGTTTCACCCGGGTGGCGACAACGACGCGCCCGCGTTGCGAGCCCGGCGAGCGCTCGCACGCGGGGCACCAGAACGAGCGCGGGGCCCATGGGAGCTCGGCGCTGCGAAGAGCCAGCGGCCGAGCCGCGCAGCCCGAGCGGACCGTGAGCACGAGCGAAATGACCGCCGCGTTGGTGGCCGGCGCGCAGCTCGAGCGCGCGAAGAAATTGACGTAGTAGTCGCCCGGCGGGAGCGGGGTCACGGTGTCCGAGTACGAGAAGTCGACGCTCTGCATGATGGAGTCGGCCGGAGCGTTGCCACCCAGCGGCGGCAGCGGGCTCTCGCTCGACCAGCCGTCGTGAGAGTTGGTCTTGTCGTAGCTCCCGAGCCAATAGCCAACCGGGGGCGAGGCGAACTGCGCGAGGCTCTTCCAACCGTAGCGGAAGGACACGTTGCCCGAGGACGGCGGAGCGCCGAGGATCACGTCCGCACCGTTGTCGACGCCTGCCTGCGTGGGCGGCGCCGCGTCGGACACGCCGACCACGCCGACGAAGACACCCAGACACGCTGCCACCACGAGCACGGTTCGAAGCCATCGATTCATGAGTGCACCTGTTCCTTGTCGTCTCGGTGGGTCTGCCGGAACGAAGACGTCCCTCGCCGTCGCACGCCGAGACCTCGGCCGACGACGACGCCGACGAACCGCGCGAGCATGCCATCCCGCTCGTGCAAGCCACCTCGGAGTGAGGCGTCGGCATCGGCTGGAGTTGCACGGAGCGGCCAACACCACGCGACGGGGATCGCGTCGGATGCTTCGGCACAAAGCACGACGCGCCCCCGAACCTCGTGGCTCGGGAGCGCGCATGGACACCGATCGCGGCGCGTGCCTCAGGGCATGTAGCAGGAGCCGCCCGACGGCGGCATCGCCGGCGAGTCGCACGAAGCGAGGTTCGGCATCATCGCCATGGCGCCGCCGATGCAGGAGCCAATCCCGTTCGGGAACATCTGGCTCATGTCGCACTTGCCGGTGCCGCAGTCGGCGTCCGAGCAGCACCAGTGGGTGCACTTGCCGTTCTTGCCCTTGTCGTCCTGGGAGCAGTGCATGCCGGCCTTGCAGAACGGGCCGTCGGCGTTCGAGCACGCACCGCACATGTCGACGTCGTTCGGCGCGGGGAAGCAGACGAAGACGCCGCTCGAGGCTAAGTCGCACGCCTCGCCCTTGGGGCCGTTGCAGCCCTCGTTCGTCACGGGGTTGCACTCGGACTTCGGCACGCAGTCCGCCTCGCAGGTCGCGCTGGCGCACATGTCGAGCGCGCCGAGCTTCGCGTCGCTCTCACAGGACGAACCCTGGCCCTGGAGGCAGTCGCTGCAGTTCGCGTCGTTCTCGCACGCGAGGTACTCGGCACAGCAGGACTTCGCGAGGCAGTCGAGGCACGCGCTCTCGCCCTCGATGGCGCTGCAGTCGCTCCCGCCCGAGGTGGACGAGCTCGAGGTGGCCGACGAGACCGCGCCCTTACCCGAGCTCGACGCCACGGCGACCGAGCTCGACGACGAGCCTGCGCCGCCCGTGCCGTCGTCTGCGGACTTCCCGCTGCATGCCGCCTGTCCAACGAGCACCGCCGCGAGGCCCGTCACCGACACCATCCAAGAAGAGATTTTCACGTTTGCTGATTCCTTCTCGCGCTCCGGCGAGGTTAGTGGGGCCGCGAGCCCTTGGGGGACGGTACCACGAACGCGACGCGTCAGGGTCCGCTTGCCGCGGACATCGTCTGGGCCGAGGGGCGGCGGGCGTTCGGCGAGGCGACCGCTTGGTTTGAGCGCCCTCCCCTCTCAGCCGAACGCAGCGTCGTAAGCGACCTCGTCGAAGCCCACGAGGACCGTGCTGCCTCGCACCACGAGCGGGCGCTTCACGAGCTTGCCATCCTTCGTGAGGGCAACGACGAGGTCCGCGTCGCTCATCGCGTCGACAGCGGCCTTGCCGAGCGCGCGGTAGCTCTGCCCGCTCGTGTTCAGCCACTTGCGTATCGACTTGCCGCTCGCCGGGATCCACGCCGCGAGCTCGGCCGCCGTCGGAGGCTCCTCGACGATCGCGCGCACCGTCACGGGGATGCCGCGCGCCGTGAGCCACTTGAGGGCTTTTTTGCACGTGCCGCACGCGGCATAAGAGAGGACGAGGACGGGCTCCGCCATGGCGCGGAGAGCCTACGGCATCGAGACACCTCGCGGCAGCCCCTTACCGACCGCCGGCGTCTCGATGGGCTACCTCTTCGCCTTCTCGACGAGCGCCTTGAAGCGCGCGTCCTCGGCGAGCGGCGCAAGCAGCGGATCCTCGGCGAGCTTGTCGGGGTGCGGGAGCTTCTTCGCCACCGCCTCGTCGAGCTTCGCGAGCGCGCCGTCCTTGTCGCCTCGCTTGGCCGCGACGAGCGCGAGACCGTAAGGCGCGGATGAAGCGTTTGGGATCACCTCGGCGATGTGCGCGAAGGTCTTCTCGGCCTCGTCGAGCTTGCCCGACGCGGTGTAGATGCGTCCGAGCGTGAAGAGCACGTCTTCGGAGCTGCCGCGAACGCGCGCCGCGACCTCGGCGTGCTCGAGCGCGCAGGCGACGTCCTTTACCTGCAGGCACACCCGCGCGAGGTTCAACCGAGCATCGGCGTCTTTCTCGTCGAGCTTCACGAGGACTTCGAACTCTCGGCGGGCCTCGGCGGTGTCGTTCTCGCGGAGCGCGGCCATCGCGAGGCCGAGGCGAGCCTCGGAGAGCGAGCGGTCCTGCGCCGGGCTCGCCGCGATCGCATCGCGATACGCCGCGCGCGCGTCGCCGTAGCGGGTGAGCTCGAACAGCGCCTTGCCGCGCATGACGAGGAGGGACACGTCCTTCGGGCGCTTGCCAAGGCCGACGTCGACCTCGTCGAGGGCCTTCTGTGCGTCGCCGCCGCGGAGGTACGCGTTGGCGCGGACGCGATGCTCGGTCGCCGGCTCGAGGCAGGCGGACGTCACGAGCGCGAGGGAGAGTGGCAGCGCGAGCGAGCGCAGGGAGATCACTCGCGGGTCCTAACCCGCAGGTCCGGCTCGGTCAAGTCGAGGGCGGGCGCGCTCGCTCGCTGCTTGCCGTGCCGGCGCGCCTCTGGCACCTGTCGATGCCGTGACACGGCGCGCGATCGAGCTGGTCTGGCCGGGCAAGGACGACCCCGTCGACCTCGCGCCGACCTCGCCCACGAGCCTGTCAACGGTCGAGCGACACGGCGACGCGGCGAGCCCGAACGTACTCGTGCACGGCGACAACCTCGACGCGATGCGCGCCTGGCTCGCGACGCATGAGGGCAAGGTCGACCTCGTCGCGATCGATCCGCCCTTCGCGACCAACCTTCACTACTACGCGCAGACCGACGCCGGCGACGAGCGCGTCGAGCGCCACGCCTACGCGGATCGAGGCGGGAGCGGGCTCGCCGACTACCTCTCCGCGATGCGCCCGAGGCTCATGCTCATCCATCGGCTGCTCGGGCCCGAGGGCAAGCTCTTCCTTCACTGCGACTGGCGGGCGAACGCGCTCCTCCGCGTGCTGCTCGACGAGATCTTCGGGCCCGACTGCTTTCGGAACGAGATCGTCTGGCGCCGCGCGCCGAACCTCGGCAGGCAGGCAGCCGCGAGGCAGCTCGGGCGCGTCGTCGACTCGATCTTCGTCTACTCGAAGAGCCCAGGGGCGCCGTTTCGGGGCGAGGCGCCGAGGAAATCGACGCCGGTCCCGCTCGATCGGCACGGCAAGCCACGCGGCGCGCGCTGGGACGACGCGGCAGAGGCTTACTTCACGACCGCCCCGCGCGGCGACTACACCGACAAGAGCATCGCCGAGCTGCGCGCGCAGAACCGCGTGTACGACTCGAGCGCGGGGAAGGTCTACATCAAGTATTTCCTGCGCCAGGACGAGGGCGGTCGCTGGGTGAAGGACCAGCCCGTCGACACGCTCTGGGACGACTACGAGGTGCGCCCGCTGCGCCATCGGCCTAAGGGCGAGGAGATGGGCTACGACACCCAGAAGCCCGAGGGATTGCTCGAGCGCATCGTCCGCTGGGCGACGCGGCCCGGCGACCTCGTCCTGGACGTCTACGCGGGGTCGGGGACGACGCTCGCGGTCGCCGAGCGGCTCGGGCGTCGCTGGCTCGGCTGCGACGTCGGGGAGGCCTCGATCGCGATCGTGCGACGGCGGCTGCTCGGGCTCGAGCGGCCCGCGTCGTTCCGCATCGTGAGGCCGCTCAGCGCGGCGAGCGACGGGGTCACATACGGTGGGGCGACGGCGACGGTTCGCGTTCACGAAGGCGCGGACGGCGTACGGCTCGAGCTCGCGTCGGTCGAGGGGCAAGCGCGCGCGCTGCGGGGGGCGACGAAGGCGCTCGGCTGGGCCGAGAGCGTCGACGCGTGGATGGTCGACTACGCCCCGAGCGAGGTGTTCGCGCCGACGTTCGTCGCGCACCGGACGCGTCGCGGCACGGTGGCGCTCGAGACGCCGCCCGTGCCCCGGGCGAGGCTCGGCGCGCGCGCGCGGGTCGTCGTGCACACCGTCTATGGGGCGAGCGCCGTCGTCGACGTGCCGCTCGGTGGCGAACCGTGAACACCGTTTCACGAGCATTTTGTCTAGCGGCGGCGACCTCGCTCGCGGCGCCGTCGCTCCTCGTCGCGTGCTCGCGCACGTCGCGAGAGGACGCGCCGTCGAGCGGGAGCGCGGCGGTCGCAGCGAAGGTGCCGGCGCCACCCGACCTCGCGGGCGAGCTCGTCGTCGCGAACCCCGAGCGCAGCCTCGCGGCGCTGCGTCGCGCGCTCGGCGACGAGGCCATGCTCGTCCCGCGGACCGTAGGCGGGCTCGCGGTGAGCCTGCTCGGGCTGCCACTTCGAGCCGCACAGGAGTTTGACGAGGCGCTACCGCTCGTCGGCGCGCTCGCGGGCGACGAAGACGCGCGCTTCGCCTTCGCGGTCCACGTGCGCGACGGCGGGACCTTCGCGGTCGTCGCGACGTCCGGCGAGGACGCGCCCTTCACGGTCGAGCGAGTGGACGGGCTCGCGCACCTCGTGCCGCGGGCAAGCCTGCGAGGCCCGCTCGTGCCCGGCCTCGCGCTCGGCGTCGCGGGAAACTACCTGGTCGTCGGGACGAGCCGCGACGCCGTGACAACGCTCGGGCCGTACCTCGCACACATGCTCGGCCCGCGCGCCGATCGAGGCGAGCGCGAGGTCGCGTTCCGTGCCACGGGCCAGCGCTTCGGAAAGCTCGCGAAGCGGCTGCTCGACGGCTCGACGGCGAGCCTCGACCCCGCGACCTGGGCGGCGCTCGCACCCATCGTCGATCTCGACGCCACGAGGGATGCGCTCACCGATTCGCTCGCGCGCGCGACGTCCGTCGACGCGACGCTGACGCTCGGCGAGCCGCCCCTTCGCCTCGAAGCGCGCGTGAGCCTCGACGAGTCGCGTCGGCTTGCGGGCCGCGCGCTCGTCCGCCCGACGGAGCTCATGTCGCTCCGCGCGGACTCGATGCTGGGCCTCGCGCTCGGGAGCGACGCGGCCGGTCGGAAGGCCGAGGCGAGCGCGCGGCAGCGAGGCCTCGTCACCGCGCTCGCGGCGAAAGGCGGGCGGTTCGACGCGGCGGCGAGCGAGGCCGCGCTCCTCGCGGTAGCCGAGGGGCGCGGCGACGTCACCCGCTTCGGCGCGGTCTGCAGCGGCGCGGGCCTCACGGGGTTCGCGACCGGCAGCGTCACCGGACGCGAGGCGCTCGAGCGCGGCCTCCGCGGGCTCGTCGGGCTGAAGGACGACCCCGCCCTGAAGCGCGCGCTCGACGGGCGCGGGCTCGACGTGACGGCGGAGCGCGGCCGACTCGAGCTCGTCACCGACGAGGTGACGCTCATCCGAGTCGCGCCGCGACCGAAGAAGGACGCGACGAGCGACGAGCGCCGCTCGGCCATCGACTTGCGCTTCACGGTCGGTGACGAGCGCTTCGTCGTCGCCGCCGGCAACGAGACCGTCGACGTGCTGCGCGGCTTCTATCGTCCGACGCAGGCGGGCGATCTCGGCAAGGTCGAGGGCGTCGCGGCAGCCCTCGCGCGGCTCGGCGACGAGTCGTTCGCGGCCCTCTACCTCGATCCCGCGGCCCTTCGCTCGTGCGCGGCGGGGCGGCCTTCGGCGAGCCCGAGCGGCTTCATGGTCGCAGCGCTGAGCCCCTCGGACGGAGGCGTCACGCTGCGCGTCGAGGTGACCGACGCCGTGCTCGCGGGCCTCGTCGCGACGCTTCGTTGACCGAGGTCAAGCCGGGCGCGTCACGAGCGCGCTGAGCCCACCGCGCTCATTTCACGTTGAAGGACTTGGTCACGGTCTGCGAGCTGCCCGTGAACGGAGGCACGCGCGCGCCCTTGAACGCCGCGACGGCGCAGCTCCCGACGGGCGTACCCGCGAACGGTGGATCGACCTGCGCGCTCGAGACGCTCCCGCTCGGCGAGAACGTCACGGTCGCGCGACCTCGGCCCGTCGGCCCCTTCGGCTTGCCACAGCCCGACGCCGCACCCGCAGCGGAGGAAAGCGCAGAGCGCGCCGCGTCGACGTTGAACTCCCCGCCGCCGCCCTTCGACTCCTTCTTCGCGTCCTTGGGATCGTCCTTCTTCGCGTCCTTCGGATCCTTGAAGTCCTTCGCGTCTTTCTTCGAGTCTTTGTCGGCCACGGAGGCGACGGCGTCAGGCTTCGCGCCTTTCTTCGCGTCGGCCGGAGCATCCGCCGCCGGGGCGGCCGTCCCTGCTGCGACGGCCGAAGGCTCGGCCGGGGGCGGAGGTGGCGGAGTCGCCGCCGCGGTCGCCTCGGTCGTCGCCGCAGCCGTCGTCGTGGCGACGGGCGCCGCCGTCTCGCTCGCGGTGGCCGATGCCGATGCGACGCCGCTGGCCGGACGGGTGAGGAAGACCGCCGCCGCCCCGCCGCCGACGAGCAAAAGCGCGACGACGACCAGACCGACGACGAGGCCCTTCGACGACTTCTGCGAAGGGGCTGGGATGGCCGCGGCATGCTGCGCGGCCTGCACCGGGTTCGCCTGCGGCGCCGAGTGGGCGAAGGCCCCCGACTGCATCGCCGGGTTGCTCGGCATCGGCCCGCGGAGGGGCGATTGTCCCGCCGACAGCGCAGACGGCGTCGCGAACGGCATCGAAGGTTGCACGGGCCGCGCGACGGGCGCCGCAGGCGGCGGCAACGAGAACAGGCCGCCCACGACCGGCTGCGGGTAGGCCGCCGTCGGGGGCGCTGGCGACGCCTGCCACGTCGCGCCGCGAGGGGGCTCAGGGGGACGAGCAGGCGGCGGAGGCGGCGCCGCCGGGGCGCTCGCTTGGCTGCCGTACTGATTCAGGATCGGCAGCAAATCTCCGCAATTTCCGAGCGGGAGCCAGTCACGCATGCCCTCGCGCCAGACGAAGGTGTCGTTCTGGTCGAGGTTGCCGCGACCGAACTCGACGCCGATTTCCACGGCCGTCATGGTCCGTGTTTCGGTGTCCGAGATGTTGACCTGCCACGAGGCATCGAGCGCGGGGTCATTCCCCCCGAAGATGTGCGTGGCCTCGTCCTCGTCGTCGTCCCAGTTCATGCAGTGGACCACTGAGGATACTGGGTTCGCGGCGCTGCAACAACTTGCCGAGCATCGTCCTGCCGCGGATGCGCCGCCTAGCGACCTGTGCGATGCTCCCCGTCATGCGCGCGCGCTGGCTGCTCGCCCTCCTCGCCACCGGGTGCATCGACACCGATGCCGCGGTGTTCGTCGACGCCGCGCTGGTCGAGCCGGCGCTCGCAATCGCGGGCTCGTCGCTCGCGACGGGGCTCGGCGGCGACGTCACGCTGACCTTGCACCTCGGCCCGCGCGCCTCGGGGCCAAGCACCTCGACCCTGCTGGCGGTATCGCTCGTCACCGCGGACGGACAAGGCACCCTCGCCTCGACGCTCGGCTTCACCTCGAGCCCGACGCTCCCGACCGCGGTGGGCGTCGACGACACGGTCGCGGTAGGCTTGGACTTCGACCCCAAGGACAACGCCCTGCCGGCGAGCGCGACGGCTACTGTCTGCGCGGGCTCGGTGCGGCTGCGCGCCGTCGTCGACGACTCGCTCCGCGGCTCTCCCGTCACGGTGGACTCGGAGCCGTTCGCGGTGTCGGGCTGCCCGTGATCCGACGCTCGCCAACGCCTTCACCCACGGACCTCGAGAGCACACCATGACCGAAGAGCGCGCCCAGCCAACACCGCCGCGAAAGAGCGTCACCGCCGAAGGCCCGGAGGGTGAGCACCTCGGCCTCGACGCCGCTGCGCTGGCGGCGCTGCGCTCCGAGGTCACGCGGTGGCGAAGCGGCACCCTTGCCCGCTCGCTCGCGAAGATGCCGGAGCGCGACGGAGACTTCGCGACGTGGAGCGGCCTCGAGGTGCCGGACGTGTGCGCGCCGCCCGACGCCGACACGGACCACGCCCGCGACCTCGGGATGCCGGGAGAGTACCCGTTCACCCGAGGCGTCCAACCCACGATGTACCGCGCGCGCCTCTGGACGATGCGCATGTTCGCGGGCTTCGGGACGCCCGAGCAGACGAACCGCCGCTTCAAATACCTCGTCGAGCAGGGTCAGACCGGGCTCTCGACCGCCTTCGATTTCCCGACCCTCATGGGGTACGACTCGGATTCGCCGCGCGCCCTCGGTGAGGTCGGCATGTGCGGCGTGGCGGTCGACACCCTGCGCGACATGGAGGTGCTCTTCGACGGCATCCCGCTCGATCGGGTCACGACGTCGATGACCATCAACGGTCCGGCGATCGTCCTGCTCGCGTTCTACATCGCCCTCGCGGACAAGCGCGGGATCTCGCGCAAGGCGATCGGCGGCACCGTGCAGAACGACTGCCTGAAGGAGTTCATCGCGCAGCACGCCTGGCTCGTGCCGCCGCGGCCTGCGATGCGAATCGTCGGCGACGTGATGGAGTTCTGCAGCCGCGAGGTGCCGCGCTGGAACACCGTCTCGATCAGCGGCTATCACATCCGCGAGGCCGGCTCGACCGCAGCGCAAGAGCTCGCCTTCACGCTCGCCGATGGCCTCGCGTACGTCGAGCACGGCATGGCGCGCGGCCTCGACGTCGACGAGTTCGCGCCGAGGCTCTCGTTCTTCTTCGACGTGCACAACGACTTCTTCGAAGAGATCGCGAAGTTTCGGGCCGCACGGCGGATGTGGGCGCGCTTCATGCGCGAGCGCTTCGGCGCCAAGCGCGAAGAGAGCTGGAAGCTCCGCACGCACGCGCAGACCGCGGGCGTCTCGCTCACCGCACAGCAGCCCTACAACAACGTCGCGCGCGTCGCGCTGCAGGCGATGGCGGCGGTGCTCGGAGGGACGCAGTCCCTGCACACCAACTCGCTCGACGAGACCTACGCGCTGCCGACCGAAGAGTCCGTCACCATCGCGCTCCGCACGCAGCAGATCGTCGCTCATGAGAGCGGCGTCGCGAACACCATCGATCCGCTCGGTGGCAGCTACTACGTGGAGTGGCTGACGAACCGCATCGAGGCCGAGGCGCTCGACTACATCAAGCGGATCGACGAGATGGGCGGCATGGTCGCGGCGGTCGAGAAGGGCTACCCGCAGCGGGAGATCGCTGGTGCCGCCTACGAGTTCCAGCGCGCGCTCGACGACGGCCGCCGCGTGATGGTCGGCGTGAACCGGTTTCAGCAGGCCGACGGCTCGTCGATCCCGCTCTTGAAGGTCGACGAGGCAGTGCAGCGCGAGCAGTGCGCGCGCCTCGCCGAGGTCAAGGCGCACCGAAGCGGGCACGACGTCGAGGAGGCCCTCGCGGCCGTGCGGCGAGCCGCAGCCGGGAGCGACAACCTGATGCGCCCCATCATCCGAGCGGCGAGCGTGTACGCGACCGAGCAGGAGATCTGCGACGTGCTCCGCGAGGTGATGGGGACGCACTCCGACCGCGCCGAGTTCTGAGGGGCGCGGGCACCAGGACCTTGGGCGCCCGCGCCGGTGGACCTCCGGCCGGGGCTTGGCGCATGATGCGCCCCTGCGATGGGCGGCGTGGGGGACACCGAAGACGCGCTCGTGCCGGGGCACGTCCTCGCCGGCACTTCGTACCGGCTCGTCGAGCGCATCGGTCGTGGCGCCCACGCCCTCGTGTGGCGCGGCGAGCACACGAAGCTCTCGACGCGCGTCGTGGTGAAGCTCCTCGACGCGCGCGCGACGGGGGAGTCGGCCGATCGCATGCGGCTCGAGGCGCAGGCCCTCGCGCGACTGTCGCACCCGAACCTCGTCACGGTGGTGGACGCGGGCTTCGCCGAGGGGCGCCTCTACTACGTGATGGAGGATGTCGGCGGCCTGCCCCTCGCGGAGGCGCTCGGGGCGAGCGGGCGCATGACCCCAGAGGCCGCGATCGCGCTGAGCCTCGAGGTCCTCGAGGGCCTCGGCTACCTCCACGCGCAAGGCCTCGTGCACCGCGATCTCCACCCCGAAAACGTGCTCGTCGTGACGGGCGAGGACGGCACTCGCAGCGTGCGAATCCTCGACCTCGGCCTCCTGAAGCTCGCGGGCGGACACGAGCAGCTCGGCCTCACCCCTCTCGCCGTCGCCACGGCCGAAGGCGTGGCCATCGGGACGCCTCGCTACATGGCCCCCGAGCAGGCGCGCGGGGCCGCCATCGATGCGCGCGCGGATCTCTACGCCGCAGGAGCGCTCCTCTATCGCCTGCTCACCGGTCGCGATCCGTTCGCCCACCACGCGAGCGTGGGACAGGTGCTCGCCGCGTTGCCCCGAGAGGAGCCTCCGCCGCCGCGGACGTTCGCGCCGGAGCTCGATCCGGCCATCGAGCGCGAGGTGCTCCGCGCGCTCGCCAAACGGCCCGAAGCGCGGCACGCGACCGCCGACGAGCTGGCCGAGGCGCTGCGTCGCGCCGTGGCGGCAAGCCTGCTCGGCGCCGAAGAGACGGCCAACGCACGGGCGAGCTGGACGAGCACGGTCACGCTGTCCGACCCGGAGCAAGACAGCAGGCGCGTGACGACGAGCTCGCAGGCGACGCGTGTGACGACCGAGCCGTTCAGCCCCCGAGTCGCTTCGGCGCGCGTCACGGTCGAGCGCACGCGCCCGACCGTCACACCCGAGGCGAAGCCGTCGCCTCGCGCGACCGACGCGCCGACCGAGCGCGCGACCGAGCCGCAGGCACCGAGGCTTGACGGCGCGCCTTCGCCACCTGCTGCATCGCCCCGCGCTCTGCGCGGCGTCCACGTGTTCGTCGGCTCATGGCTCGGGGTCACCCTCCTTACGGTGCTCGCCCTCCTGGCGACACGCAGCTGCTCGAGGGCCGATGCGACCTCACGAGGAGGGGCGCCAGATGGCGAGCGTATTTCGACCCGGTGACCAATGCGGCGGCTACGAGATCGTGCGGCAGCTCGGCGAGGGCGGCATGGGCGAGGTCCACCTCGCGCGCAGCTCGACCGGCGAGGCCCGCGCGCTGAAGGTCCTCTCGCCGGCGGCGCAGGCGAAGCGGGAGCTGGCCAAGCGCTTCATCGGTGAGATCCAGGTCCTCAGCTACCTGGCGCACGCGCACGTCGTGCGCTTCTACGAGGCGGGGGTCGAGGAGCGGCCTGAGGGCTCGGTCGTGTGGCTCGCGCTCGAGTTCCTCGAGGGCAAGACCTTGCGAGAGCGGCTCGAGGAGCGTGGGCCTCTCGACGAGGACTCGCTGATTCGCTGGGGTCGGCAGATCGCACAGGGCGTGCACGAGGCGCACAAGCTCCACGTCGTGCACCGCGATCTCAAGCCGGAGAACGTCGTCATCGTCGGCGGAGACACGGCCAAGGTGATCGACTTCGGGATCGCAAAATTCCGCGACTGGGAGGGCACGCGGGCGCGCACGAGCGGGGCGCGCATCGGGACCTTGCTCTACATGGCGCCCGAGCAGCTCGACGACGCGCTCGGCATCCCGATCGACGCGCGGACCGATGTGTACGCGCTCGGCGTGGTCCTCTACGAGCTCGCGACGGGTCGGAACCCGTACCTCGACGCGAAGGAGACGGTCGACATGTCGTCGCTGCTCTTCCGAAAACTGACGACCGTGCTGCCGCCCGTTCGCTCCCTCGCCCCGGCGCTCGGCGAGGACGTCGCGGGGGTGATCGACCGGGCATGCCAGCACGAGGCGAGGCTGCGCCATGCGTCGATGGCTGAGCTCGACGACGCGCTTGGGGCCGCGTGGCGTCGACGCATGGACGAGCGGCGCGCCCGGATGCTCGGCGAGCGAGACTCGGACGGCGGCCCGCCCCTCGCAGCGCGCGCGGCAGGAGGGGCGGACGCATCGATGGCCCCCCCCGCGCCGGACGGGCAGTCCTCGCGCTTCGAGAGCGTGCGGACCTTGCCTGGCGCCGCGAGCCCGTCCGCAGCGACGCGCTCGCTCCGCGACCTCGCGCTCGTCGGTGCGGCGCTCGGCCTCGCGACCGGGCTCGTGGCCTACCGGGCGTTCGTCGAACCGCGCCTCGCCGTCGCCGAGCGGCGCGGGGCTCGCGAGTCCGAGGTGACCGACGTCGACGGCCCACCCCCGAAGACGACGCGCTCGAGCGCGGCCGCTCTGCCCGAGCGCGCGCCGTCTTCCGCCGCGAGCGCGGCCAACGTCGCCTCGGCCTCGCCGTCAGCGACCCCGGGCAACGACGCGAAGCCCCCGAGCGCCCGCGTCGCGGTCGAGCGCCCCGTGCGACCAAACGGCGCGAGCCCTTCGGCGACGCCGACCACCGGCCCGGCGCCGGCGCGTCCGGCTTCGGTGTTGATCCACGGAGGCGGCGAAGAGTGACGATCCGATGGCGGGGGTAGAGGCGCGCCGCGAAATGCGGTTGAATGCCGAAGGGATGTGGGTGGAACGAAGCCGATGACCGATCAGCCGAAGCACGCCGCCACCAAGCGCTCAGCCCTCGATGACGCCGGCAGCGCTCGCAAGGAGCACGCCGTCGCGAAGCCCGTGAAGTCGCACCAATCGACCGCGGACGAGCCGAAGGTGCAGATCGCCGCGAAGGCGCGCGATCAACGGCGACAAGAGCCCACGGTTCGGATCCAGCGCGACGCGGCCGGAAATCTCGTCGTCTTCAACCCGCTCGACCCGACCCCCAAGACCATCGCGCTCCCGACCGCCGCCGCGCAGACGCCCTCGACGCCTCCGATGGCCGCAGCGACGCTGGCTCCGATCCACGAGGCGCCGGCTCGCTCCCGAGGGGTGACGCTAGGGCTCGCGGGCCTCGGGGTGCTCGCCCTCGCCGGCGCGGCGCTCGCGTTCAAGGTGACCTCGCAAGGCCAACCAAGCCCCGCGGCCACCACGACGAGCGCGCCCTCCACGACCGCAGCAGCGGCGGCCACGACCTCCGCCGCCGGCACCGCCGAAGAAGCCTCCGCCCCCAGCAACTCCGCCTCCCCAGCACTGGAAGCGGTCTCGTCCGCGTCCGCCGCATCCCCCTCTTCGACGCTGTCGGCGCCGACGCCCGTGGCCGCCGCGCCGATGCCCGCCGCGACCCCGGGACAGCCCAAGCTCCCGAAGGCCGGAGGCTCGTCGAAGGCGAGCGCGACGCCTGCTAGCCCAGCGGCGGCCCCGGCGGTCTCAGCGGCCCCCGAGACGCCCGGCACGAATCCGTTCGCGATCCCGGCCGCCGCTCCACGCGTGAAGACCGGCTACTGAGCCTCGGGGACGATGAGCTCCTCGAGGCAGCGACTGAAGGACGGCGACGTCTTCGCGGCTCGCTATCGGATCGACGGGCTCGTGGGCAAAGGCGGGTTCGGCGCGGTCTATCGCGCCACCGATCTCGCTCACGGCGCGGTCGTCGCGCTGAAGGTGCTCGTCGCGAACTACGGCTCGAGCGAGAACGACTCGAAGCGCTTCAAGCGCGAGGCCGCGCTCGTCAAGGCCCTCGACCACCCGAACATCGTTCGGGTCGTCGACTTCGGGCAGTCCGATCGCGGCGTGCTCTACATCGCGTTCGAGCTCCTGTACGGAAAATCGCTGGGTCAGCGACTCGCGGAGGAGGGTCCGCTCGAGCCTGGCGCCGCGGCGCGCCTCGGGATCGACGTGCTGCGCGCGCTCGAGGCGGCGCACGCGCGAGGGATCATCCACCGCGACATCAAGCCCCACAACGTCTTCCTCCTCGACGAGGCGCCCTGGACGAAGGTGCTCGACTTCGGCGTGGCCAAGGCGATCACCGGGCTCGAGAGCAACGCGACGCACCTCACCGAGATGGGACAGATGGTTGGGACGCCGCAGTACATGGCCCCCGAGCAAGTGCGCGGCAGCGGCATCTTCCCGTCGAGCGATCTCTACTCGCTCGGCCTCGTGCTCGCCGAGGCGCTCACCGGCGTGCGCGTGGTGCGCGACGAGGCGCCGATTCAAGTGTACCTCGCCCACGTCTCGGCCGAGCCGCTGCCGATCGCTCGGAGCGTCCTCGAAGAGCCGCTCGGCGCGGTGGTGCTGCGCGCGACCGCGAAGGAGCTGAACGCCCGCTACGCCTCCGCGAGCGCGATGCTCGTCGACCTCGAGACGATCGCGGCCTCGCTGCCCGAGCGTCCCACCGCCGAGCATCGCACCCGCCCGATGCAGGCCCTCCCCGACCTCGTCGGTCAGCGCTCCACCCAACCGCTGAAGGCCTTCGGCGACTTGACCGATCGCAATCGTGGCCTCGCGGCGCCGCTGCGGGCCAGCGGCACCATGGTGATGGAGGAGTTCGACGACGGACCGAGGGGCGAAGCGCCGCCGAGCGCTGGCGTCGCCGCGATGTTGCAGCTCTCGGGCGGAGCGCCCGCGTTGCCGACCCCCATGAGCCAGGGCAGCCTCACCGCGCTGTCCTCGAGCCGCCCGCTGTCCGGGCCGATGCCGACGAGCCAGGGGGGCTGCTGCACACCGCCGGAGCCCAGTTCGTCCCAGGGGGCATTGGGGTCCCGGCACCGACGAGCGAGCCGCTGCCCGACCCGCGGCTCCCGCCGGCGCCGAGCCTGGTCGCCGCGCCGCCGAGCTCGGAAGCGAGCGCAGCCTCGCCCGCGACGGTGCGCAGCCTCCGCGTTGCGGTCGCGGTGGTCTTCGCGCTGGTCGTCGTCTTCGGCGGGCTCAGGCTCCGGCTCGTGCTTCGCGGCTAACCCGAGGCCGGCCGCTCAGCGCGCGGCGAGCCGTCGCACCGCGCGCATCACCGACTCGTCGCTCGGGAGGTCCCCGGTCTTCGCGTCGAGGGCTTGGTGTGCCGCCCGCACGGGCACCCAGCGCGCCGCCCGCGCGTCGTCACCCGCGACGACCTCGCGCGAGGCCGCGCGGAACAGAAATCGCACGTCGAAGTGCCGATGCTCCGGCGCACGCGCCGAAGCGGGGATGGTGTGGACGTCGACGTCGAAGAGCCCGTCACCGAGGAGCACGACCTCATCGAGGCCGACCTCCTCACGAAGCTCGCGCCGCGCGGCCGCGACGACGTCGGCATCGCCTGGCTCGACGTGTCCGCCGGGCTGGAGCCAGCGACCGAGCTTGCCGTGAAGGATGAGCAGGAGCTCCCGCTCGTCGGGCGACACGACGAAGGCGCTCGCGGTGAAGTGACCGGGAGCGTAATGCGCGCGCTCGAAAGCCGGCTCGCCGGTCTCGAGGAGCGCCCTCAGCTCGTCGCGAAAGCCCGCCTCGCGCTCGTCGCCGGGCGCGTAAGCATCGAGGAGCGCGCGGAGGTGTCGGGTGCGGGACATGGGTCGGTAAGCGGTAGGCGCGCTTCTCGCGCGCGGGCGAATCTGTTACGCAGCGAGCGTTGCGGCCGCAAGCCCTCCGTCCAAGGGGGCACGGCCGGGGCGAGCTAGGTCGGCCGCTCGTGACCGAGAGAGAAGCACCGTCATGCGCTGGTTGTGGTTCGTCGCTCCGCTCGTCGCGCTCGCGACCTACGTGGTGTTGCTGCTCGGCTCGAACACCGAGGACCGTAGGCGCAAGGCCGCGCTCCGGCGCTGGCTCGACGAGCTGCTCGGGCCGCTCCTCGGCAAGGACGGCAAGCCACAGAACCGGCGCGTGAAGAGCCTGCCGAGCGCGCTCCTGCCGATGGTCGATGCGCAAGGCGGAGGCGCGCGCGTCGCCGACGTCGTGCTCGTGCCCCAGGAGGCGTACCTCGCCGTGCGTGCAGCGGATGGCGAGGCGCTGTCGAGCCAGCACACGATCGTGTGTCGCCTCGCGAAGCCGGCTCCGAGCCTGCTCGTGCGGCCGCTACCGGTCCTCGAAGGGCGCCCCGTCGAGAACCGCGGGCTCATCCTCGACGAGGCGTTCGCCGAGGCCTTCATCGTCGAGGGTGCGGAGAAGACCACCGCCAAGGTCGCGAAGCGCTGGCTCGACGAAGAGCTGCGCGCCGCGCTGCTCGAGCTGCCCGAGGTGTGGGTGCGCGCCGAAGGCGACGTGCTCGCGGTGACCCTCAACGGACCACTTGACGCTGATCAAATCGACGCGCTCGTCGCGACGGCCGACGCGCTCTACGCCCGCCATGGCGCGACGGGAGCGACGCTGTTCGGCGACGGCGAGCGCGCGGGCCTCGAGGTCGCCGAGCCAGCCGTGAGCCGGGTGCGCGCGAAGGCCCAGGTACACCCGATGTCCGACGTCGCCGTCGGCGAAATCGCGCCCTCGGGCATGCGGCTCCGCGCCGGCGCGGTCGACCTTGGGCTCTACGGCCTAGGCGGGCTGCTCGTCGCGCTGACGAACGGCTCAATCGAGTCGTTTCACCCGAGCGAGCTCTTTCAGAACCCGGACGTGACCGTGAGGGAGCCCTGGCAGGGCGGCTTCACGACCTTCGGGTTCGGAATGTTCACCTGCGCGCTGCTCGTCCTCGTCGGCACCTTCGCGCTGCAGACGTACCTCGCCGCGCACCGAGGCGCCTCGATTGGCAAGCGCCTCGTCGGCCTCACGGTGGTGCGCGAGGACGGCAGCCCCGTCGACTTCACGCGCGGGGTGCTGCTGCGCTCGTGGCTCCCCGCCGCGGCGGTGCTCGCGCTCGCGGCCTACCTCACGCGGCCGTTCTCGTCCGGGGCCATGTTCGCGCGGCTCCTCACCTACGGACCTGCGGCGTTTGCCGCGGGCCTCGTGGCGCTCGGCACCGCGACCCTGTCTCGCGACCGCGACGTGCGCGGGTTCCACGACAAACTCGCCGGGACCAAGGTCGTCGAGGCGGAGCCGGTCCGCCTCGTCGGCGTTCAGCTCGCTTCGTCGCGCGGACTCGACCCCGTGCTGTTCGGGCAGCTCATGCGCGCTCTCGGGGCCGGCGCGGTGTTCGCCGCCGCGATGATCGCGGTGAACGCCCTCGGGCTGTCCTTCCAGGGGGTCCCGGCCGAGGCGCTGCCGGTCCTCGCGATGATCCCGCTCGGTCTCATCGCGCTCGTGGTTCGCCTCGCCGCCGCTCGCGAGGCCTGAGCCCGCGCAGTCCCGCGAGGTTGCCGCACGACGGGTGCGCTAGGCCGCCCTCGATGACGAGCCTCGACCCGACGACGTCTCACGACGTCGGCACGCTCCTCACGAGCCGCTACCGCATCGAGCGCGAGCTCGGACGCGGCGGGATGGGGCTCGTGCTCGGCGCGGTGAACGAACGCATGGGGCTCGCGTGGCCGGCAAGCTCCTGCTCCCGGAGCTCGCGAGCGACGAGGAGGCGGTCCCGCGGTTCCTCCGCGAGGCGAGCGCGTCGATGCGGATCGCGAGCCCACACCTCCTCCTCGGGGTCGACCGAGATCTCGGGCTCGACCGCCAGCACGAGCACGACCGGAAGCACGACCGGGAGCACGACCGGCGGAAGCCAAGGCGCCCAGAGCAGCGCGACGTCGGGCTCGACTGCCGCTCTGATCCGGCCTCGGCGTTTGACACAACGCGTCGTCGGCCGTACGCCAACGGCCTCGAGGACCCATGGCCAACAGCAACGAGAACAAGGGTGAGCGCGTCGCGATCGTCGCCGGTCTCCGCACGCCATTCAGCAAGGCGGGCACCGATCTGAAGCGCCTGCGAACGGTCGATCTCGGCAGCGCCGTCGTGAAGGAGCTCGTGCAGCGGAGCGAGATCGACGCGAAGGAGATCGGCCTCCTCGTCTACGGGCAGGTCGTCCCCACGGTCGACTGGCTGAACATCGCGCGCGAGGTCCTGATCGGCGCCGGCCTCCCGCGCCGCATCGACGCCTACAGCGTGTCCCGCGCCTGCGCGACTTCGATCCAGGCGATGACCGACGTGGCGCAGGCGATCCAGGCAGGGCACCACGCGGTCGGCATCGCCGGCGGCGCGGACAGCACGACCGACGTGCCCCTCAAGGTGAGCGCCAAGATGCGCGACGCCCTGCTCGACCTGCAGAAGGCGAAGACGATGCAGGCGCGCTTGAAGGCGCTCTCGGGGATCTCGCCGAAGGACCTCTTGCCTGGCCCCCCGGGCTTCTCGAAGGAGCCCTCGACCGGCGAACAGATGGGCGAGGCCGCCGAGAAGATGGCGAAGCTGAACGGCATCACGCGCGAGGAGCAGGACCGGATCGCGTACGAGTCGCACACCCGAGCGGCCAAGGCGTGGAAGGACGGCCTCTTCAAGGACGAGGTGATGACCGTGCTCGCGCCGCCGTTCGACGCGCCGGTCGAGCGCGACAACATCGTCCGCGACTCGACGACCCTCGAGGCGCTTTCGAAGCTGAACCCGGTCTTCGATCGCAAGCACGGCACCATCACCGCGGGTAACGCGTCGCCGCTCACCGACGGGGCGAGCGCGCTCCTCATGATGAGCGAGTCGAAGGCGAAGGCCCTCGGCTACGCGCCGCTCGGCTACCTGAAATCGTACGCGTACGCCGCCGTCGATCCGTCGTGGCAGCTCTTGATGGCGCCCGTCTTCGCGGCGCCGAAGGCCCTCGAGCGCGCGGGGCTCAAGCTCGCCGACATGGACCTCGTCGAGGTCCACGAGGCGTTCGCCGCCCAGGTCGCCGCGAACCTGAAGGCCCTCGCTTCGAAGTCGTTCTGCGCCGAGCATCTCGGCCTCGGCGAGGCCGTCGGCGAGGTCGATCCCGCCAAGCTCAACGTGAACGGCGGCTCGATCGCGATCGGTCACCCGTTCGCCGCGACCGGCGGCCGGCTCGTCACCTCGGCGCTTCACGGGCTGAAGCGCCGCGGCGGCAAGCACGCCCTGCTCACCGTCTGCGCTGCCGGCGGCCTCGGCGCCGCCGTCGTCTTGGAGGCCCCATGAACGCTGAAGCCAACCCCCTGTCGGTCGAGGTCCGCAAGGACGGCGTCGCCGTCCTGACCTACGACATCCCCGGCGAGTCGATGAACACGCTCCGCGCGGACTTCATCGATCTCTTCGTCCGCGCCTTCGAGCAGGTCGACAAGCACCCCGACGTGCGCGCGGCCGTCCTGGTGAGCGGCAAGAAGGAGGGCTTCATCGCGGGCGCCGACGTGAAGATGCTCGAGTCGATCGCGAGCCCCGACGACGCGCGCGCGATGGTGCAGCGGGGACACGACGTCATGGCGAAGCTCGCCGGCTCGCGAAAGCCGGTCGTCGCCGCGATCCACGGCGCGGCCCTCGGCGGCGGCTTCGAGGTCGCCCTCGCCTGCCACGGGCGCGTGCTGTCGAACGCGAAGAGCACGGTGCTCGGCCTGCCCGAGGTCCAGCTTGGCCTGTTGCCCGGCCTCTCGGGTCTGCAGCGGCTCGCCGCGCTGACGAGCCTCCAGGTCGCGCTCGACTTCGGCCTCACGGGCAAGAACATGCGCCCGGAGAAGGCGAAGAAGCTCGGCGTCGCAGACGAGGTCGTACCGCGGGAGATCCTGCTCGAGGTCGCCTGCAAGCACGCGCTGAAGCTCGTCGGTGGCGCCTCGAAGTCGCGGCGCAAGCCCGACCTGCAGACGCTCGCCCTCGAGAAGAACCCGATCGGTCGCAGCGTGCTCTTCAAGAAAGCGCGTGAGACCGTCGCGAAGAAGACGGGCGGCCATTACCCGGCGCCCGGCAAGATCATCGACGTGCTCGAGGCGTTCGGGGCGAAGGGCCTCGAGGCCTCGCAGGAGCTCGAGGCGCGCGCGTTCGGCGAGCTCGTGAAGAGCGAGGTCTCTGCAAACCTCCGCAGCATCTTCTTTGCGACGACGGCGCTGAAGAAGGACTCGGGCGTCGACTCGGAGGCCACCTCGCGCGACATCCAGAAGCTCGCGATGCTCGGCGCGGGCCTCATGGGCGCCGGCATCGCCTACGTGTCGATCGACAAGGGGATCGCCGTGCGCCTGAAGGATCGCGACGGCGCGTCGCTCGGCCGCGGCGTGAAGTACGTCTCCGACATCCTCGACGAGCGCGTGAAAAAGAAGCAGCTCACGCCCCGCGACAAGGCGCAGAAGCTCGCGCTCCTCAGCACGACGAGCGACTACAGCGGCATGAAGACGACCGACCTCATCATCGAGGCGGTGTTCGAGGACCTCGACCTGAAGAAGCGCGTCGTCGCCGAGGTCGAGGCGAACGGCAAGCCGGGGGCCATCTTCGCGTCGAACACCTCATCCATCCCGATCGGCCGCATCGCCGAGGGCTCGAAGCACCCCGAGAACGTCGTCGGGATGCACTACTTCAGCCCGGTCCACAAGATGCCGCTGCTCGAGGTCATCCGCACGAAGGAGACCGCAGACGAGGTCGTCGCGACCGCGGTGGCCGTTGGCAAGCGTCAAGGCAAGACCGTGATCGTCGTCAATGACGGAGTCGGCTTCTACACGAGCCGCTTGCTCGGACCGTACATGAACGAGGCGAGCTACATCCTCGCCGAGGGCGCGCCGATCGAGTTCATCGACAAGGCGATGACGGCGTGGGGCTGGCCCGTGGGGCCGATGACGCTCGTCGACGAGGTCGGCATCGACGTCGCCGCGCACGTCGGCCCGATCATGCTCGCGGCCTTCGGTGAGCGACTGACTCCGCCGGCGACGATCGACCGCCTGATCTCAGACGGACGAAAGGGCCGCAAGAACGAGAAGGGCTTCTACCTCTACGGCGCCGCCGCGAAGAAAAAGGGCAAGGGCAAGCACGTCGACGAGACGGTGTACGCGGCGCTCGGTCTGTCGGTGCCGAAGAAGTCTCCGGTGTCGACGGCGGAGATTCAGGAGCGCTGCAACCTGCAGTTCATCAACGAGGCGCTCTTCTGCTTCAGCGAGGGGATCCTCCGCTCCGCCCGTGACGGCGACATCGGCGCGATCTTCGGGCTCGGCTTTCCGCCATTCCTCGGCGGGCCGTTCCGCTACGTCGACACGCTCGGCCCGAGCGCGGTCCTCGAGCGCATCCGGCACTACCGTGACCGGTTCGGAGCGCGCTTCGAGCCTGCGCCGGTGCTGGTCGAGCTGGCGAAGTCCGGCAAGCGCTTCCACGGCTGAGAGGGTCCAGGCGGGCGTGGGGCGCCTCGGACGGCGCTCCTCAGCCCGCGGTCTCGCGCGCGACGAGCGCGTAGGCGAGCCTTCGTGACCAGTGGCAGCCACGGCGCCGAAGCGCAGGGACGCGCCGCCACCCGTCGAGGCCAAGCCCCGCGTCGTCGAGCAGGGGCGCGACCGGAACGTGAAACCCGCTCTTCGGTCGGCGCACCAGCTCATCCGGCACGCGCCGCGAGGGCGCTTCGGCGACGAGCCGCTTGCCCTCGTGGAGCGGTCCTGCGACGAGTAGCCCAGGCGCGAGTCGCTCGGTCAAGGTCGCGTCGACGAACGGGACGCGCACCTCGAGGCCGTGCGCCATGCTGGCCCAGTCCGAATCGCGGAGGAGCTGGTTTCGCATGTAGAGGCTGGCCTCGAGGGCCGCGACGCGCGCGAAGTCGTCGTCGGGCTCCGGCTCGAGCGCCCGGCCGATGAGCTCGAGAGGCGCGAGCGCCTCGAGGCCCGCGCGAGCTGCGTCCTCGCCCATCAGGGCGGGGAGCTCCGTCGGCATGAAGAGGCCTCGGCGCAGGAGGTACGCTCCGGGCCAGCTCGCGCCGTAGCGGAGCACGCTCCCGAGCTTTGGTGACACCGGCAGCGCAGCGAGCCCGAAGCGTCGATAGGCCGCCTCGACGGCGCGCCCGAGCCCTGGCCATACCGAGGCGGGACGGAGCGCCCTCACCCAGCGTGGCAAGGTACGAAACGAGGCGTAGCCGCCAAAGAGCTCATCGGCGCCAAGCCCGCTCACCGCGACCTTGAGGCCGGCCTCACGAGCGGCGCGGCTGACGAGGTAGGTGTTCAAGGCGTCGATGGTGGGCTGGTCCATGGCGGCGAGGAAGCCGTCGCACGCCCGAGCCAGCTCGCGCGCGCTCAGGCGCACCGTGACGTGCGTCGTTTCATACCGACGTGCCATCGCCTCGGCGAGCGGGGACTCTTCTCCTGGGGTGCCGCGAAGATCGTCGAAGGCGAGCGTGATCGTGCGGATTTCCTCGGCTCCCGCGTCGCGCATCAGCGCGACGAGCGCGGTCGAGTCCACGCCCGCGGAGAGGAATGCCCCGACCGGGACGTCGGCGACGAGGTGGTGACGGACGCTGTCGGCGAGCGCGTCGGCGACGAGCCGCCCGTACACAGAGACGCGAGGTCCCGCGGCGGCGCGCGAGAGCACCTCGGAGAGCGACCAGTGGCGACGCACCGGCCCGGGGCCGCGCTCGTCGAACCACTGGAACGAACCCGCCTCGAGCGCGCGGATGGCGCGATACCGAGTGTGCGGCTCTGGGACGCTGCCGAAGAGGTAGAAGCCCGCGAGCCCCGCCGCGCTCTCTTCACGGCTGACCCGACCCGCGAGGAGCGCCTTCACCTCGGACGCGAAGCGCAGCGTGGCGCCATCGTCCGCGAGGTAGAGCGGCTTGATCCCGTAAGGGTCGCGCGCGACGAGCAACCCTCGCCGGGCGCCGTCCCAGAGCGCGAAGGCGTACATCCCGCGGAGCCGCGCGAACATACCCTCGCCCTCGGCGCGGTAGAGCTCGAGGAGCACCTCGGTATCCGAGCACGAGCGGAAGCGGTGACCGCGCGCCTCGAGCTCGAGGCGGAGCTCACGGTGGTTGTAGATCTCGCCGTTGAAGACGAGCGCGAGGTCGGCCTCGGGCCGGACCATCGGCTGCGCGCCGCCTTCACTCAGATCGATGATCGAGAGGCGCCGATGCCCGAGCGCGACGCGACCCGTCGGGTCGAGGTAGGCGCCCGAGGCGTCAGGACCACGCGAGGCCAGGCGATCCCGGATCGCGCCGAGCTCGTCCATCGACGGGCCTTGCGCCGCTGCCGCGTAGGCGACGATCCCCGCGATCCCGCACACGGTAGGCTCAGCCGCCTCTCGCCCGCTTCTCGCGCGCCGCGAGCTCGAGATCGTGCTCGACCATCTCTTCGACGAGCGCGCGGAACGACGTCTTCGGCGACCAACCGAGCGCGGCCTTCGCCTTCGACGGATCGGCGAGGAGCAGGTCGACTTCGGCAGGACGGAAGTACTTCGCGTCGATCGCGACGTGCTCCGTGACGTCGACCCCCGCGAGCTCGAAGGCGAGGTCGAGGAACTCCTTGACCGCGTGCGTCTCACCGGTACCGACCACGTAGTCGTCCGCGGTCGACGCCTGCATCATGAGCCACATGGCCTCGACGTAGTCGCGCGCGTGGCCCCAGTCGCGCTTCGCGTCGAGGTTGCCGAGGTAGAGTTTGTCCTGGAGCCCGTGCTTGATGCGACCCGCGGCGCGCGTGATCTTGCGGGTGACGAAGGTCTCGCCGCGGCGCGGGCTCTCGTGGTTGAAGAGGATGCCGTTGCACACGAACATGCCGTACGCCTCGCGGTAGTTCTGGCCGATGTAGTAGGCGTACGCCTTCGCGCACGCGTACGGGCTGCGCGGGTGGAACGGCGTCGTCTCGCGCTGCGGGGTCTCGACCACCTTGCCGTAGAGCTCGCTCGAGCTCGCCTGATACACCTTGGCCGGCAGGCGGCTACGTCGGACCGCCTCGAGCAGACGCACCGCGCCGAGGCCGGTCACCTCGCCGGTGTACTCGGGCGTGTCGAAGCTCACGCGGACGTGGCTCTGCGCGCCGAGGTTGTAGACCTCGTCGGGCCGAGCCTCTTCGAGGATGCTCTGGAGCCCGGAGGCGTCGCTCAAATCACCGTAGTGCAAGACGAGCCGACGACCCGCGTCGTGCGGATCGGCGTAGATGTGGTCAATGCGCCCGGTGTTGAAGCTGCTCGAGCGTCGAATCACCCCGTGGACCTCGTAGCCCTTCGAGAGCAGGAGCTCGGCGAGGTAGGAGCCGTCTTGGCCCGTGACCCCGGTGATCAGCGCGCGCTTCATGAGAGCGGGATGCTGCACGCGGCGGCGCGGCGAGGCAACCGCTTCGACGGCCGGCTCCGCGCCCGCGATCCGCTCGCGCGCCCGTCAACGAAGGACACCGTCCATCACCTGCTTGCGCAGGTCGCGGATCCGCGTCTCGAGCTCGGGGTCGTGCCCACCACGCTTCGCGAGCACGCGCTCGAGGGTCCTCAGCGCCTGCGCGCTCATGCCCGCGCGGTTCGAGGCGTTCGCGAGCTTCTCGAGGCGCGCGTCCGTCTCTTCGTGCTGCACGGAGCGTCCATAGAAGCTCGCCGCCGCGCCCCACTCGTTTCGCTCGGCATGAAGACCACCGATCCACTCGGAGGTCGCCGCGCACTCACGCTCCTCCATGCAGACGGCGGCGACGAGCGAGCGCTCGGCCGCGATCAACGGATCGGGCGCCTTATCCTCAGCGGCGAGCTGCACGCGCGTACGCAAGCACGGGATGCGATCCTCGACGGTGTCGCAGAGATCGAGGAGCAACAGAGAGGCCTCGGGCGCTTTGCCGATCGCCGCAAGCCAGCGCGCGCGGAGCTGACCGCCCGCCGAGCTCTTCGGGGCGTGTTGCTCGATGAGGCGCGCGTGGCCCTCGATCTCGCTCGCGCACTGAGCCTCGTCGTCGACGCAGCGCGTCCCTCTGCGGCGCTCGGCGATCCGCGCGAGGACGAGACGGGTTCGCGGTCCGATGAGGCTTTCGTCGAGCTCGAGCGCCCTCCTGTCGCAACGGGCGGCGAGCGCCTCGTCCTTCATCCGAGCGCCGATGGCCGCCCAGGTCTTGCCCGCGAGCTCTCCCGACGGGACGACCCGCGCGAGCTGGTCCTCGTCGTCCGCCCATGAAGCGGCGAAGGTCGCGGCGTCGTCGATGAGGGAGGGGTCGATGGACAGCGCGAGGCGGAGCTCCATCAAGGCCTGGAGCTTGGCCTTGCGATGCTCGAGCACCTGCGCGAGGAGCAAATGCGCGCGCCCGTTCGCGCGCGAGCGCTCGAGGCTTCGCTGCAGCCACGGGATCGCGCTCTCGTCTTGCTCCTGCCAGGCGAGGACCGCTCCCAAGAGCGGGAAGTAAGGCTCCGCCGGGTGCCGGCGCATCGCCTCCCTCAGCGTCGAGCGAACCTGGCGTCGCTCTGCGAGCGTGCGCGGGGCCTTGCGCGCGAGCAACGCTTCGCGAGCGTGGTGACGTGCCCCATCGAGCGGCCGCATCCCTGCCTTTGCGACTCCGACCGAGAGCAGGACGCCCACGACCGCGACCCCCGTCGCGAGCCGGATGGCGCTCGGGGCATGACGAACCGGGCCGACGAGGCTTGGCACCTTCTGCGCCGCGGTTCCCCAGAGCGCACCCAGCAGCAACGCGAGCGCGAAGCAGAGCGCTGGGATCTCGAGCCCGAGGTCCGCCAGGTTCTGGAGGAGGAGCGTCACGGCTCCGCAATAGGCTCCTGCTGCCGCGCTGGTGCGGGTGATGGCGAGCTTGCTCGGCCGGAACAGCCACCCGAGCGCGAAGAGCGCGCCGACTCCGACCACGATGCCCCACTCGACGATCCACTGAGCGGGAAAGTTCTCGACATGCGTGAAGACGGTGCCGCCGCTGCCCGGCTGGTAGGCAGGGAAGACCGACTCGAAGGCGCCGCGGCCCACACCGAACCACGCAAAGTCGCCGATGACCGGACGGACCCAAGAGGTCATCGCGAGCTTGCCGAGGTTCTCGTCAAAGAGCTCGCGCCAGGTCTTCGTCTGACTGCCGAGGAAGGCCAAGAGCGCGCCGAACACCACCGTCCCCAAGAGGAGCGCGCGCGATTGTCGCGCCGAGGCCCGAGACTCGGCACGTCGCGCTCGCGAGCGCTCGAGCGCGACCACCAGCATGGCGACGCCCGTCGCGAACATCACCACGCCGCCGCGCGAGGCGGTAACGACCAGGACCCCGACGAGCACGGCGACGCCAAGGGCGTTCAGCCAGCGCGGGAAGGTCGAGTCCTCGTCAAACAGCAGGCCGAAGCCCGCGAGGGTGCCCAGGTTGAGGTAGCCTGCGAGGTTGTTCGGGTTGAGCAGCGGGCCGACGTGCCAGCCGGCGTCCGCCTTGAAGCCTGGCGTGTAGAGCCCGTAGACCTTGTCGGCACCGATGAGCCCGTGCCCGATGGTGAGGAGCGCGGCGACCGAAGCCGTGCAGAAGATCGTGGTGGCCGCCCAGCGCACCCCAACGCGGGTGGAGATGGCGGCCGACCCGACGAACACCGCGGCATAAGAGAACCACCGCAGCGCCTCGAGCGCCGTCGCCCCCGGGTCGAGCGACAGCGGCGCAAGGGACGGCCCGGGCTCTCCGAGCGGCGAAAGCGCGCGCGACCAGATGTCCGCGGCGGTTGGGCTGACCACCTTCAGCACGGACATCGGCAGCGGGACGAGCTGCACGACGCACGCGCCGACGAGCGCCCAAAACACGAACACGGGAGGCGCGAGCGGCAGGCGTCGGTCGGTCGCTCGAAGCGCGATCGCGAAGAAGGCGAGCAGCGTGCTCGCGAGGCCGAGGGCGAGCGTCGTCATCGGATGCACGCCGCCGATCGCGAAGAGCGAGCTCATCACGATCACGATGCACAGCCCCTGCGTCACGAGCTCGAGCGGAAAGTCTTCGAGCTGTGCGTTGAGGCGCGACGCCCAGGAGCCGCGCTGCCGCTTGCGCAGGCTCGCGCGCTCGGTCTCCCCTGGCTCGGGTGAGACGTCTTCGACGGAGGCGTTCATGGCATGTCGTTCCGTTGCCCGCCCCCCGCGCGCGTTCAGGTCACTGATCGGCGTCGCCGCGATACTTGAGCAGCTGCTGCTGGTAGCGCATGAGGTACTTCATGACGAGATCCTCCATCGTCATGTAGCCCGGCATGTTCGGGTTGAACTGGCAGCCATAGCGCACCGCCTTCGAGTGCATCAGCACGCGGTAGCGAATGGTCGCGAGCATCTTGATCATCCCGGTGCTCGTGGGGAGCTCGAACTCGATGAAGATGTCGTCGTTCGCGATCTTCATGTCCTGGTCGGGAGATACGATGAGCGAGATGCCGGTCGCCGAGATGTCGTGAAGGTCGCCGGCGATGGGCTTCGCCTCCTTGCGCGCGGCCTCGTTGCCCGGCAAGATGTTCACCTGGATCGGCTTGTTCGAGGAGGCGCGGAACGACGTGCGCCGGTTGAACAGGCGGAAGAGGTCGCTCGGGTCCTGGCCTTCCTTCAGCTTAAACTGGAAGGTGTAGCGACGCGACACGTCCTCCTCGGACCGACCGACGACCATCGCGCTAAGGCGCACGGTCTTCTTGAGGCTCGGAGTCGTGAACTCGAGCGGGACGACGACGCCGATCGGCAAGAGCGGCGGCTCCGGCGGATGAAAGTCCACCACCGTCTGCGAAACGTCGAGCGTGAAGACAACCCCCGCGATCGGTCCGCTCTTCAGCACGAGTGCCACGCTGAGGGCGTCCAGGTCGGCAGAGACCTCACCTTCTGGGAAGCCACTGGCCATCGGGCCGGGGTCATAGCCTTTCACTTCTGCAATCTCAAGGGATCGATGATGCGAGCGCCCTGACATGTCGTCGCAGGGCGACGCGCGTTCAGTGAAGGGGTGAATCGACTCTGCCGGAGCGGGCACCTGGGCTAGAGAGAGCGGGCGGTGCACGTCCTCGCGCTGAATCAGTTCTACGCGCCCGACCACTCGGCGACGTCACAGCTCCTGACGGAGCTCTGCGAGGACCTCGCCGCGGCCGGAGAGCGCGTCACGGTGGTCGCGAGCCGCGGGACCTACCTGGGCGGGGAGAAGCTCCCCGCGCGCGAGCGGCGGCGGGGCGTCGAGGTGCTGCGCCCGTGGGCCACCAGCCTCGGCAAAGGGAGCATCGCGCGGCGGCTCCTCGACTACGGGACCTTCGGCGCGTCGGCGCTCGCCGAGGTCGTGCGCGTCGCACGACCGGACGTGATGATCGCGCTCACCACGCCGCCGATGATCGCGGCGGGCGCGGCGGTCGTCGCGAAGGCACGCGGGATCCCGCTGGTCCCGTGGGTGCAGGACGTGTACCCGGAGGTCGCGGTTGCCTTCGGCGTCCTCCAGGAGACCACGATGGCGGCGCGCGCCCTCGCCGCCGTGGGCCGCGCGAGCCATCGAGCCGCACGCCTGACGGTGACGCTCTCCGAGGGCATGGCGGAGCGGGTCGTGGCGCAGGGTCAAGCGCGCGAGCGGATACGCGTCATCCCGAACTGGTCGGACGGTCGCCTCGTTCACCCCACGGCGGAGGGCGCCGCGCGCTTCCGCCGCGAGCACGACCTCGAAGGGCGCTTCGTCGCGATGTACAGCGGCAACCTCGGCGCCGGCCACGAGCTCGTCCCGTTTGTCGCGGCCGCGCGCGCCCTCGCGGCCCGAAGGCCCGAGCTCGCCCTGGTGTTCGTGGGCGATGGCGTTCGACGAGCCGAGGCCGAACAGGCCGCGCGTGGGCTGACGAACGTGCGCTTCTTGCCCTATCAGCCGCGTGAGCGGCTCGCCGAGAGCCTGTCGGCCGCCGACGTGCACCTCGCCTCGCTCCAGCCCGGGCTCGACGGGCTGCTCGTGCCGAGCAAGCTCTACGGGGTGATGGCTGCCGGGCGCCCACTCCTCTACCTCGGCCCGGCATCGTGCGAGCTCGCGCGGGTGATTCGGCGCTGGGGCGTGGGCTGGCACGTCGAGCCGGGGGAACCAGCCGCCCTCGTCGCGGCGCTCGAGGCGGCCATGGCCGAGCCGCTCGAGACCCGGGGGCGCGGCGAGCGCGCTCGCGCGACGTTCGTCACCGAGTTTGATCGCCCCCGAGCGGTCGAGCGGTGGCGCGCGGTGCTCCGTGAGGCGGTGGCGGAGGGGCCCCACGCGATCGGTGGACGAGCACCGAAGGGAGAGTAGTATCGGGAGCCGTCCGCATGGGCGGTCCGCGGGAGGCGCGTTCGTTGAATCCTCGCGCCTGCTCGCGCAACGGAACGAAGAACCTCGACCATGCGCACGTACCTCGCCGCGTTCTTCCTCGCCGCGCTCGCGTCCGGCCTCCTCACGCCGCTGGTGAGGCAGTGGGCGCTTCGCCTTCAGGCGGTGTCGGCAACGGGTGGTCGCCACATGCACGCGCGGAAGATCCCGCGGCTCGGCGGGGTCGGAATCGGGATCGCGATGTTCCTGCCGATCCTGTCCTTGTTCGTCGTCGACGGCGTGGTCGCGCAGCACATCCGCGAGAACTCGCTGCGCGTCGTCGGGCTGTGTGGCGGTGGCGCGCTCATCGCGAGCGTGGGGGCGCTCGACGATACGCGGGGCGTACGCGCCCTCCACAAGCTGTACGCGCAGATCGCGGTCGCCTGCCTCGCCTGGCACTGCGGGTTCCGCATCGACGAGGTGATGCTGCCCGTGGTCGGGCTGCTGCCGATGGGCGTGTTCAGCCTGCCCATCACCGTGCTTTGGATCGTGGGGATCACCAACGCGGTGAATTTGATCGATGGGCTCGACGGGCTCGCGGCCGGCGTTGTGTTCTTCGCGGGCGTCACGAATTTTGTCGTCGCGCACAGCCTCGGCCGCAACTTCACGGCGCTCGTGATGGCGGCGATGCTCGGGGCGGTCCTCGGCTTTTTGTTTTACAACTTCAACCCGGCGCGCATCTTCATGGGCGACTCGGGGAGCTACCTCCTCGGCTACGTCCTCGCGACGACGGCGCTCGTCGGACCGACCGGCAAGGCCACGACCGCCGTCTCGCTCCTCGTGCCGGTGGTCGCCATGGGCGTCCCGATCTTCGACACGCTGTTCGCGATGGTGCGCCGCGCGCTCGAGCGTCGCCCGCTGTTCTCGCCTGACCGCGGCCACATCCACCATCGGCTGATCGATCTCGGGCTCACGCACCGACGCGCCGTGCTCATGCTCTACGGGGTGTCCGTCGTGCTGACGGTGGCCTCGATCGCCATCTATCTCGGACGCGCGTGGCAAATCGGCGTCGCGCTGCTCGCGGCGACGGTCGTGATGCTCGGACTCGTCCGCTTCGTCGGCTACTTCTCGCTCGCCATGTTCGTCAAGCGGCAACGCGCACGCCTCCGAAGCCGTGATGCCGAGCTCCTGCGCCATGCGCTCCCTCGAGCGCTCGCGCGCTTCGCTGAGGCCTCGTCCGAGGCGACGTTGCTCGATGGGCTCATCGAGGTGGCGGAGGAGGCCGAGATCGCGGTGATCGAGGTGAGAGCGCTCGGCGGCCAAGAGGTCGGCTTCCGATGGGCGACGCGCAACTCCGACGCGCGGCGCGTCGTGGCGACGATGACCTACCCGCTCGGCAAGGACTCGCTCGCGGAGCACGAGGTGGAGTTCGCGGTGGTCACCGAGTTCGAGGACGCCGAGATGCCGCCGCAGACCGAGATCTTGCTGCAGCTCCTCGTCGACGTGCTCGTCGAGCACTTCGCGCGCGTTGGCAGCCGCTTCGCACCTCGAGTGGCCGTGGCGCCCACGTCGCGTCGCAGCGCGCCGAACACGGCCTCTGTCTCGAGTCGCCCCGCGGTCGAGACCGGCGTCGAACCATGACCCGAGACGACCGGGCGGAGGTCCACGCCGCGAAGGCGGCTTACCTCCTGCGACGGCGTGCGCTCGACCTCATCGGAGCGGCGCTCTCGTCCGTCGAGGTCGTCGGGCTGCTCGTCAAGGGCGCGGGGCTCGCCGAAACCGTGTACGCGGAGCCGTGGTCGCGCGCGATGAGCGACGTCGACCTCGTCGTGCCCGCGGAGGTTCAGCGCGTTTGCCTCGACGCCTTCGAGGCGCTCGGTCACGAGGTCGTCCCGATCCCCGACAATCGTCGGCGTTCCTACGAGGCACACGGCGAGCGGATGGTGCGCGTCGCGGTGGGCCCCGCACGCGTCGCCGTCGAGCTCCACGCGACCCTCGACAAGCTCGTCCTGCACCCCATCGATTGGCCGGGGATCCTCGCGCGCTCAAGCGCGATCTCCGGGCTCTCCGAGTCGCTGCGCGTCCCGTGCGTCGAAGACCACGCGCTCCTCGTGATGCTGCACGCGGCGCTGAGCGAGCTGCGCCACGAGCGCGCGTGGGACGACCTCGAGCGCCTCGTCGAGCGCGGCCTCGACCGAAATCTCCTCGTCGAGCGCGGGCGCGCCTGGGGCCTCGCGCCAACGATGGCGCTCGTCCTCGACGCGCTCGAGGCGCGACGACCCACGTCCGCCGCGGCGGCGCTCCGTCGCGAGCTCCGCGGCGCGCTCCCGGAGCGGCCCCTCGCGCGACGCCTCTTCGAGCGCGCGGCCGTCGCGCGCCACAAGGGAACGGGCCTCACCTGGGTCGTTCGCCAGGCGATGCTCCGCGACGACCCGCTCCGCTACGCGCTCGGAGTGCTGCGCTTTGCCGGGCTCCGCGTCGCCGACAAGCTCCCGTGGTAGAGGCGCACGCATGAGGGACGCCGGCAGCCAAGTCTTCACGCCTTCACCCAAGGTGCTCGCGCGCGTGCTCGACGGTGAGGCCGTGCTGCTCGATCTTGGGGGCGGCACCTACTTCGGGCTGAACGAGGTTGGCTCCACGATCTGGTCGGCGGTCGAAGGCGGCGCGACGCTCGACGAGCTCGTGGCGACGGTGGCGTCGACCTACGACGTGTCGCCCGAGCTCGCGCGGCACGACATCGCCACCCTCATCGACGAGCTGCGGTCGCGGGGGCTCGTCCTCGCGACGCTTCGCTGAGCGCGCGCGCGGCGACGGACTCGGCGCTCTCGAGCCCCGGGGCGTACGAGAGCGCCACGAGCGGCACCCGCGCGGCGAGCGCCGTGAGGAGCGCGAACTCGGCCGCGAGCGCCTCCGGCTCTTCGGGGTCGAGTCGATGCACGTGCGGCTGCAGGGCCTC
>Ga0194129_10001942_pt1 | contig 32350 bp, 27 predicted proteins | sample TA2KigCa35mmetaG_FD_150862 | JGI IMG/M metagenome (GOLD analysis project Ga0194129, IMG submission 150862) | Freshwater microbial communities from Lake Tanganyika, Tanzania - TA2015038 Kigoma Deep Cast 35m | ecosystem: Environmental > Aquatic > Freshwater > Lake | place: Tanzania: Lake...
ATCTTCTTCATCTTGGCAGGACCGTCTCCGACGCCCTCAGAAAGACCCGGGGCGAGCAGCGGCTTCTCCGTTCCTTCTTCCGTCAGGCTGAACTCGACCTGTAGTCACTTGAAAGAACTATTCAAAGCTCAATAACGTCTTAACTTCCTGCCATTCGATGCTGCCTACGCTTCGCCACGGGCACCGAGCCGCCTCAGGCGGCTTGGTCGGCTGCGCTCGGCGGCATACGCCGGCTCCCGGGGCACGGGCAGCCCCGGCCTGCCGTCCCGTGATGCTGTGCACCGTGGGCCCTGCCCGTCGGAGCGCGGGTTTTCAACCCGCGTTCTCCCTGCCGTCGCCCTGGCCTTATCCCGCGGCCTCTCGTCGGAGCGCGGGTTTCCAACCCGCGTGGGCCACTCGCCGCCGGCCTCCGGAAGCCCCGATCGCGTGAGCGATGGGGACCGACCGTTCATCGGCATCGAGGACACCCATGCCTGGTCGTAGGAAGCAAAAAACGGAGCCCCGTGGCTACAATGCCCTCTCAAGGCACTCCTCGATGTTCCCCCGGGATGTTCTCGCCGTGGCTGCCGTCAATCCCCGTTTTCTGGTCGATGCCCGTCAGACGCCCATCGATGTTGTGGTCACCATCGAAGAGTGGCGGAGCATCGTCGAGGAACTCGAGGAACTCGAGGACATTCGCGCATACGATGCGGCTGTGGCTGAGAAGCAAAAGTCCACGCCGCTTGAGAGGGTGGCTGCAGAGATTCGCGAGAGGCGTGAGCCTTGATGTATGCCGTCGAGGTTGCGGGTGGCGCACAGAAACAGCTGGAACGCGTGCCAGCCGAAGTGCAGTCGCGAATCCTGGTCGCGCTGGAGGGGCTTGCGGAGGCACCGCGTCCGGATGGCTGCTCAAAACTGGCTGGCCGCGAAGCATGGCGGATCAGAGTGGGCGATTATCGAATCCTGTATGAGATTGATGACAACGGGCAACGCGTGCCTGTCGTGGTGATTCGTCATCGTAAGGACGCCTACCGGTAGCGGTGCGTCGCGGCCTCCGTGGCACCCGCCCCATGCCCACGCTCGATCGGATCACGATCTACCCCGTCAAGAGCCTCGACGGCGTCGACGTCGCCGCAGCCCGTGTGCTGCCCTCCGGCGGCCTGGAGCACGACCGCCGCTGGCAGCTCACCGACATGGACGGCCGCGTGCTCAATGCCAAGCGGACGCCGCTGTTTCACGCGATTCGCGCCGAGTTCGACCTGGGCGAGGGAAACGTCGTCCATCTTTCGGTCGATCCTCTGGCCCTCGAAGCCCGGGCGATTCCGGGGATCGATCGCGCGGCTGCGCTCGGCCCAGACTCATTTCCGCTCGTGCCCGGGCCGGCGGGGCCATGCGATTGGTTCGCTGAGGCGTTCAGTCAGCCGGTGCTGCTCGTCGAGCGGGTCGACGGCGGATTTCCCGACGACCGCGATGCGGCCGGGCCGACGCTCGTTTCGACGGCCACATTAGAGGCCGTCGCGGGCTGGTTTCGGTTCAGCGTCGATGAGTGCCGCCGGCGGTTCCGGGAAAACCTCGAGATCGGCGGCTGCGAGGCCTTCTGGGAGGACGCTCTGGCGAGCCCGGCGCGGCCGCTCCTCCAGCCGCCGCTGGGCGAACTCGATGCGGGCCTCCCGGCCGACCCCTACGCCGACCCACCGCCGCCGGAGCCGCGTTCCTTCATGATCGGTGACGTCCGGTTTCAGGCCACGAACGTCTGCCGGCGGTGTGTGGTGCCGACCCGCGATAGCCGCACGGGAACCGTCACGGAACAGTCCCGCGAGGTCTTCGAGGCCTGGCGTCGGCGGACCCTGCCCGCCGACGTCGATGCTTCATCCTGGAGCCATCTCTACCGGCTGGCAGTCAACACCCGCTCGGAGGTGGCGGGCGCTGTCCACGTCGGTGCCGGGATCGCCGCGGCGTGAGACCGCGATCCGGCAGTTCGGCCGATCAGGCGGATTGCAGAGCCGCGAATGCCCGGGCCGTTTTCGTGCGGGGCTGCTGGCCCGCTTCAAGGGCCGACGCCATCGCGGCCATGGTGATGGCCGGCGGCTGCTGCGCCGTGCTGAAGAGGGCGTTCACGATGCGGTCGCGGACGCCCGGGGTTCTGGGGTTCGGCACGGCACTGAGCGCAAGGGCGACGACGCCGGCGACGTGCGGCGCGGCCATCGACGTGCCATCGAGGGCCACGAAACTGCCGGCCGCCGATGCGGATGCGCCCGGGTAATTCCTTGGCACTGTGGAGACCACCTGCACGCCGGGGGCGGTGACGTATCGTAGGGCGTTTGATGTTCCGGCACGGTTCGAGAAGGGCGCCACTGTTCGCGTGCCATCGACCGCACCGACGGCGATCACCCCGGGGACCGTGGCGAGCGACGCCGGAAAATCGGCTTGCGGGCGGCCATCGTTGCCGGACGCGACCACGACGATCGAACCCAGGGACGTCGCGAAGCGGATCGCGTCGGTAACGGTGAGACTCGGGGGAACACCGAGACTCAGGTTGATGACGTGCGCTCCATTGTTGGCGGCGTACAAAATCGATGAAGCAAGGTAGTTGTCGTCCCGGATCTGATTCGATAGCCGGACGGCCATGACCTTGGCATCAAACGCGACTCCACGAGGCCGATCCGTCGATGCCGCGGCGGAAATCGTGCCGGCCACATGGGTGCCATGGCCCCCAGACCCGTCGAGGTAACCGATGTCATCCATCGGATCGTTGTCATTGCCGAAGAAATCCCATCCGCGGACATCATCGATGAATCCGTTGTTGTCGTTGTCGATTCCGTCGTTCGCGATCTCGCGCGGATTGACCCAGATGCTGTTCACGAGGCTGGGATGGGTGTAGTCGACACCCGTGTCGACGACCGCGACCACGATTCCGTTACCCGTATAGCCCCGGGCCCAGGCCTCGGGGGCGCGCACGATGTCGTTGCCCCAGTTGACTCCTCCCAGGTTGGCGACCTCGGGCAAGGCCGTCGTGCCACCGAGCATCTTCCCGACCGCCGCCGCGGCGTTGACCACGCCCCACCCATAGTCGTGCGTGAAGGTTGCTGGAAGGATCGGCGGGCCACCGGGGGGCACCGCGGTGCCGTTGCCGGCGATTGTGACCGTCACAGGCAAGACCGCGGGCACGTCTTTGGCTCGAGAACTGACTGTCACGACAAATGAGCGGTCGAATCCCGCACTCCCGGCCGGACGTGTCGCGATGCGAAAGTGCTTCGCCTGCTGGCCAGGTGAAAAAGTGACCGGCAAATTTCGCAAGGGTGCGTAATCAGACGACGATGAGGCCGTGCGATCTTCGGTGTTTACGTAGAACGTCTCGTTCCGCGTGGCGGGCGACGACAACTGTATGGTGAATCGTGACGTCGTGTTGGCTTGGACCCGTGCCGGACCAGTGACGGACGCCGTGTAGTTGTCGTCGTCGATGATGGAGCACACGGCGGTCTTGGTCCCGAGCGTGTGCCCGCGTACCGCGGCGAGGCTGAATCGAACGTCCTCGTTTCCTTCGCGGATCGTGTCGCCAATCGGCGTGAAGGCGATCGGCAACCACGTCGTGCCAGGCTTGAAGATGAGCGTGCCGCTTGGGGCCGGCAGTCCTCCTGTGCCAAGCGCCAGCCGGTAGTCCTGGCGGGCCGTCGCGGTTCCCGAGATGAAGTAGCTCACTTCAACGGGCCGAGTTTGCGGGGCGGAAAGAGTGGCCGTGAAGGTGACCGGTTGCCCAGCTTCCGTCACCTCGGTCGGCCCCGAAATACTCACCACGGCAGGACAGTCCCGCCGCTCCAGTCGCTCGACTCCCCGGCTCGTCGCCCCCCGCCACGGAGGACTCCTCCTTGCCCGAGTTCCAGCCATCGATCAAACTCCGCAGCCCGTGGGATCCCCGCGTGAAAGGGCGGACCTTCGGGAGGATCGTAAAGCGGAGTCCGTCGCAGTGCAAAGAACCGGTCGATCCGTCTGCGGGTCGTGCCGGTTTTTCCGCCGCGCCCAGGCCCGATGCGACCGACGGTGCGTGACGGAGAGCCTATGGCAGCGTCACGGTCACGCCGGTGGAGTTGCTCACGTTGGCATTCGTTCCGGGGGCGGGAATCGTGGCGGGGGGCGGGCTCGGATTACCGGTTTCCACCAGAAAAGAGTCGGAGATCGAGAAATCACCAGCCGAGGCGCCCTGCAATCTGATGGCGGGCGTCGGTGCGACCGTCTTCGATGCGACCGACAGCAGCGAGACTATGAGATTCGCGTCGTCGTTGCTCGCAAATGCGGGGGCCGCGGTTGACTGGGACGAGAGATCGCTTCGGCCCTGAATACTCACGAGCGACAGGTTGTCGTTGGACTGCGTCAAGAAGGCTTCGGCCACGGCGTCACTGATCGAAAGATCGAAGAAGGCGATCGTCGAGTCAGTGTTACCCTGCACGGCCACTCCCTGTTGTGTGGGTTGGCTGACGTCGGTTGGGCCGATGCCGACGACGGCGGAGGTGTTGTTCGCGACCTGAATCGCCGCCGGCGCAGTCGATCCCTGGTCCTGAACGATGAAGAGCGCCGTCGAGACCGTCGACTCGTTCTTGGCCACCCCCGTGGACAGGGTGTCAGTGGTCCGATTCACCATCACGGAGCCACCGGTCAGTCCCTCGACGAGAACGCTCTCTTCGGCGGATGCATCGGTCGCGATTCGACCCTGAAACCGAACGTCGGGGGCGCCCTGGGTCACGTACAGGCCGCGACCGCCGTTCGTGATGTTCATGTTTGTGAAGTTCGCCGTTCCTGAAGCCGCTTGCACGAGCACCCCGGTGTTCCCAGCTCCGGTTGCGATTCGTACGTCGTTGACGTTGGCGCTGCCGGTGAGCGACGCGTCGGTGAGGATTCCCACCGGCGCGTTCTGGATCGAGAAGTGGTCCACGATCGCGCCGTTGCGGAGCGTGACGGCGTTCCCTCCACTCGCGAGAACCGGATACGCGGTGCTCGTTCCAGTGGCGAAGAACTGGCGGAAGCCGCAGGTCGCCGTGTTGAGCGCCAGCGTCGACCCTTGACCGACGAGGATCTGGTTGTCCGCCTGGAACTGCCACGTGGCCTCGTATGGGCTGGCCGCGCTCGAGCCCGTGTGCACGAAGACCACGTCGTACGGATTGATGGCCGCCGTCTGCGCCTGGGCAAGCGTCCGGAACGGTGACTCGACGGTGCCATTGCCGCCAATCGTGGCGACGGTGTCGTCGACGTGGATCACGTTCCATGCCAGGCCGGTGGCCGGATTGACCGCGGCGATCGGCGTCTGGTGGGCGCGGACGATGTGCTCGTTGCGCATCATCGGCTGCTCCATCTGGTCGGGCACGTTCCGCCGCCGGCTGCCTCCCATGCGGTACGTGAGTCGGGCGAAGCCGGTCCAGTCGAAATAGCTGTCGTTGTTGGCCTGCAGCGAGAAGTCCCAGTTCTCCAGGAAGGTCATGTCGAGTCGCGTGTAGACACCGCCGAACCACGGCACGACGTCGCGACCGTCCTGCGGACCGGACGACCAGTCGTAGCGGGCGTTGCCCAGGGCGTAGCCCCCCACGCTGATCATGCCGGCCCAGTCGTTGAGGCCCGGAATGTAGGCGCCGACTTCCAGGTCGGCGCCCGACAGGGCCGTGTCGAGCCCGTAGTCGCAAAGGATGTTGCTGCCGTAGAAGGGCGAGCCGGGGGCTCCGATCGTGTAGGCGGTCGTGCCCACCGGGATGTAGCCGTTGCTCCGCAGGTTGCCGAAGTCGGTGAGCCACTCGCCGCTCACACCGACCTGGTTGTACGAGTGGCCGAACTGGCCCCACTGAGAGCCGAGCACGCCTGCGGCGGGGTACTGGTTCTGATCGCCGTCGTAGTCCCAGTAGACGCCGATGCCCAACAGCGTGCCGCCCAGGAACTGTTTCCGGACCGCGCCGACGTTCGAGAAGAAGCCGCCGTTCACGGACAGGTGGCTGCGGAGGTCTGCCGCCCAGAGGCCGCCGAGACCGTCCTCGGAGTAGGGGATGTAGCCGCCAAGCGTCATGTAGCTGCCGTAGTAGCCGAGGCCTCGATCGGCCGCGTTGATGCCGTAGTACATCCAGCCGGGGCCGTTCTGATTGAGGCCCGCGAATCCGGCCGCAGCCCGGTTCGCCAGCCCGGACGCCGGAGCCATGGGCACCTGGCCGACCTGCGCCGCTGCGCTCCCGCACACGAGCATGGCCGCGAGGGCCGTTCGAGTCGTGAACCAGGAGGCTTGTCGCATGGCTGGATGATGAAGCGAACGAGGACGGGGCGGATCTCGTGACTGATCGTGCTATGCAATCCCGGTCAGGGGGCCTCGACCGGCGGCAGCTCCGGTGGACGAGCCGGAAGGTTTCCGTCGAAGTGGACGGCGTTCCAGTCGATCAGGCTTCCCTGCGGGGGGTCGGTGTTGAGGTCTGGCGCCGGGTCTTCCAGCACGCCGACGCCAAAGTTGCGGGCCTTGAGTTCCGCTGCATCGCTGGCATCGTTGATGCTGATTGCCCTCAGTGCCACTGGCAGGCCTTCCGACGGGTCCGGCGGATCGAGCGTGATGAGTGTGATGCCCGTGCTTCCCGAGACCGTGATGCGGTTCGACAACACTTGGGCGTGGACGCGAGCAGGCGGAATGGAGGGAGTTGGGGGATCGACGGACGTATCGGGTGGGATACCCGCGACGCCTGAAATCGCGATCCCGGTTCCCGATCCCGACACCGAAATCGTGTTGCTGTTGGCCGTCAGATTCAGCACTGTGCTACGAGTCGTGTTCACGGCACTGATACCGGTGGGCACGCTCGAGATCGATGTCCTCGTGACTGCGACGGTCGAAAGGTTACGGACTTGAATGCCGTATATGCCCGTGTTGGTGATGCTGGTCTGGGCGCCGTTGGCGACCGTTGGATCGGGGGCGACATCGACGTTGCTGTTCAACGCGGAGACGCCTGCAACTTGCGCGCCGCTTATCCGCGTCCCGTAAACCTGGACGACGGACCCGGTGCCACTCACGTCTGCCACGGCGACTCCCGTGTTCGCCGACTGCAGGATGGACGAGCGGAGCAGCGTGGCCTGGATGCGGGTGGGCGACGATGTGCCCGTCACGCTCACCCCGTCATTGCCGGAGTTGCGCACGGTCGAGTCCTGCACGAGCAGCGTCGCAGTCGATCCGCGAATCCGGATGCCGTCACCTTTGGCATTTCTGATCTCCGACGTGCCAGTGACGTACAGAGCGGCTCCGGAGCCGGAGACGAGTGCGCCGTTGCCCCCGATGCGGTCCAATTTCGAAGCGTTGAGGGTCGCGGAGGCGTTCGGCCCGGAAACGACCAGGCCGTCGCTGATGGTCGAGGTGATCGCGGAGCCATCGATCGTGGCCTTCGCCCCGGAGCCTGAGACGACGACGCCGCGGTCCGTGAGCAGTGAGCCGGAGGTGACGAGGGGCGAGCTTCCAATCGTCGAGGTCGTGAGTTTCACGCTAGCGGCCGCACCGGTCACTGCCACGCCGACGCCCTTCGTGTCGGTGATCGTCGCACTTGTCAGCACGATGGACGACCCGCCTCCTTCGGCTGCCACCGCAGTGCCGCTCACGTCCGCGATCACCGTGTTCGTGATCGTCGCCCGGGAGTTGCTGCCCGAAGCGACGAACGCCTTGCCCTGGACTCCCCTGAACGCCGAGTTGCTGACCGACACGTTTCCAGAGTCGGCCGACAGCACGAAACCGTCGTTGGTGAGGTTTTTCAGTTGGAGCCGGTCGAAGTCGAAGCGGCCCTTCGAATTGGAGATCTCGACGCCGCGCTGCCCGGGGCCTGAACCCTCGATGATCACGTCGGAGACCGTGGCCACGCCGCCGAATGGCAGGCCTCCGCCGTCCGTGATCCCGACCGTGGTGTTGACGATCTGGAAGTGGCTGACGTCGGTGCCCGGCTGGTCGATGACGATCGCCGGTCCCAGCGGGCTGCTCAGCACGGGGTAGCCGGCGCTGCCGTCGCCGGCAAAGAACGACCTCGGGCCGCAGCTGACCGTCGGGATCGCGAGGCTGCTGCCCTCGCCGACCAGGTACTGGTTCTCAGCCTGGAACGAGTAGCCCGACGTGGGCGTCAGGTAGGGATTCGCCACGCTGCTGGTGCCCCGATGCACGTAGACGATGTCGTAGGCTTCCTTCGCAGCGTCTTGTGCGGACGAGAGAGACGTGAACGGCGAACCGGCCGATCCGGTGCCCGGGGACTGTGCGGCGTTGTCCACGTGGAACACCCGCCACGGGGCGAGCGTTTCCGGGTTGATCGCCACGACCGGTTCCTGATGAGCCCGCACGATGTGCTCGTTGCGCATCATCGGCTGCTCCATCTGGTCGGGCACGTTCCGCCGCCGGCTGCCTCCCATGCGGTAGGTGAGTCGGGCGAAGCCGGTGGAGTCGAAGTAGCTGTCGTTGTTGTACTGCAGGGAGAAGTCCCAGTTCTCCAGGAAGGTCATGTCGAGGCGGGTGTAGACACCGCCGAACCAGGGAACCACGTCCTGGCCGTCGGGGAAGTCGTAACGGGCGTTGCCGTAGGCGTAGCCGCCCACGCTGATCATGCCCGCCCAGTCGTTGAGCCCCGGAATGTAGGCGCCGACTTCCAGGTCGGTGCCGGCCAGGCCCGCGTTGACGCCGTTCTGGCAGAGCACGACGTTCTGGACGAAGGGTCCCACGTATTCGGCCGTGGTGCCGACGGGAATGTATCCGTTGGAGCGGAGGTTTCCCCAGTCGGTCAGCCACTCGCCCGAGACGCCGACCTGGTTGTAGACCTGGCCGCCCGCGAACGTGGAGGTCGTTCCCGGGATCGTGATGGGCGAATATTGGTTGAGATCGCCGTCATAGTCCCAGTAGACGCCGATGCCCAGCAGCGATCCGCCGAGAAACTGCTTGCGGACGGCGCCGACGTTGGAGAAGAAGCCGCCGTAGACGGAGAGGTGGCTGCGGAGGTCGGCCGCCCACAGTCCCCCGAGGTCGTCCTCGAAGCCGGGGATGTAGCCGCCGAGCGTCATGTAACTGCCGACGTATCCGAGCCCCCGGTCGGCGGCGTTGATGCCGTAATAGAGGATGCCGGGGCCGTTGGCGTTGAGATTCTGGAAACCCTGCACCGCGCGATTCACGACGCCGGCCCCAGGTGCCATGGCGGTCTGGCCCAGTTGCCCGCGGGCTGAGATCGGAGCCCCGGCAGCCAACGCGGTGATCATCGTCGCCACCACGGCGTGCCTGCCGCGCTTGGCAACCCGGTTTCCATGACGACGGAAGCGCGGGGCACGTGCGGTCTGCCACCACCCGTGTGCTTCCGCTGGATTCCGCATCGGAGTCGTATCCATCTCGTGGACCGATCGTGGAGACCGGGCGGGCCCGGGCCGAAAAACCGGCATGATCGTCAGGAGTGATCGACTCGCCTCGACCGCTTCCATGAGCATTTCCGCCACCTTTGCCGTCATTTCCCCCAGCCTGCCCCCGGGTGCCCGTTTCGCCCGTTTGCACGGTTGCCCGAAATCACCAAGATTGGGTCTCGTTCACGCCGGGGTTAGGCGTCCTCATTCATGTCACTCGAATCTGTTCTGCCACCGAGCGGTTTCGCGTGGAGAGCCGCCGGCTGGCTGTTCGTCGTGGTGGGCTGGGCGGCCGCCACAGTCTGGATCGACCGCGACGCCCGGCAGCGGTTTGGCCGCTCTCAACCCTGGCTCCAGCTGCTCGTCGGCCTCGGCTGCTGCCTCGCATGGGGCAGCGCCATGTGGGGCATCTGGGCGGGCGAGGCGATCGGCTGGCTGATGGCGATGTTCGTCGCGTCGTACGCCGCGATGCGAACCGCCATGTCCCGGGAGTGGCAGCAGGGCCCGCTCGCGGCCGCCATGCAGGTGCTCAAGGATGCCGCTCACGTCATCGGGATGCATCCCGATGACGTGGGCCGGCGTCCCCTGGTCAACGTCGGCGGTGCCGGCCGGACGATCGTCCTGCTCAAGAAGGACGGCAGCGTCTACGGCGGCCGGGAGGTCAAGAGACTCGACAAGACGTCGTCCCGTGCGGTCGCCTGCGTGAAGGAAGTCATCGGCGATGCCATCGCCTGCGGGGCCACCGACATCCACATGGAGCCGCGGTCGACCGAGGTGAACTTTCGGTTTCGGGTCGACGGCCTCCTCCAGCAGGACCGCGCGATCGATCCCAACGAGGGCAAGGCGGTCGTCTCGACGATCAAGGTGCTCTCCGACATGGACATCGCGGAGCGCAGGCTCCCCCAGGACGGCACCTTCAGCGTGGTCCGCGGGAGCGAGCGGTACGAGCTCCGCGTCAACTCCACGCCGGGCAAGTTCGGCGAGAAGCTGGCCATCCGGCTGCTCGATCCTGGTGGCAGAGTGCTCAAGGACGGCCTGGGCGGTCTTGGGTTCAGGGACACAACGCTCACCAAGATCCGGGAGTTGGTGCATCGTCCCTACGGCATGGTCGTGGTCTGTGGGCCGACCGGGAGCGGCAAGACCACGACCTCGTGCGCCGCCATCAGCGAAATGGACGGCCTCACGCGCAACATCATCACGATCGAGGATCCGATCGAGTACCAGCTCGACAATGTGACGCAGATCGCGGTCAACACGGCCGCCGGCCTGACCTTCGCGAGCATCCTCCGCTCCGTGCTCCGCCAGGATCCCGACGTGATCCTCGTCGGCGAGATCCGCGACCAGGAGACGGCCGAGATCGCGATGCAGGCCGCCCTCACCGGGCACCTCGTGATCACCACGCTGCACGCCAACGACGCCCCCACCACGATCGCGCGGCTCATCGAGATCGGGATCGACGCCACCCTGATGCAGTCGGCCCTCACGGCCGTCGTCGCCCAGCGGCTGCTGCGGGCCCTGTGTTCGGACTGCAAGGTCAAGTACAAGCCTTCCCCGGAGGAACTCAATCGGTATGGACTCCCTGCGAACAAGGTCCAGAGGCTGTATCGCGCCAATCCGCAGGGGTGCAGCGAGTGCGGCGGCCGCGGGTATCGTGGGCGCTCGGGGGTTTATGAGTTGATGGTCATGGATGCCGAACTCCGGCAGCTGCTCGTGGGCCGGCCCTCTGAGGCGATGATCCGAGAGGTCGCGGAGCGACAGGGCATGAAAACGCTCTATCGCGAGGCTCTCTACAAGGCGGTTGCGGGGATCACGAGCCTCGAAGAGGTCGACCGGTCCGTCGGCGGAGGCGGAGCGGGATGAGCATGCAGCTGCTTGCGGAATCGGGACTCGCGGACATGGGGCCATGGGGGATCACCCTCGGCCTGGTGGCGGCCCTGGGTTTCGTCGGCTACCGGAGTGGCCTCTTCCTCGCGCTGGTGGCCGCGTTGGCGATCATGACCGCTTTCTGCGGGGCGCTGGGGCTGGCGCCGGACCTGGCAAAATACTTCGAAACCCTGCGCTGGCTGCCGGCCATCGTGCTGCCGCTGGCGTATTTCCTGATCTTCGTCGGCGTGCTCCTGGCGGCAACTGCCGGAGTGACCTCCTGCATCACGGAAGACGACGCCTGGCTGAGCCCGAAGATCGATCGGATCGGCGGCGGCATCGCCGGCGCTTTTGCCGGCTGGCTTCTGGCCGGAGCCTTGCTGGTGGGGTGGTCGATGATCGAACTCCCGGTGGGCGTTCGCCCCCCTGTGCCGAGCCAGACGAGAGACGCCGGAACGTGGGTTCTCGAGATGTTCACGCGGCTGTGCGAGCCCAAGACGGTGAAGCGGGAGCGGCTCCTCGAAGGGGATGCCGTCCGCGACAAGGGTGCAGCCGGAGGTGATGTGGTCCAGGCCACCGAACCTTTCGACGACGTGGACCTCGACGGACGGCGTGGCGATGGCGAGCCATTCATCGATAAGGACCGAAGTAGCTCGTTCACCATCAGGCAGGCGGTCACCGATCATGCGACCGACGTCAACGGCGTCCGCGACGTGGGCCTGCTCGATCGCTACTGGCTGTCGGCCTGGCGACGCATGAAGGTCCTTCACCCTCCGCAGATCTCGTCCGTGGCGCTCGACGTGACGTCCCAGGTGGCCGCCAAAGGAGAAACCGTCTACACCGCGACCGTCAAAGACGCTGATCCGAACCATGAATCCCAGCTGAAGTATGCCCTGAAAGCCGGCCGGGAGGACGATGCGGCGTTGCTGACGGTCGAGCCTGCCACGGGCATCGTCAAGTTCCGGGATGACGTGGAGATCGATGGAACCCTCCGCAAGGTGCACTTTACCCTGATCGTCGAGGATCCTGCCGGTCTCATGGACGAGAAGGATCTCGAGATCAAGCTCCGGGCTCCTCAGAAGCAAGCGGAGCCTTCGCGGGAATAGAGGAGAGGCATCGGGACCTCCCAGACGGGTCACACGTGAGCCCCGGGCGTCGCTTCAGCACCGCCGCCGGCCGGAGGCATGCTCGGCGCCGGCGGGACGTGTGAGTGCCCGGCTCCCAGGCTGCGGCAGACTCCCGCGAGGCACACGTCTCACCGGCGTCTGCGCGTGCCCCCGGCAACCCGCGGCGGCTCGGGGCTGTCCGAGCCTGGGAGAGCGCGGGTTTCCAACCCGCGGCGTACCCCCCCGGACCCCGCATCGGAAGCCCCAATCGCGTGAGCGATGGGGACTGGGTCACGAGTGGCTTTCGCTCGGGGTCGCCCGTGCCCCCTCGCTGGACGCTCGCCTCGGGCATCCCGCCCCCGGCTCACTGCGTGTCCGCGGCGCTTCGGCATCCTGCCTGCGCTTGCTCCCCCAGCCCGCTCGAGGGCACGGACAGCCCCGAGCCTCGCGAACGCGCGAGGCTCACGGTGACCCGTATCAGTCCTCGACCCTGAACCGGCTCACCGAGTCGGCCATGCCCTCGGCCGATCGGACCATGTGCTGGGAGGCCTCCTTGAACTCCCGGAGGGCCTCCGCGGCCGCCCGCGAGCCCTCGTTGAGGTTCACCAGGGCGTCGTTGATCTGCTGGGCCCCCGAGGCCTGGGCCTGCATGCCCTGCTTCACGGCCTCGAACCGGCCGCTCAGGCCCTGCACCTTGTCGATCACGGTGGCGAACTGGCCGCTGATCCCGGCCACCCGCTCCACCCCGGTCTTCACCTCCTCCGCAAACCGCGCCATGTCGTCGACGCCCGCATTCACCGCGGCCTGCATCTGCTCCACGAGCCGCTCGATGTCGAGCGTGGCCACGGCGGTCTGGTCGGCGAGCCGGCGGATCTCCCGGGCCACCACGATGAAGCCCTGGCCGTATTCCCCGGCCTTCTCCGCCTCGATCGCGGCGTTGATCGACAGCAGGTTGGTCTGGTCGGCCACCTTCGTGATCGTGGTGATCACCATGTTGATGTCCTCGGCCCGCTGGCGGATCGTCGCCAGCCGGCCGGCGATGTCGGCGGTGGAGCCTTCGAGGTGGCTCATCGTCGTGCCCACCTCGGCGAGGTTCTCGCGGCCGGCCCCCGCCACGCTGGCCGTGTCGGCGGCCACCCCGGCGACGTCGTGCATCGTGTCGAGCAGTTCGCGGCCCGTGACGGCGATCTCCCGGCTGGCCACGGCCGCCTCGCTGGTGCTGGCCCCGAGCGAGGCGATCGCCGACTCCTGCTGGGCCCCGGCGGCCGAGAGCTGACGGGCGGTGGCGTTGAGGTCGATGCTCGACCGCTTCACCTGGGAGACGATCGCCTTGAGGTTGGCCGTCATCGCCGCCACGTCGCGGAGCAGCTGCCCCGTCTCGTCGCCGCCCCGCATGTCGATCGAGCCGCCGAGGTCGCCCTGGGCGACGCGGCGGGAGGCGGCCACGGCCGTCGAGATCCGCCGGATGATCGAGTTGGTCAGCCAGCCCATCAGGCCGAGCACCCCCGCCATGCCGGCGGCGGCGATGGCGGCCGAGGTGAGCAGCGGCCCCTGCACCCGGCCGACGAGGTCGGATCGCGGCGTCTGCATCACGAGCGTCCAGCCGCCCGTGGGCACCTTGGCGGCCGCGAAGATGCTCTCCTCGCCGGTGAGCGGATCGACGGCCACGACCGGCCGGTCGCTGGTGACGGCCGCATGGAGGTCGCCGAGGATGGCGGCGTAGGGCGTCTCTGCAATGTTCTTGGTCCGCAGGTCGCGGGTGCGAAGGGTCGAGGCGATGACCCGCGGGCCCTTCTTCCCCGAGGCTTCCTCGCCGCGGCTGACCAGGAAGATCTCGTGGTGCCAGCCCGAGGCGGCCTGGGACTGCTTGATGCGGTCCAGATCGGCCGTGATCTGGTCGAGCGTGCGGTCGACACCCGCCACGCCCGCGAAGCGGCCCCCCTTCACGATCGGGTAGGTCTGCTCCACCATCAGCTGCCCCTCGTAGTTGTAGGGCTCCGTGACCATGCCCTTGTCGATCTCGCGGGGATCGAGGAACCGCCGCCGGCAGCCCTCGTAATAGAGGCCTTCCATCTCCGCCAGCGGCTTGAGGAGGATGCGCGACGAGTCGAGGCGGTCGCGAAACCAGTAGGGTATGAACCGCCCGTCCGCCGCGAGCGCCTCGGCAGGGACATCGGCGAGTTCCTCGGCGGCGGATCGGCCCGGCTTGGGCGACGGCAGCGTCACGGGCTGCGACGCGGTGCCCGAGCCCAGCACCCGGGCGTTCGCGGCGTCGAGGCCGTCGGCGTCGGGCTCGTAGCCCAAGTAGGCGGCGGTGAAGGCCGGGTTGGTGTCGAGCACGTGCCGCGTGAACCGCAGCGCGTCGAGCCGGCTCTCCATCAGCCCGTTCTCGGCGGCCAGCGCCATCACCCGAGCCGTGGTGACCGCCGCGCGGGTGTCGCGGTCGATCGTGGCGGCCACGGCCCGCACCCGGTCGAGGAGGATCTCGCGGCCGAACTCCAGCATCAGCGACCGCATCCGCAGGAAGTTGAGCCCCAGCACGGTGGCGAGGATCGCCGCCGCGGGCACGATCGCCAGCAGGAGCAGTCGGGCGCGGAGGCCGAGGGCCGGGAGTGAGATCATGGTCGCGTGCGGGGGGCGGTGCGGCACCAAAACCCTAGGTTACTTTCGGGGTTGCCCCTCCCGCTCCCGACCCCGAAAATCCGGTTCCTCCCTCACAGCCGGCCCTGCCCGGCCCCCTCCGGAACCTCGGCCATGTGGCCCCACCCGGCCGTCGACGCGATCCTCTTCGACTGCGACGGCACGCTCGCCGACACGATGCCGGCCCACTACCGGGCGTGGCTCGAGATCACGCGGGCCCACGGCCTGGCCTTCGACGAAGACCGGTTCTATTCGCTCGGCGGTCGCCCGACGCGGGACATCATCGCCACGCTCGCCGGCGAGGCGGGCGTGGCCGTGGACGTCGACCAGGCGGCCCGGGCGAAGGAGCACGCCTTCCTGGATCAGCTCGCCCGGATCGAGGCGATCGGTCCCGTCGTCGACGTCGTGCGCCGGCTGCGGGGCCGAGTGCCGTTGGCCGTGGTGACGGGGGGCTATCAGGAGGTCTGCCGCCGCGTCCTCGCCCACATCGGACTCAGCGATGCCTTCGACACGATCGTCGCCAGCGAAGACACCCCCCGCCACAAGCCCGACCCGGATCCCTTTCTCGAGGCCGCCCGCCGGCTGGGAGCGCGTCCGGAGCGGTGCGTGGTGTGGGAAGACAGCGATCTTGGACTCGAGGCGGCCCGACGCGGCGGCATGCAATGGATCGACGTCCGCGCCTTCCATCTCCCCACCCGGGTGAGCGGGGCATGACCGCGACCGTCACGCCCGCCGACGGCCGTGCAGCCCGGGACCGCATTCGGGGCCGCGTGCTCCACTCCCCGTGCCCGCGGAGCATCCCGCTTTCGGAACTCGTGGGCGCGGAGATCTTCTGCAAGCTCGACCTCTTGCAGCGAACCGGGAGCTTCAAGGAGCGGGGGGCCTGCAACGCGCTCCTGCAACTCGACCCTGCGACCCGGGAGCGGGGCGTGGTGGCGGCGTCGGCGGGCAACCATGCCCTCGGGCTCGCCTACCATGGCCGCCTGCTCGGCATCCCGGTGACGGTCGTGATGCCGCGATTCGCGCCCCTGGTGAAGGTCGCCACCTGCCGGCGGCTGGGAGCCCGCGTGATCCTCGAAGGAGAGACGTTCGACGACGCCCGCCGGCTGGCCGGGGAGATCGCTGCCCGCGACGGCCTCGATCGCATCCACGGGTTCGACGACCCGCGGGTGATCGCGGGCCAGGGGACGATGGGCCTCGAGATCCTCGAGGATGTTCCCGACGTGGAGGCCCTGGTCGTGCCGACGGGGGGCGCGGGCCTGCTCGCGGGCGTGGCCCTCGCGGTCAAGTCCTCGAGGCCGCAGATCCGGGTCGTGGCCGTGGAGACCGCCGCCGCACCGAGCTTCGGCGCGTCTTTGGCCGCAGGCCATCCCGTGACGGTGCCGATCCGGCCCACCCTGGCCGACGGCTTGGCGGTGGGTCGCGTCGGCGACCTATCCTTCGCGCTGGCCGCGCCGCTCGTGGACCGTGTGGTGACCGTCGACGAGGCCGACCTCTCGCTTGCGGTGCTGCGGCTCTTGGAACTCGAGAAGACGGTGGTCGAGGGGGCCGCGGCGTCGGCGCTGGCGGCGGTGATGGGGGGCCGCTGCCCGGAACTTGCCGGGCTGAAGGTGGCGCTCTTGCTCTGTGGTGGCAACATCGATCTCTCGATCCTCGACCGCGTGATCGACAAGGGGCTCGTGGCCGACGGCCGCCGCTGGCGGTTCGCGGCGCGGATCAGCGATCGTCCGGGGGGCATCGCCCGACTGACGGCGGTGATCGCGGCCGCCGGCGCGAATGTCCGCGAGGTGGTGCACGACCGGGCCTTCTCCGGGGCCGACGTGTTTTCGACGGCCGTGGAGGTGACGGTCGAGACGGCCGGCCACGAGCACGTGGCCGCCCTGGAAGCGGCGCTTGCCGCCGAGGGCTTCGAGGTGCGGCCGGCTTAGCCGGTGGCAGACCCTGCGGGATCTGCCGGTCGTGCGGCGGGGGTGGTTTTCGGCGAAGCGGCTTCAGCGCTTCGGTCGATCCTCCCGAATGCGGATCTGGCCGGGATCCGCGCGACGACAGGAGCGTCGGTCATGATCATCCAGCACTACGGCCTGCTCGCCCGTTCGGGCCGAGCAGATGGATCCGCGTCTGCCGAGAGGATCCGCGAGCGGGAGCGGCTGCGGCGCGAACTTCTCCGCCGCATCCTCGACCGGGAAATGCGCCGCCAGGCTCTGCGGGGCGCGAGGTCCTGACGCCGGGCCACCCGGGAATGAAGGCTCCCATGCGACACAGCAGCGGCGGCCAGAACCCGAACCTCGGCAGCACGAGCGGCCGGACGCGGCGGGGCCGCGGGCCGGGCGGCGTCGAGGCCACGCGGGTCCGACTGATGGCGGCGCTCGTCGTGCAGGCGGCCATGGCGGTCGCCTGCAGCGGCGAGGCGTTGGCGCAGGGAGCGTGGTGGAACTGGTGGGCCGCGGCGGGCCCGACCGCCCCCCTGTCGACCGAGCACCTGGCCGACTATCTCTACACCGGCCAGCAGCCGCATCCCGCCGTGGCCCGGATCATCGCCCCGGAGTCGGCGGGCACGTCGATGGGCACGGGAGTGCTGGTCGACGTGAACCAGGCGCAGGGCCTGGTCGTCACCAACTGGCACGTGGTCCGCGACAGCCGCTCGCCCGTGCTCGTGCAGTTTGCCGACGGCTTTCAGTCGGCCGGCACGGTGGTCCGCTGGGACGAGGCCTGGGACCTGGCCGCGATCGTGATCTGGAAGCCGACGGCCATGCCGCTCGAGGTGGCGGGTGATCCGCCGCAGCCGGGCGAACCGCTCACCATCGCCGGCTTCGGTCGCGGTGTGTATCGCGAGGAGACCGGGGAGTGCACGGAGTATCTCTCCCCGGGCAGCGGCTACCCGAAGGAGTTCGTCGAACTCAAGGCGACCGCGCGGCAGGGGGACTCCGGCGGGCCGATCTTCAACTCGCGGCGGCAGCTCGCCGGAGTGCTCTTCGGTCAGAACGAGGGCCGGACGATCGGCAGCTGCTCGACCCGGGTGAGGGCATTCCTGGCGGCGGTCGGCTCGACCGGCTTCAAGCCGGCGGCCGGTGGCTTGGCTGCAGGGCAGGGGGGGGGCGGCACCGCCGGCGAGACGTCGGCCGATCGGATCGCCGCGCTGCCGGTGGCGGCGGTGGAGCAGCGGTCGAGCCACTCACCGACGCCGCTGGTGGCGCAGGCGCTGCCCGCGCCGCCGCCCGTGCTGCAGCCGGGCGCACCGTGGCCCGGCGTTCCGGCGCAGCCCGTCGCCGAGGCGTCGCCGCTGGCGGGCCTCGATCTGCCCGCGTGGCTGCCCGATCCCTATGTGCACCGCACGTCCCTGCTCTCGGCGGCCGGCGGACTGGCGCTGGTGATCTTCGGACTCAAGACGGTCTTCGGCGGCCGGCGGCAGTGACCTGCCCCCCGCTCACTACTTGGGCGTCTTGACGACCGTCACCGTGTTGATCGTGACCCGGTCCACGGGCCGGTCGCTGGCGGCGGTGCGGACGCTGCCGATCGCCTTGACGACGTCGAGGCTCGCCGCGTCGGCCGTGCGGCCGAAGGCCGTGTACTGCTTGTCGAGGTGCGGGACCCGCTCGAGGCAGATGAAGAACTGGCTGCCCGCGGAGTTCGGGTCATTGGTGCGGGCCATCGACAGCACGCCCGGCTCGTGCGGGGTGGCGTTGAACTCGGCCGGGATCTTGTAGCCGGGGCCGCCGGTGCCGGTGCCTTCGGGGCAGCCCCCCTGGATCATGAAGCCCTTGATGATGCGGTGGAAGCAGCCGCCGTCGTAGTACCCGCTCTCGGCCAGTGCGACCATGTTGCGGACGTGGCCGGGAGCCACGGTGGAATCGAGATTGAGGCGGATCGTGCCGAGCGAGGTGTCGAGGACGACCTGATAATCGAACCCCGCGAGGTCGAGGGCCTTGGCGGCGGCTTGCAGTTCGGCAGGCGAGGACTTGGGCATGGAGGTTTCCAGGGATGCAGGGGGCGGGGAGGGAATCGCGGCCGACGGTTTGCCGGTCCGCTGCGTCCCGTCGATACTCATTCCCGATGAGTCAGCATCCACCAGGACGCGTCGTCGACCAGGATCTTTCCGGGCGCAGCCTGGGAGGATACCGGCTCGTGCGGCGGCTGGGTAGTGGCGGGATGGCGGATGTGTATCTCGCGGAGCAGACGTCGCTCGGCCGCCACGTGGCAGTCAAAGTGCTCCGGCCCGACACGGCCCGCCACGCTGCCGCCGTGGAGCGTTTTGAGCAGGAGGCGCGGGCGGCGGCGGCACTGGTCCATGGCCACATCGTGCAGATCCACGAGGTGGCCTGCATCGACGGGATCCACTTTCTCGCCGAAGAATACGTGGCGGGGCCCTCGCTGAAGGCATGGCTGCAGGCCCGCGGTCCGCTCGACGCCTCACAGGCGATCTGCGTGCTGCGGCAGGTGGGCTCGGCCCTGGCCCGCGCGGCGGAGCAGGGAGTGGTTCACCGCGACATCAAGCCCGAGAACCTCTTGCTCACGCCAGCGGGCGACGTCAAGGTGGCCGACTTCGGCCTGGCCCGCGTCCTGTCGGAGAATCTCGATCTCACGCAGGAGGGGATGACGCTCGGGACGCCGCTCTACATGAGCCCCGAGCAGGGCGAAGGCCGTGCGGTCGACGCCCGCAGCGATCTCTACTCGCTGGGCGCCACGCTGCACCATCTGCTCGCAGGACGGCCGCCGTATTCGGCGCCGTCGGCGGTGGCCGTGGTGATGGCGCACATCAAGCAGCCGCCGGTGCCGCTGGCCTCGCGTCGGCCAGACGTGCCGGCGGGGCTGTGCGACATCGTCGATCGCCTGCTAGCGAAGGATCCGGCCGACCGGTTCGAGTCGCCGCAGGCGCTGCTCGTGGCGGTGGACGAACTGCAGGCGGCGCTCCCTTCCCCTCCGATCGGCACCGCATCGCCGCTGGCCTGGCCGGAGGACGCCCCCCCCTGGCGCGAGTCGTCGGAGGCCGTGTCGGCGCCCGTTTTTGCCAGCGGGCCCGGTGGCCGTGTGACGAGTTCCCGGCTCCGCGACGCGACGCTGCATCTCCGAGCCGTGACCGAGCGGGTCGAGCTCCAGCGCGCGGAGCAGCGTCGGCGGTGGCTGGCAGTCGCCGGCCTGTCGCTCCTGGCTCTCGCTCTGGGGTTTGCGATCGGCAGGATGCGGTCGCGGCGATCCCGCGTGTTTGGGCCGCAGCGGTAACAAGGCCTGCGCCGCCCGAATCCGCTCCGCTGAAGGCTGCTTGACTCGTCTGCCGACAGTGCTAGAACGGCAGTGAAACCCGCCCCCATCGTCTAGTGGCCCAGGACGTCGGGTTCTCAGTCCGAAAACCGGGGTTCGACTCCCCGTGGGGGTACTTGAACGGTCGCGTCATTCGCAAAAGCGAGTGGCGCGGCCGTTTCGCTTTCGTCGTGCGAGTCGGTGCGGCTCCCTGCGTGCACTGACTGTGCCGGATTCTGTGCCGCTTTTTGGGCGGCCGCTTTGGCGAAGTGGTCGTCGGTCACCGTGAAGTAGTGCTTCCGGGCCACGTCGGGGCTGTTGCCGATCCACTCGCACACGACGTGGATCGGGAACTCGTCGGCGAGCTCCGTTTCCCGCGACGCCCGGAGGTTGTGGAACAGCTTCGGCCAGGCCGGGATCTTGGCGGCCTCGAGGATCCGTGTGAACTGCGTCCGGAGGTTGGAGTTGGGGCCGCGGGCTCGGCAGATCACATGCACCGTCCCGGGCTCGGCCCGCTCGAACTGTTCTTCGAGGTAGGGGCGCAGCTCGGGGAACAAGGGGATCGTGCGCGAGGCCCCGCCCTTGAGGTGCTCGGTCTTGGGGCTGCGGACGTGGATTCGGTCGTGCTCCCAGTCGATGTCGTTCCAGGTGAGCGCCAGATGCTCCGACGGGCACCGCAGGCCACCGAACCGACTCAGGGCGAAGATCAGCCGCCATTCGTTGTCCGGGCAGGCGTCGAGCACTGCCTGCGCCGTCTGGCGCGTCACGAAGAAGTCACGGTCGGAGTTGGCCTGGCTCTCGGCCTTCACGTCGGCGAACGGGTTTGCATCGACGAGCTTCGCCCGCAGGGCCGCCTTGAAATACTGCCGTGCCCGCTTGATCTCCCTCGAGACGGTCGCCGGCGAATAGCCGTCGTGCAGGAGTTTTTCGCGGTAGCCGTCGGCGTCGCCCTCGGAGATGCCGCGCAGCTCGCGCTGCGCCCCGAAATGGTCCGTCAGCAGCCTCCTCGTCTGCTCGAGGTTTCTGGTGGTGTTCGGTTTGAGTTTGGCGCGGCTCTTGATGTAGCCGTCGAGGAACGCGTCGAGTTTGGCTGGGGCCGTCGTGGCGCTCGTGCGTCGCGGGGCGAGCTCGGCGCGGGCGAGGCGGTCGTGGAGCCGGTCGTCGATCTCGGCGAGCCAGGCGGCCGTCTCGCGGTCAACAGGTTGGTGCGCCACCTTCGCGGCCAGGAGCGACTCGACCTTGAGCAGGATCGTCTGGGCGATCCGCTCCGAGACCTTGCCGAGGCGGATCGTGTGACGCTTGCCGGCCGGGCCGACGAACAGGATGCGCCGGCGGCCGCCGGGGTCATTTCCGATGGTGGCCATCGCTACCTCGTCCTTGCGGCAGTCGTGTGAATGGGATGAGCAACGGAACAGATGGATAGTTCATCGGGGCTTCGCTCGCCAAGCCCCCGCCTCGAGATTCTGGTCGGCCGTTGCTCCTGCCAGCACGAATCGGCGCGTCGGCTTACCGGGCGTGCCGGCGGGAGTCGGAACCCAAGAACCCGCGCCGGCCTTCACCAGCTGGTCGAGCGCGGCTTCGGCCGCGCCGGGGCGTTTGAGCCAGCGGCAGTTTGTCTGAGCGTCGCGGGCGGTTGTCGCCCCGCCGCGGCGCTCGATCCAGTGAACGAGCCGGTCTCGGTCGCGGCGCAGAGCGCGGTCGATGTCGTTCTCGGCCAGGATCGCGTAGACGCGTTGCGTTTCATGCTTGAACCACTCGATCAGCCGGATGGCGGCCGCCATCGTGACGGCATCGACCCGGTCGGGATCGGGAACGGCGGAGACGTTCGCGGCGATCCGCACCTCATGGATCAGCAGAGCGAGCCGGGCCGTGATCTCCTCGAGCTTGCTCCAGGCGGCGGCGAGGTCGCCGATGTGTTCGGCCGTCTCGGTGTTGTGGGCGTCGTAGAACTCGATCCAGAGCCGCTTGGCGTCCGGGTCGAGGGAGAGCAGGGCGGGGCGCGGCGCACCGGTGTCATCGGTGTCCGGCTGCAGGTCGTAGAGGCGGTCGAGCACGCGGTGCAGCTGGTCCCGCGTCAGCGGCGAGATCGAAGTCTCGCGCCACTGTTTCGGGCGCGGCGGGGGCGATGTGAGCAGGAGCCTCGCTAGCAGCCCGCTCTCGCGGCGCTCCTGCCCGAGCGCCCGCTGCAGGACGGCAGGCTGGATGCCGCCGGTCACGCAGACGGCCGCGGTGGGCACGTAGATCGACTTCCGGTTGCCCGTGCGCCGGTCAACCGTCACGGGCTCGGCGTTGAAGCTGGAGAGCCAGAAGGCCTCGTCTGCGCCTTTGCCCTGGGCATAGCGGTCGAGCGAGCCGAGCCAGCCGGCGAGCTCGTCGCGGGTGACGAGGATCCCGCGCTGGTTGTCGGCCAGGATCACAGCGAGCGCCTCGACTGTCGTGTCGGAGACGTAGGCCCGCTCAGCGGGCGTAGGGGTCGGCGCGATCGGAGCCGGTCCGGCACTGGTGCTGCGCCGCCAGAGGGCGACGGCCTTTTCATGCTCGAGCAGTTTAGCGTCGTAGTCCTGCTCCACAGCCCGGTGCGCCTCGAACAGCCGGGATTGCCGCTCGCGGACGTGCTCGAGCACGGCCTTGAGGGCGGGCGTCTTGCTGGTGCCGCTCTCGCCCACGATCACCGTCCAGAGGATCGCGGGGACGGCGAATCCCGGCTTGAGCTCCAGGCGGCGGGTGGTGCCGATGGCGGCCGCCACGCAGGCCAGGAGGGGCAGGGCGACGTAGCTGGCGTCGCAGCCGATGGCGGCCTCGGCCTCGGTCACGAACGAGGCCAAGGGCTCCGGCAGGGCGTCGGCCGGGAACGGCCGATAGGCCTCCGGCGGGTCGCTCTGCGTCCTCTCTGCGGTGGGCGCTGCGCCCAGGGGCGTGCGGCGCGTCCTCCAGGCGTTGGCGATCTGGCGCGGGCAGTCCGCGAGTTCGTCGGCCGGGAGGCCGACCGTCTGCATCCGCTCCATGATCGCGGTCGTGGCGTCGTCGACCGTCCAGCCGCGGGCTGCGAGGTCGCAGGCCACAGTGAACATCGTCTGCCGCCGGCCCGCCGGTAGGACTCGCCCGCTCTCGAGAAACTCCCTCGAGAGATCGCCCATGGCAGCACTCGCGAGCGCGGGGCGCGGCGCGAGTTCGTCGAACGAGTAGACGCGGGCCGGGTCAACGTCGAGCAGCTCGGCTACCGGCTTCGTGTCGTACTTCCAGTTGATGAAGCCCGGAAGTCGCATGATCCTCGGCCAGTCATGGATCGACTGGTCGGAACCGAGCGCCGCGGCGAGGGCCTTCATGCGGCGCGACCAGGCCGCGGCGTCTTCGGTCGGCGCGTCGAGTCGCCACCAGGCGTGAATGCCGCCGCCACTGTTGAGCACGGCGGTGGGCATCGGGAGGCCGGCCGCCTTGATGCGGCTCATGGCATCCTCGTAGAGCGTGCCGCCGTCGAAGTCGGCGAACAGGCATCGGGCGAGGCGCACACCCGCGGCGTCGGAACAGTTCACTCCGCGGCGCGGATTCGCCCCGAAGTAGATCTGGCGCTGGCGGGCATTGATGCTCGTCAGCCACGACACGACCGCGGGCAGCTCCGCGAGCGTGGCCCACTTGTTGCCAGGCGGGTTGAGCGGCCGGAACTCGATCACGTCCTCGTCGTCGAAGATCGCGGTCAGGAAGTCGCAGCACTGGTCGAGGGCCGGTCTCATTCGCCCACCTCCTTGTCCTTGTCGGCGCGGCGCGCGAGCCAGTCTTCGAGCGCCGCGACGGGGTAAAGCGTCACGCGGTCGAGCTTGACGTGCGGCACGTCGCCGGCCTGGGTCAGGCTCCACAGCTTGCGTTCACTGATGCCGAGCGCGGCTGCGGCCTCGCGGGGCCGCAGAGCGAGCGGGGACGGGCGAGGCGTCATACGTCACCTCCCTTCCGGATCGTCCGCACGGGCTTGCAGCCGCCCGCGATCCAGTCGGAGAGTTCGGTACGACGCCACCGGACGGAGCCACCGAGCCGGATCGGCGCGGGGGCGCGGCCAGACGAGACGAGTCGCCACCAGGTTCTCTTGGCGACACCGCAGAGATGGGCCGCCTCCGCGGCCCGGATCAGTTCACTTTCGAACGTCGGTTCTGACATTGGATGTCCTCGGGATGTTCCGCCGCGGCAGCGTCCTGCTGCTCGGCTGAAATCCACGATGACGTATCCGCCGCCTGAGTCCATGCGTCGCGTGACACGGGAAATCGCGTGTCACGCGAGTTCTGCCGGCCGAGGCCTGTAAATGCCCGACTGGACCGTAGCGAGGACTTCTCGCGTGACACGGTCATGTCACGCGAGTTTCAACGTCGCTTGGGGGTTTTTCGCCTCGCGCGGGACCTCCGCTGGCGGCCGTTTTCAATGGCCTTCTCGACGCCGGAGAGGGTGAGGTCCGTCCGGCCTTTGAGTTCAGCCTCGTAGAAGTCGAGGATGACGACACGGTCCTCATTGACGCCCTGCCGAGCCTTGAATGCTTCCCACTGTGCGAGGAGCTCGTCGTCCGGGTGCCGCCGTGGTTTTCTGTTGGACGGCTTCCGAGGTATTGCAGACGCAGACGCTCCGTCGTCGAGTTGTGGATCGGCTGCGGCGGTAGTCGCAGGTGCGGGGCCGGAGAAAGGGGTAAGGCGGTCGAATGCGTTACACCAACTCTCAAACGCCGTTGCCCAGTCATGTATTGAGCGTGTTGAATCCCTGGCCACAGACATCATTGCCTGGGTTGCATCCCAGAGGGCTCGCACATGGCTTTCGATGGCTGGGGCCATCGAGCCCCACAATAGAGCCTCACGCGCGGCGTTGTTTCGCAGCTTGAGGAGAGGGCCGACGGTGGGCTCGCATTCGAGAAGTACGGATCGCTCGCCGTCCGGGCACCAAGCCACCGAGTTCTTTCCGGCGGGAATGTCGGGCATTGGCGTCGGTGGGATGTGCCGAGCTTTTTCGCAGAGTTCATATGTCGCCCGGGTCGCTTCCATGAATCGTGCAATCTGCAGGCGATCGGGAGTCGTGGGTGTGTTCCGTTGCTCAAACGGGCGCAGTTTTTCGATTGCGTCCTGTGCAGCGCGATAGATTGGCGACCACTGCTTCTGGTCGAGGTCTGATGGCAAGGCAGCTATCGCCCTGATCTGGTCAACCACGGCGTCGATCCGCTCGATCACAAGCGGCATCGACGTGTTCCAGGTCTTCGTCTCGTGCACGGCGGCATGATGAAGGCCGCGTAGGCGCGAGGGGTTGATGAGCCGCTCGCGGTCGAGGAGCAAGTTGGCGTAGGCGCGGAAGGCGATGGGAGCCAGGTTTACGCCCTCGCCGTGGCGCAGGCCCGTCCTGCCGCAAAAGCGGATCGTGTCATTGATGGCGCACTCCATTGCGCCCCGGCACGGCCATCGTTCGGCAGCGGCGATCTGGGCTGGGCCGATGCCATCGGCACACGGGCCGTATGGGCCTGGTGAGATGTATTCTCGGAGGGCATCGCTGAGGACGACCGTTGCCCGCGGGTCGGGCGAGTCGGCGACAGGGCCGAGGAACCTGTGCAACAGGTTCACGGCTTCCGCTGCGGCGTCCGTGAGAGCGCGGATGGAGGACATCGTCTTATTGAGGGGGTGCCCCCGATTGTGCCGGGATTGGTTTGCCAATCAATGCCCCAGGACGCCGGGGATCGCAGGGGCCGGCAGGATGCCGGCCCGGGCCGCAAGGCGGAGAAGGGGCCGAGATGCAAAGGCGGGGCGGGGGCGTGGACGAGCGGAGGCCGCTCGCGGCGAGTGGCCCCTCGCGCAGGCCGGCGAGCCGCCGCGGCCGGAGCGGAGCTGCTATACGCGAAGCGGCCCGCATGGACGCGGTGTCCGGCGGCGTAGCCGTAACCGTGCACTGAGAAGGGAATACGTTAGGCGCGAATCAACGCTGCGCGAGTATCGCCCCGGCGCATCGGCTCGGGCTCGACACGGCGGCATGGATGCCGCCGCTGAATCCGGCAGGATGCCGTCTGGCGGCCGAAGGATCGGCCGCACCGATAGCCGCGCCAGCGGCCCACAGCGGCGGGGATGCCCTCGATTCCGCACTCAGGGGAGGGGGAAGCCGGGGGCGCGGCGCATGCCGCATCGCGGGGGGCGGCGAGGGGGAGGGGGGCGAGTCGATGCCGGATGCGGAGACGAGCCCCCTTCCCCCTGATGAGCCCCCCGCAGAGACCATCATCGAGGGCTAGCCGCTGCTCAGAACAGTAAGCCGGCAGGATGCCGGCTTTCCGCTGTGTTTGGAAGCAGCTGACTTACGTCGCGCGGCGGATCAGCGCGGGTCGATGAAGCGGTCGCACAGCCGCGGCGTTGGCAACGGCGACATGCGCGCGGTGGTCAACCTGCGCCACGGCCGTTGTCATTAGCCGCGGTTGAATCTCGGAAACCTTGACCTCAAAGGCAACAGACGGCTTTTGCTGCGACAGGTTCGTTTCGTTTGTCATTGGATACCCTCCGGGGGTGTGCCGTCGACGACCGGAAGTCGCCGCTCAATTAGGGGCGTAATACCATTCCATAACGCCTGTAAAACGTACATCCCCGGGCGAGGGAAGGCAACGTTTTCGACCTTAGCGATGATTTCGGCCACAACGAGCGGATTGTTTAGCTCGACTGGGCAAGACACTGCCAAGACGGGCTCAGTCTCGTCATTTATTTCGACGATTCTGAAGTCCACGCTCCCGGCGGATCTGCCATCAGTGATCGCAAGGTAGAACGCCATTCGACCGTGAATAGCCGGAAACTGGTTGGAAAGCAGCCCGGAAAAAGTGCCGAGAACGGTTCGCTTTCCCGTTGTCGGGTCCGTCCAGATCTCGTCCGCGACCATCAAGGCTAGAGGTACGGGAGTCGTGTGGTCAGTCATTTGCAATTCTTCTTGGATGCGTCGCTATTCGTCGTCGCTGCTGTCGTCCTCTGACACAGCATCGATGTCTGGAATTGTGGCGTCAGTCGGAGTTTCGTCAGCCCAACGGATGTACGTGCGGTTGCGTATGCCGTACTCGCGAACGATCTCCGCGATCACCTGGTCGAGCGTTAGCAATCGATCGCCGCGTGTCGGGTCGGGGCTCTCTGTAGGCCAGGGCGGCCGGCCGCGTCGGGGGGGTGGTGTGAGCACGTCGAAGAAACCGACGTGCGTGCCGGACGAATCGTTTGTGTCATAGAGTCCGACGAAGAACCGCTCGAACTTGGCGGCCGGGTCGCTGGTGTCGGCTCGTCCGGCGCGAGGGCGGAACGTCATCACGGCGTGCGCGAACGACGATTTGTCCGTTGTCCCGTCGTCGCATGCGTCGATCGGAATGAAGAAGACGCCGATCAAGACGGCATAAGGAAACCGCTCGTGGTGATCCATGGCCTCGGCGCGGAGTTCATGGTCGTTACGGACCATGTTCTTCGTGTATCGCCCGATGGTCAGCCGGCCCGTAGCTCGATCCTTCTTCGCATCACGGAAGTTCAGGGTCTTGATCGAAACAAGGAGCTCAAGGCCTGTGTCGGAGGTGGCGTAACGCACGTCGGTCTTTTTGATCTTCTTGTTCGACCCGCTCGCACTGCCGGTTTCGCGGCCCGACCCGTCGGGCATTGGAAGAATGGAATCGAATCGCCCGGTAGCTCGCAGCTTGGACGCAAGCAGCACGGCAATCGAGTTCGAGAGACGTTCGGAGTAGTTCTTCTTGAGATCGCGATCTGCGCCGTCGGCGGGACGCGGGCCGGCATGGCGCAAAGCGTCCTCAAACGTCTGGATAGACGGCGCGGGAGTCGTGGCTTTCGCTTTGGGTTTCTTCTTCGCCATGAGCTTAGCTGCGGCTCAACGGAGCACTCGGGTCGATGATCGCGCCGTGGTGCGGCGCTTCAACTTTGGTCGGGGCGCGTCGGCTGGGGCCGCCGCAATCGCTCGCTGAAGATCCCGGTCAAAGGCTGCGGGGCGTTTGAGATTGCCTCGTGAAAGCCGCGACAAAAAGCCCTGGAGGGCGCGGTGGGAAAGTGGCTTCGTCGGGAACTTCAAGAAGTCTTGGATAGACTTTGCGGGCTTTGAGACCGGCCAAGTGGAAACGTCGACGGTCCATGCGTCGCCGTCGTCGCTGAATGCGGCGCGCGGCCAGGCACTTCGCCGGTCGAACGGAACCGGTAGCAAGGGCTTCCACGTCGTCGTGGCACTGAGGCGGCTGCCGACCCACTCCGCGACCGGAACGGACACCGCGTTACCGACCAGCTTCCAGCGGTGGCTGTTGCGAGCGACCTCGGCGGCCGGGAGGGACCAGTCCGGGTCGAAACCTTGGAGGCGTTCCGCGTCGCGGATGTCCGGCGTCACGAACTGCCCATCGGGCATCCAGATCGCAGGCGGGGACGGGATTCCGATGGTCGAGCCGCCCTTCAGCGTCGGGACTGCGTCCACAGCCCAACCGAGGCCCCGAAGGCCTTCGGTCCAGAAGAAGCCGCAGGCTACGTCCTTGGCGGCTATGGGATCGCGGGGCTGGCGGCTGGCCTCGAGCAGCAGTGGGGCGGGCGACTTCTCCTTGGACGCCACGATGAAGACTCGCTCGCGGCGCTGCGGCAAGCCAAAAGCCCGCGTGTCGAGAACGCGATACGCCCAGTGATAACCGAGGCGTTCGAGTTCGCTCGTCACATGCCTGATCGCGTTTCCGCGGCCGAGCTGAAGCATGAACGGCACATTTTCAAGAACCACCCAGGGTACGTCAGACGCACGAAGCAGGCGGAAGACGTGATCGACGAGGCTCGATTGCTGGCCGCGAAGCCCCTTCGTCAGACCGGCCTGAGACAGGTCCTGGCAAGGAAAGCCGGCGACGACGAGGTTCACGGCGCGTGGGAGCCGTTTCAGCGTCGTGACATCTTCGTGAACCGGAACCTTCGGAAATCTGTTCCGGAGAACCGCAACGGCTCCGGGCTCAATCTCGCAGAGCAGCTCGGTGTGGTGGCCGGCGCGAGCCAGGCCGAGTTCAAGACCGCCGATCCCGGCGAACAGGCCGGCGACGTGAAGGGATGAGTTTGCCATGAGCGCCGTCCTTTGTCCTTGCTCTCCGCTCGGACTCGGTGCAGGCCGTGAAGAAGGCGGTCAGCTTTCTCTCGAGGCGCACGGCGTTCTTCACGTCGCACTCCCACACGGTCAACACCCGATATCCGAGGCGGCGTAACTCCTGCGCCTTCCTGGCGTCGCGGGTCCGATTGGTCGAAATCTTTTCTTCCCAAAACGTTTTGTTTGCGACCGGGATTCTACCGGCTTCCCCCCCTTTCGTTCTGCGGCAGTTCCGGTGGCCGTGCCAAAAACAGCCGTGGACGAAAATGGCCCACTTCTTCCGCTGGTTCGAGAGGTCGGGGCGGCCGGGGAGGGAAGCTGCGTTCGCCCGGGAATGGTGGCCCAGGCGGGTTACGGCGCGGCGCACGGCGATCTCGATGTCGGTGCCGTGGCGGCGCACGGCCTGCATCATTCGGCGGCGCTTGGCGGGGCTCACAATGTCGGCGCTCATTTGCGTAACCTTGACCCAAGTTTAGGCGAGGGCGGCAGCCCGTCGGCGTCAGCAAAAAGTCGCCTCACATCGCAGTTGCGGCGGTTTTGCAGACATCGGCGATTCAAGCGGCGGCGCACTACTGCGGAACGTGCGCTGTGGCGCGACGTAGGGGATGGTTGCAGACCCCCCCGTAAGCATGGTAAGACGCCACGGTGCGTGCTGGCCGGAGATCAGCGTTTCTTGATGCTTGGAGGAGCGAGCCGATGCCTTCTGTGCCTGGCGGGGTTGCAATCGACGAGATTCCTCGCCCCGATCTTTCGCTTACAAGCGTCCGATGGATGACCGAGATTCCAGACTCGGAAGATTCATCCATCGTCGAGGCCGTCGAAATGTTCACGGTCGTAGGAGAGCAATACAGGCTGGACAGTGTTGAAGCAGCTGTGAGAGCCATTGAAGAGGAGGTCAGCTTTCTGCCTCCCCGCTTCTGGCTTGTTCCGGATAACAACAACTCTTTTGATCCGCTAGCAGTAGCCGTGTACGCCGTTTCTGGTGGGAACGGTTATCACGTCGGCTTTCTTCCGAAGGATCAAGCGAGGCATTTTCGCGACAGCATGGAGCAGCTCTCGCGCGGTGGGCAGTCGCTGGAAGTTCTGGGCTGCATCACTCAAGGAAAATCGTCCCCGCATCCCAATGGCAGGATTTACCTACCGGTAGAGTTTGCGGCGCTTTGCGCCAGTGGCTATTCGAGCCAGGAAGAGAACCGCATTTCATGGGTCGAGGATGCCACGCCGGTAACACCTCGCGCCGCCACGGGTAGTCCCGGCGATGTGTTCACGTTCGAAGAGTTGTGCAAGATCTACTGTTGGTACGCCAGAAAGAGGCGGTGGTTTTGCTTTCCGCATGACTGCGAAGCTAAAGCTGAAGGGATTCGGTCTGCAGGCATAGGCCTTCCCGTGGCAGATTTCCAGCCATTTATGACGGTGCAGTCAGTTCCAGCGGGGAAGGCGAGCGCTCCCGCGGAGCGGCAGAGCCGGGCGGAGGCTGCATCGCAGTGGTTTTACGCAAAGAACGGGCGGGAGTACGGGCCGTTTGATGCTGTCGGATTACGGGACGCCGCCCGATCAGGCCAGCTGCTGCCAACGGATCAGGTGCGCCGCGGCGATCTCACCCAGTGGGCTTCGGCAAGTCGGGTGAAGGGACTGTTTTCCGAAGCTGCCGTCGCTCCGAGTGCCAAGCCCGTCGAGTCATCGCTTGAGGCGTTGTTGTTCCAGCAAGATGATCTTCCAACTGAGTGGAGCGTGGGGCCGTTCGAGGCGTCTGCGCCCCAAATGTTCGAGAAGATAAAGAACGCCAAAATGCAAGGCAGTTATCCACTCCTGTTCAACGGCAGTCGGAAGGGCGGTGTGACGGGGCTCGTGTTTGAAAATCCTGGGGATGCAAGGCGGTGTTACGACGAGGTGCGTTCTACATTCGGCAAGAATGTGGGCATTGTGGCGCGACTCGGAGATGCAGCTCGGTTTTCGTACATGCACATGGAAATGCCGCCGCAGCTAAAGCTGCCTCCGACAGAGAACACTGATCTGGTGTTCGTCCACGGCAGAGTGGTTGTTCATATTCGAATGGGGGATTGCCAGCCCGAGCCTGTGGTGGAATTCGCCGTAAAAATCGATTCGAGGGCGCGTTCGTTCGGTTAGGAAGTCGGCGCGTCGGGGCTCCTCTCGGATTGACCGGCGGCGAGGCGTCGAGCGAGAGCCGCGAGGACGGCGATTGAGTAAGGCGGCAGCGACGGCAAAATGGCCAAAAGCTCAATGAGCCGGTCCGCCGCCGGTGTGCCGGATTCTGTGCCGGGTGCTGGCGGATTTCGCGTCTCGCGGCCAGAATCCGCTGGTTGCTCGACTCCCCGTGGGGGTATATGAACAGCCGTACAGTCCGCAAACGCGGGCGGTGCGGCTGTTTCTTTTTCCGTCTGCTGCCGTTTGCTGCCGTCTGCGTGCATGTGCGACGTCGGATTTGACGTCGCTTTTTGGAAGTGTTCCTCGGTCACTTGCAGGTAGTGCTTCCGGGCGACTTCCTCGCTGTTGCCGATCCACTCGCAGACCACGTGGATGGGGAACGCATTGGCGAGCTCCGTTTCCCGCGACGCCCGGAGGTTGTGGAATAGCCTCGGCCACGAAGGCACCGACGCCTTCGAGAGTATCCGGAGCAGCTGGGTTCGCAGGTTGGCGTTCTTGGAGCGGTAACGCTGGATGACGGCGGTCGAAAACGGCGGCGCGGGGACCGTGTCGCGGCGGTCCAAAATGGCGGCGCACAACCGTGCAGGTCTCTGGGCGGGGAAGATCGGGGCGACAGCCCCGATCTCCTGCGGAGCAAGGCGAAGCACTCGGGCAGTATCTCGACCGCCGCGAGAACATCCTTCGGCCCATCAGGCACGGGGAAGACGCATCTGGCAACGGCCTTCGGGATGGCCGCCTGCTCCCAGGGGCGCAAGGTCCGGTTCTTCCGGGTCACGGAACTCGTCACGCTGCTGCTCGAGGCCAAGGAGGAGCGGCATCTGCTGCGCATGCGTGTGCGCACAGCACAACCACCCCTGGCCGCCGGCGTGACGCCGTAGCGGAGCCGATCCGGGGCTACTTCCGCGTTCCTCGGCGCCGGGCCCGCTTGG
>Ga0194129_10001943_pt1 | contig 32328 bp, 24 predicted proteins | sample TA2KigCa35mmetaG_FD_150862 | JGI IMG/M metagenome (GOLD analysis project Ga0194129, IMG submission 150862) | Freshwater microbial communities from Lake Tanganyika, Tanzania - TA2015038 Kigoma Deep Cast 35m | ecosystem: Environmental > Aquatic > Freshwater > Lake | place: Tanzania: Lake...
GCTCTGCAAAAAATCTTAGATTTTTACTACCGCGCCTAAAGGATTCGCTTTCATCCCCAGGCTTAAAAGCCAGGGGTGTTCAGCGAATGTTTGATAAAAATAAATAGTCTTAATTTTTGAGGCTTATAACGAACTATAAACATGGCATCCCTGCTAAAATTTTACGTGCAGCCAGAACATACAATAATAAAGAACAATTGTATAGACAAAAAATTCCTCCGAGGAGCAATCTTCGGAGGAATTTTTTAAATCTGGCAGTACTTATTTTTGCGTGCCGTCTCCAGCCTAGTATCGTCAGCGTAGTGGCCTTCACTTCTGTATTCGGAATGGGAACAGGTGTTTCTCCACTACTATCGCCATTGTGTAGTTATTCGACAAAATCGACACTGCATCTGTATCTCATTTGCCGTACTCACAACAAACTGCTGCAAATGAGCTGCCTCAAGATCTTGCTGTGATAATAATTTTTTTAGGGCTAACAATTTATCATTATAATTACCATGTATAATAGCCGCAGCACACTGTGCTATAGGCACTTGTTGAGCACACAAGCAACATGCAACGCGAACATTATCTACTATATTTTTTGGTATCGCTTGAATTTTTTCTCCAATACTACAACACTGCGCCATCACCACAAGCCCTTGCTGAGGGGACAAGCCTGATGATACTGTCTGCACACAACTACTATCCAAGGCTATTAAACTTAATAATACCAATGTTGCAAATCGTAAACCATCCATAGACTTCCTTCTCGCAATATATCAAATCAATCACTTAATCATCAGAAATGGGTAACATTGGTACTTTATCTGGACGCGCAAATGTTTCTCGATGTTCAGCAAGCCAAAATACCTCTTTTTTGCATATAGGACAGGACATTTTCGTCGCTGTTGCCGCCCTAGCCATCATCGATTCCCAATAATCCAGCAAGCCTCGTGTTAACATTAGCTCTTGTATGAAATGTAAATTATGAAGTGTCAGATGCATTATAAAACCAAATTCATTTTCTTCATAACCACAGTCGCGACAAAATATGCTCACGGCATGCCTTTCTACATTAGATACATAATTAAAGACTCTTGGCACAACATAGCATAAAAGATTGATTTAAAAATATGCAAAATGATCGATTAGTACCACTGATAACCGTCGATGCACGAACGACATTGCTCTTTTGTTTCATTAGCTAATTCAACAAAAAATTGTCTTAGCTCATCTGCTGCAAGCCCTTGCTTGGATAGTAATTCTTTAAAAACAGCGGTCTTTTTTGTATTATTTTTAGCAGCTAACATCCCAGCAAAATACTCTGCTAATGTGAACTTATGACACAGGCTACAAATGGGATGAATGTTATACTTTATTCCTGCTGGCAATGCATCTAAGGCTTGCATCAACTTGTAGCACTCAGCCATAAACACTAATATCTGATCACCCACAGCATCGTCAACTGCTTGTACAGTACTCATAGATGCAAATGATATTAATAAAATAGTAACCAAATATCTCATTACAGCACCCTTTCCCTGAATATTTTTAAAAAATAAACCAAGAAATGATTATGAGCGGAAATAAACCAGAAGGACAATTAAGCTTTAAAAAGTGGTTTGAACGACGGATATAGACAAAAAAATTCCTCCGAAGATTGTTCCTCGGAGGAATTTTTTAAATCTGGCAGTACTTATTTTTCCGTGCCGTCTCCAGCCTAGTATCGTCAGCGTAGTGGCCTTCACTTCTGTATTCGGAATGGGAACAGGTGTTTCCCCACTACTATCGCCACCAGAAAATTTTTAATGCTAAACCACAAGCGGTTATCGCAGTTTATATCTAATTAACGTGATCTGGACGTTCTTTAAATATATATAAATTTCATGACTTTGTATATGCAGTTTTTTTAATTTAGCTGGCTACATTGCTGCAGCCAGCTAAATTTTAAGTAAATATCTTTTGAGAATGCTTTGTTCACGTTTGTGAGTCAAAATCTATCCGATTTGTGTTTTTGTAGTCATGATGTTTAGTCATGATGTTTTAAAAATTACTGTCTATTTCAACAGTTAAATGGCGTAGATAAAACGCTCGACCTATTAGTATTGGTTAGCTCAAAGCCTCACAGCTCTTACACATCCAACCTATCAACCTTGTAGTCTTCAAGGGGTCTTACCTTGTTATTTCTAACAAGAGGGGTATCTAGTCTTAGGGTAGGCTTCCCACTTAGATGCTTTCAGCGGTTATCCCTTCCAAACCTCGCTACCCAGCTTTGCTCTTGGTGAACAACTGGAACACGAGCGGTTTGTCCATTCCGGTCCTCTCGTACTAGGAACAGCTCCCTTCAAATACCCTACGCCCACAGAGGATAAGGACCGAACTGTCTTACGACGTTCTGAACCCAGCTCGCGTACCACTTTAATTGGCGAACAGCCAAACCCTTGGGACCTTCTCCAGCCCCAGGATGTGATGAGCCGACATCGAGGTGCCAAACCTCCTCGTCGATATGGACTCTTGGAGGAGATCAGCCTGTTATCCCCGGCGTACCTTTTATCCGTTTAGCAATGGCCCTTCCATTCAGAACCACTGGATCACTAAATCCTGCTTTCGCACCTGCTCGACTTGTCTGTCTTGCAGTCAAGCCCCCTTTTGCTTTTGCGCTCTTTAAGACGATTTCTATTCGCCTTGAGGGGACCTTTGAACGCCTCCGTTACTTTTTGGGAGGCGACCACCCCAGTCAAACTGCCCACCAGACACTGTCTCTCTTCCGGATTACGGACAGAGGTTAGATTTTCAAATCAGCAAGGGCGGTATTTCACCATTGGCTCCACGATAGCTAGCGCTATCGCTTCAAAGCCTCCCGCCTATCCTACACATGATAATCCAAAAATCAATGTCAAGTTGCAGTAAAGGTGCACAGGGTCTTTCCGTCCTTCTGCGGGTAGCTTGCATTTTCACAAGCACTACAAATTCACTGAGTCTTTCATCAAGACAGCGCTCAAGTCGTTACGCCATTCATGCGGGTCGGAACTTACCCGACAAGGGACTTCGCTACCTTAGGACCGTTATAGTTACGGCCGCCGTTTACCGGGGCTTCGAATCAAAGCTTCGCCTTGCGGCTGACTTCTCCTGTTAACCTTCCGGCACTGGGCAGGCGTCAGACCATATACTTCCACTTTCGTGTTTGCATGGCCCTGTGTTTTTGTTAAACAGTCGCTTGAGCCTCTTTGTTGCAACTGTCAATCGCTTTGTTCGCGTTTGGAAAACTTACGACGACAGCACCCCTTCTCCCGAAGTTACGGGGCTATTTTGCCGAGTTCCTGAATGAAAGTTATCTCAACACCTTAGAATACTCTTCTCGACCACCTGTGTCGGTTTCCGGTACGATCACTGTTTTGCTCGTTAGAGGTTTTTCTAGTCAGCGTGGAATCAGCACAACGTATCTCTCTTATTCAATTGATACGCCTGTCATGTCTCAGCATTATGTTCACGGATTTTCCAATGTACACTACCTACACACTTCGCAAGGCATCCACACACCTTGTGCACTTATCCTCCTGCGTCACCCCATCACTCAACGCTAACAGTGGTGCAGGAATATTTAACCTGCTTTCCATCGCCTACTCCTACTGGCCTCGGCTTAGGTATCGACTAACCCTGAGCGGATGAACCTTTCTCTCGGAATCCTTGGTCTTACGGTGAATAGGAATTCCACCTATTTTTTCGTTACTTATACCAACATACTCACTTCTCAACCAACCACGTATCGTCACCGTTACGCTTACCAGTTGAGAACGCTCTTCTACCACGTGTAATAAATTACACATCCATAGCTTCGGTGATTCGTTTTAGCCCCGTTCATACTTCAGCGCAAAGACACTCGACCAGTGAGCTATTACGCTTTCTTTAAAGGATGGCTGCTTCTAAGCCAACCTCCTGGTTGTCTGTGTATTTTCACTTCTTTACCCACTTAACGAATACTTTGGGACCTTAGCTGATGATCTGGGTTCTTTCCCTCTCGACTATGAAGCTTAGCCCCCACAGTCCGACTCCCGAGTTCAAAATAACTGGTATTCAGAGTTAGTAAAAGTTTGGTAAGATTACTCCCCCTAGCTTAAACTGTGCTTTACCACCAATTACAATTCCTCGAGGCTATACATAAATATATTTCGAAGAGAACCAGCTATCTCCTAGTTTGATTAGCCTTTCACTCCTACCCACAAGTCATCGCAGAGGTTTTCAACCCTCACGCGTTCAGACCTTCATCTCATTTCACTGAGACTTCATCTTGCTCATGGGTAGATCACTAGGTTTCGGGTCTACCCCATGCTACTAAGCGCCCTTATCAGACTCGCTTTCGCTACGGCTCCGTTCTTTCAAAACTTAACCTTGCAGCATAGGTGTAACTCGTTGGCTCATTATGCAAAAGGTACGTAGTTGCGGATACTTATACCCCGCTTCTACCGATTGTAGACACTTGGTTTCAGATTCTATTTCACTCCCCTCCCGGGGTTCTTTTCACCTTTCCCTCGCGGTACTCGTGCACTATCGGTCATCAAGTAGTATTTAGCATTACCCAATGGTCTGGGCAGATTCTTGCAGGATCTCACGTGCCCCACAATACTTGGGTGGCAAGCTATCGCGCTCTTCTAGCATGTCGTCTACGGGACTTTCACCCTCTTCGGTCGCTCTTTCCAAAGCCGTTCTACTATACTAACTGCGCAACCCGATTGTAACTAGCAATCAGATGCTTACTCCCACTTCCCCCGTACTGCAACGCCTAGTTGCTTACACAGCACGAGTTTTTTGCTTCTCCCGTTTCGCTCACCACTACTCAGGGAATCACTTCGTTTTCTTTTCCTAGCGTTACTTAGATGTTTCAGTTCACGCCGTTCGCCTCATTACCCTATGTATTCAGATAATGATTACTGGAGTTTGTCCAGCAGGGTTGCCCCATTCAGAAATCCTTGGATCATTGCTTAGTTGACAGCTCCCCAAGGCTTAAAGCAGTCTCTCACTTCTTTCTTCGCCTCTTGATACCCATGGCATCCACCAAATGCCCTTTTTAATTATCTACAAATTTTGAGTTCACTCTTGTGAATTTGCATTCTCTTAAGGATATTTACCTGCATTTCAAAGATCAAAAATCTTTCGTCTTCGGTTTTGCCCACTGCGTATTGCCTGTTTCGGCTGCAGCTCAAACGTGGAGATAAATATACAAGCATTTTAAATTAAAAACAAGCACATTTTAGCATTATTTTCATATTTTGTTTTCTTGTAGAAATAGCAGGGCTTTAATTCGTAGTGTTAATATACCTATGAGACATGGCAGAGCATGCCTCATTACCAAGAACCACAGGGCTTTTTACTAATCAAGTGCCACTCAACGCGGCAATTCAGACAAAAAAACATTTTTTAACAACAACTTCGCTGCCGGAGAGATAATTGGCTGAATCCCGTAGAGAAAGTCAACATAGTTATCGCCTATACCCGCACCATATGACTCGATAGCGCAAGTGCCATCAACATTAAAAAAGCCATTCCCCCCATCAACTGGGCCGCCAACTTGCAATCGCTTCCCCGTTTTAATAGTAGATTGATTAAGAAAAATACTATTGCGATAGCTCGTTGCAAAAAACCCATTACCACAATCAAAAATAACACCAGGATTAAGTCGTAGCCCTCCAAAATCATCGAACTGTACAGCTCCCCCATTAATAAACTCTACAGCCCCCTTGCTCTGCACATTCCATGATGAAATAGCATTTTGAAAATTAAGATAAAACTGATCAATCGTCATTACGCCATTTCCGAGCATATAAACATCCATTGCGTCTAAAAAAAGAATAGCCAACTCTTCGTCAAGATTTGTTATAGCCTGCAAACGTGGGCCAGCCGTACTGTGATCTTGAGCATTGCGAAACGCGCCTCCCCTAAACGTAAGCCATTGTCTATAACGCAGCCCAGGCCCTTGAGGAACATTAATACGTACCGATCCAGGGTTACCACCATCTGCAAATGTAATACTATAATTATTCATGTAAAAAACAGCTGGCACATTAGTTTTAAATTGTCCCTGAATGGTAATATCTCCCTCTAGCCGAACGCCAGGGGACCAGTCAGTAATAGCATCCAAACAACCGCCATTAGTAAACCCATCACAATTAGCGCCAAGTACTAAATCAAAGTAATATTCCATAACGATGGTACCCGTTCCATTCAAATCAATAGGTCCATCAATGGGTTTTGTTATTGCCAGCGTAATAGTAGCACCGGCAGGAACAGTAAAGCCTTTTTTAAAATACACGTCACCTACGGCACTATCACCATTACTAAAAACATATTGATAATCTATGATCAACGGCTTACTGGTTCCATTAACCACAACCGCTTGCAACATCGTCATCGTAGCAATCAAAACCAACCAAAGCAGTTGCACTATCATAGTTCTACCTCCTAATGCCCCAGGTTTTTATTACGTACAATTACATTATCAAATAACAATCTGCCACCATAGCGCACATCGATAATACTATCACAGGTATAGGTCGCGGCAGGACCAGCTCCCAGTTGCAAGGTATTATTAGTTCCAACACCAATACCTTTGATAGTCGAAAGACCGTCCACCACAATGCGTGAATAGGTATTTTCTGCAGGGACGGGAAAGGGTATTTTCAGTGGCCGATTAAATAACAACGAGTTATTATTCAACAATAGCTGACCTCGCGGCTCTATTTGAAAATAGTCGTTTGAAACCGTTGATGGCGTTAATAAAAATTCTAATCCTAAACTACCTGCAAGCGACGCTTCATTACAAATTTTCAAACCACTATAAAATTGTACACTCCCCCTATCGCCACCAAAAAAAGTCGTTTTTCCCCGCTTACAAACAACATCTAAATTCGTAAACGACATAGTAGTAGTAAAACGCATAGTAAAGTTTTCAAGCAGCAATGCATGCCTGCCGCCGACAACATCTCCCGCAATGAAACGTGGCGTTGAATCATCTATATCAAACAAACCGTTTATTAAGCGTAATTTTTTCGGGGTAGAAGCATTAATCATTAAACTTGGTCGCTTAGTTGGCCCGCCAGTAGGCCCAGAAAAATTTACTCGCATACCACCAAAATTAATGGCCATATCAGTGATAAAGGTTAATCGATCACTTATATTCCCTGCAAAGCCAATAAAATTAAGACGGCCCTCCAATCCATCAATAGATCCAATCTCCCCGCCGCCATAAATAATTGGGTTATGGATAGTAAGAGGCGTTTCAAGTAAAATACGTGCTGGGCTCACCGCATCTAAAGCCCCATCAGCATCACCATTATCTAAAACAATTAATCCACGAACAGTCGGAGAGGTTATACCAAGAATTGCCGTTGTTTGTGGCGGCACTGAAAAACCATCTCTAAAATGTACCTCGCCGCGAGCCCATTCATAGTTAGTAAATGTATAGCCTCCATCAATATAAATAGGCTGAATGCGCCCATCAAGAATTGCCACAACCGGGCGAGATGCCATTATTACCAAAAATATATACAGTACTATTTTTTTCATATCTATCTTCTAACGCAGCACATTGTTATTAACCACTTCAACATCATTAAGCAGCAGAGTAGACGCAGGGTATATATCAATAAACGGATCGTAGTCATGCGTTACACTACCGCCCAATGTTAACGTTCTGTCACTCCCCGTACCCAAGCCTTGTAGCGATGATGCTCCCTGAATAATCAGAGAACTCACCATGTCCTTAGATAAATAGGGTGAGGGAATGGTTAGTGGCTTGGTATAAGCAAATGTTGCATTATTTAAGGACAAGATACTACCATGGCCTATAGAAAAATAACTCGTAGAAAGATCAGTGTTTAAGCTAAAATTGAGGCCATTATGTAATAATAATGCTGCTGCATCTTCAATGTATAAACCTGCATGGTGATTCACATTACCAGTCAACGGACAGAACATATTATTACTCCCAGCGATACAACTAAAATCAACACCAGTCATAGTCATGGTACCTTCGGTAGTAAGGTAGAAATCGACATTACTGCAGGCATAGCGATGACGCCTCCCTCCTAAAGCACTTGAGCCGCGTAACCGCGAACCAAAGCCCGTTGCAAAATCTTCTGCCCCCCGTACAACGCCATTCCGTAACGTTATCGTCTGCGAAACTGTATTATCAATCATTAGTGAGCCACGGTTAGTACTTGAAGACGAAAGAGTCAACAAATGCAAACCTAAATCAAGCACCATACTATTGTTAAATGTTAACTGCTTGGTAAGCAGCATATCATTTTCAAAAATGATATGCCCCGGCGACCCATCAATTGTTTCAACCACCCCCCCATTAACAAAACCGCTACTAGCTGAACCTATGCGTAATGGAGCGCTAAGCGTTATTTTACCTGTACCATTTAAATCAATAGGCCCATCAACAGGATACAGAATATCTAAATAAACATGCTGACCAGCAGGCACGGTAAATCCTTTGGCAAAATACACATACCCTAGTGCGCTCTGACCATCAGTAAAGGTGTAATGAGAAGAAAGATATTTAATTGATGAACGACCGTCTAGCACAATACTGGGCGACGACGAAGGTAGCTCGCTCACCACAATATTAGTAATGGTAAGAACATTAAATACAAAACTAAAAAAAGAAAAATAACGAAGATTAGTCGGAAATGAAAATACAGCCCCTCTATAGTTAAATAATGTTTCATAAGACCCAATGCCGGACTGCCGCGCTTCTACTAAAAAAAGGCTTTGAGCCGCATCAATAGTAACACGAAAGTCATATGCAACATCAGTGAGCGCATTCTCCAAAATAGTTACTGCAGAATCTACCGCACCGATTCCTCCTTGAAAAGACCTTCCTGCTAGCATCCAATAAAAATAACTGAGCGGAGAGACCACTCCATGATTTATCGAAGAAATAGTATTGGTATAGGTACCAATAGATGCCCAAAAATTATCTTCGTCTTTATCTGCAATTCCTTGCGTCGGAGAAAAGAATATATTTACATCATGCAAAGACTCACCACTTGCTGGCGCTACAGTAAAAGAGACAACCCCTTGCCCTATCGCAGGAAGTTGCCATCCGGCATCCCATACCCCAGGCCAATTATTACCATCGGTAATAATACCATTAGGAGGGGTTGTTGCGGCAATCATTAGCTGCATAACTATTCCCATTATGCAGCTCAGAGCACTTATATTTTTAATATTAAATGCACTCATGCTTTACCCTTGATTAAAAAGTAAAATACTAGATTGCATATCATCACGCATCACTCTTGGATATAGAATTCATATAACACGAATAGTAGATGTATCACGAGGGACTAAAAATCCGCAACAAAATATATTCTTTGTAGTAACACATTCTTAAGCTAGCTAGCAAAAAACAGGCAAGGTCGTCAGATTCGTTAAATAGAATAGACCTTGCCTATTATATTTACGGCTACTTTATACTTGATCAAATAACAATATCCCAGATTGAACATCCAATGTAGCACTTGGGGCAAGATTAATATTCAAATCATTATCAGGATTGCCATCGCCAAAAATAATACCTTGGCTTTGTGAAACTGCGCCATTATTACGCAGTATCCCATTACCTGACACATACAAAGTCCCTTTAGTTAAGCGCATACCAGTAGTAGTAACTGCCAAACAGCCACTATCTAATGTTACATACGAAAGAGCATCAGTTAAAAATAGCTGCCGCTTGTTCGCCGTCGGTGGATTATACTTAAAGGTCATTCCTTTTCCTATTTTTAGTTCGCCAAGAGAAGCAATAGTGCTTGTCTGTGTGGTAGCATAATTAAAAGTAGAAGTTCCCAATAACTCAAGGATGTCGCGAACATATAATTTACCACAAGTAAAACTATAGTTATTATCCTGCTGCCACAACACTGAACCAAATGATACCGTACAACGATCATCCATACATTTAATATTGTAGCCATGCACATTATTAAGGGTAATATTATCGAATAAAATAGATGCCCCTGGGCTCAACACAATATTACCATTAGCTCCTAGAGTTAATACTTTACCATTCCCATAAACCACCGTTGCCCCCACACATTGCCAGGTTGTGGTTAATGTCGCGCTATCACCCAGTTCAATAGTTGTTTGATTGCCTAATATAAGCTCAGAATCAGAGCCAAAGGAGATACTGCCACTATCAACAGGAAAGTTGTTAAGCGAGATATTAGTAAAGGTTGCTTTTTTATTTGCTGCAATCGTAAAAATAGGTGCCAATGGATGGCGTGCAAAATTAAGCGAAAATTGAGCACCATCAATCGTCACATTATCAACAATCTGCAGATTACGCAGTACCGTCACTACTCGATCGGTATCTAATGTTATATTTTCGGCAAACCGATAAGGACCTAGTGGAAGCTTTTGGGCAAATACAATAGTGCCGCAATTACTTACTGGATTACCATCGAGTAGCACTATATTATTGTTATCATTAGCACTGAGAGTATCATATTCAAGTGAAGATCCAGCATCAACAGACAACTGAGACGAAGTAAGAAAACGCAAAAAATTATTGCCGGTAATAATTTTTGAAGGATTCGCAACAATCCACTGGCCCGAAGTTACTGTGTAACTTCGATCAAGGTTAATAACACAATTTTTAAGCGTCAGGCTAGCAGTATTATCATCACAATAAATAGTTCCTGTCCCTAAACCCTGAATAACTAAATTATTTAGCTCAATATTGCTATTTGCCTTAATACGAATAGTTCCCGTACTCGATATATCAAGAATATTATTCCCACCAATAATTGTCCCACTTCCCTCAAATGTCCAATTACCAGGCATTCTTGTTTGCCCCCCTACATTAATATTATTGGCATTTACCCAACGTAACGTACTTGTCCAGGTCGTCGCAGTAGTACCAAAGATAATATTATTCCCCGCAAGGCTTACATTTCCTGAACCCGTCAGAACAACTTCTTCTCCAAGCTGCAAATCACTATTTAAAATAATGCTACCATTATTCATAAGAATAGAAGAAGTAAAATCACCTTGAGTACCAATCCGCAGCTCTGTCCCCGCCCCTGCAAGCTCTAGAGCATCACTAGTAAGAAACTTTGGACGGCCTTCAAGTACATTTCCCGCCCCAGAAATACGCGTACGCACCCTAAAATTAGCATCAAATTGCGACTTGGCATTCCCTTGTCCCGCTAACCGAATTGAGTAGGTTTGTGATGGATCCAAGGTACCAGTAAGTATAAGATCTGCTCCATTTTCCGAATAAATACCATCATCAAAATAGAGAGGCGCAGAGAATGAATTAATGGAAGAATCAAATGATAACTTAATGGTCCCCGTAATAGGATTGGAGGCTGATTGATAATATGATGAACCGTTGGTTAGATGTATGGTTGATGATTGATCACGAAACAAAATAGCATAAGTAGAATTCCATGAACAAAATACACCTAACATTAGCATAGCTACCATTTTAAATAACAAATGCATCCCTAACTCCTCACTTTTATAAATTAATATCGATGAGTAGGTGTATCACAGCGCCTAAAATAACAGCAATAATTTTGCTATGAAGTTACCGACCATTTAATCCCGATACAATAGAACCCCGCTAAAAATAAATTTAAATCGTAGCCCAACACGTTTTCGTCTACAGTAAGATTAATATGCCCATACGTAGGCTATTCGCACAAATATTCCAGGCTCACTAAAATTCTACCTTCTACTTAAAGCTTATGGCCGCGAACCTGTTTTATCTTCCGTTTTCACGGTATCAAGCAGAACCCCAAAGATTGTGAAGTTGACACTTCTTATCCGTCGAAAATTTCCTGCCATAAATTTTTTATATTTTTAAATTTTATTCGCCAGCATCTTTTGAAAGCCCAAGTTTGCCACAAATTCTAAGCTACACAAAGGAGCTAGGTATAAATTGCAAATCGTAAATTATATATTGATTGCGCAAGAAAAAAGGGACCGCCTAATAGGACAATCCCTTTAATTTTTGGTGGAGGCAAGCGGATTCGAACCGCTGGCCTTCTGCGTGCAAGGCAGACGCTCTACCAACTGAGCTATGCCCCCAAAAGAAAATTTCATTATTTTTTGTTATACACGGTTTGCAAGCAAGTGACAAGTTTTTTATCAACTTTTACTGTCTACTATTTTTTATCTCCAATGCATCAGAGCATAGAGCATAAAATGGTGGGCCTAAGTCGACTCGAACGACTGACCTCTCCGTTATCAGCGGAGTGCTCTAACCAACTGAGCTATAGGCCCAAGCACGGTGCCCACATACTGCAGCACTGTTGTAGTAAGATACCTGAGGATGAGGATTTAATACCTTTGTAACACCTTAATAGGCTGCTCCGAAGAGCACTTATTTTCTCCCTCGAAAGGAGGTGATCCAGCCGCACGTTCTCGTACAGCTACCTTGTTACGACTTCACCCCAATCACCGTCCTCACCTTCATCAGCCGCCTCCTTGACGGTTAGCTAAACTGATTTCGGGTGCGAACAACTTTCGTGGTGTGACGGGCGGTGTGTACAAGGTCCGAGAACGTATTCACCGCATCGTTCTGATATGCGATTACTAGCGATTTCAACTTCATGTAGTCGAGTTGCAGACTACAATCCGAACTTAGACGAACTTTCTGGGATTTGCTCCACCTCGCGGTCTTGCTCCCCTCTGTTTTTCGCCATTGTAACACGTGTGTAGCCCTAGGTATAAGGGCCATGAGGACTTGACGTCATCCCCACCTTCCTCCTTGTTTCCAAGGCAGTCCCGCTAGAGAGCCATCTTTCGATTAGCAACTAACGGCAAGGGTTGCGCTCGTTCAAGGACTTAACCCGACGTCTCACGACACGAGCTGACGACAGCCATGCAGCACCTGTGTAACCGTCTGTATTGCTACAGAACCCACTATTTCTAGCAGTTGCAGTTACATGTCAAACCTAGGTAAGGTTCCTCGCGTAGTGTCGAATTAAACCACATGTTCCACCGCTTGTGCGGACCCCCGTCAATTCCTTTGAGTTTTAATCTTGCGACCGTAATTCCCAGGCGGATCACTTAACGCGTTAGCTACGACACAGAGTCGGCTATGCCAACCCCACATCTAGTGATCATCGTTTACGGCGTGGACTACCAGGGTATCTAATCCTGTTTGCTCCCCACGCTTTCGCGCTTTAGCGTCAGTAACAAGCCAAGAAGCCGCCTTCGCAACCGGTGTTCCTGTCGAGATCTACGCATTTTACCGCTACTCCGACAATTCCACTTCTCTCTCTTGTACTCTAGCCTCCCAGTTTCGCCTGCCTTTACCAAGTTAAGCTTGGTGCTTTAACAGTCGACTTAAGAAACCGCCTACACGCTCTTTACGCCCAGTGATTCCGAATAACGCTTGCACCCTTCGTATTACCGCGGCTGCTGGCACGAAGTTTGCCGGTGCTTTCTCTAGTGGTACCGTCATTCCTCTGACGTATTAGGTCAAAGTCTTTCTTCCCACTTAACAGGAGTTTACAATCCGAAAACCTTCATCCTCCACGCGGCGTCGCTGCATCAGGCTTTCGCCCATTGTGCAATATTCCCCACTGCTGCCTCCCGTAGGAGTCTGGACCGTGTCTCAGTTCCAGTGTGACCGATCACCCTCTCAGGTCGGTTATCCATCTTTGTCTTGGTAGGCCTTTACCCCACCAACTAACTAATAGAATATAGGCTCATCTCTTAGCGGGAGCACGAGGCCCCCTTTGCCGTTGCCGGATTATGCAGTATTAACCTGAATTTCTCCAAGGTATCCTTCACTAAAAGGCAGATTCCTATATATTACTCACCCGTGCGCCACTGTACTCAGTATTGCTACCTTTCTCGTTCGACTTGCATGTGTTAGGCACGCCGCCAGCGTTCATTCTGAGCCAGGATCAAACTCTCAATATCAAAATTGATTTAGGTATCCTCACCCTCAGGTAATTTTTATTACCTTTTTCACTTACGTTTAACCGTGAATGTCAAAGACAAAAATTTGCTCCTGCTGCTGCTTGCGACTACTTGCGGTTGTCATCTAATTCGCAACAAGATGGGTAGAATTATACAGTGGTTTTTTACACGTTGCAAGCAGTAATACGCAAAAAATATCTTTTTCCTTCACTTTTTTACCAGGAGATAAGCCAAAAAGTGCTTCCTGCAGGCACTTTCTCTACTTGTAACTAATTTATAAAATTCTTTAAAAAATGTATTTTCATACACATTCCTGAGGATATTGCGTCAGATTTACATCCCGGCGCGAGCCAATAATATAGCTAATCAATACCTGTCATGATATTCTAGCAACAGAAATAAACCATACACACTGCTATTACAATAAGTTGTCATTATGATTTTATATGAAGAACTAAACGAAATTTTACAAGCTGTTGCACAAGACATCACTGCCATTAGAACTTTCTGGAAAGAAACGACGCTAGTAGCCCAATTCAACGAAGTTGATGCACAGGTAAACAACCCAGAATTCTACAAGCATCCTAATAAAGAAACTATTCTCACCAAGCAACGCAAATTAAAAACACTTATTGAGCAGTTCAATATCATTGATGCTGGCTATACAAACTATCAAGACCTCTTAGAAATGTTCAAAGAAGATGACGCGGAACTTAAAGCCATGAGGCCTGATATTATTAAGCTCACTAAGCAAATTACCAAATGCAAGCTCATGCTCCTGCTCACGGGCGAGCACGACGCTAATAACTGCTACCTGAGCATTAACTCCGGCGCAGGAGGAACCGAATCGCAAGACTGGGCAGAAATGCTTACACGCATGTTTTTACGTTTTTGCGAACGTGAAGGATTTAAAGTTGAAGTGCTTGATCACCAAGCCGGCGAAGGAGCCGGTATTAAATCTGCTACCTTACATGTGCGGGGTGAAAATGCTTTCGGCTTTTTAAAAGCCGAAATGGGTATTCATCGCTTAGTGCGCATTTCTCCTTTTGATGCAAACAAACGCCGTCATACGTCTTTTGCTGGCGTCACTGTTATTCCAGAAATAGAAAATGTGGTGATTGAAATTAATGAAGAAGACCTGCGTATCGATACATTTCGTGCCGGGGGCGCAGGAGGGCAGCATGTTAACAAAACTGAATCTGCGATCCGCATTACGCATATACCATCAGGCATTGTAGTGCAATGCCAAAATGAGCGCTCTCAAGGACAAAATAAGCAGACCGCCATGAAAATGCTGAAAGCACGCCTTCTTCAAAAACAAGAAGAGGAGCTAAAAGCAAAAGATAATTCTATAGAGCGAAAAAAGATTGAATGGGGTTCGCAGATCCGTTCCTACGTCCTTCATCCATACAAAATGGTAAAAGATCACCGCACCGATCTTGAGTCACATCAACCGGAAGACGTCCTGGATGGTGACATTATGCACTTTATTGAAAGTTATCTACTGCTTGAAGCTAAGCAGTAAAGACAAAGTCGAGCATTATGCCTCAAATAAAGAGCCTTTCAATAAATCCAAAGGACTCTTTATTTGAGCAAAAAACTGCCATTTTGATCCTTTTGACAAACCAGCCAGAATTTATTACCATTATTAATTATAAATAATATATCTGGAGGTTAACCCTATGAAGAACAGTACCATTCAAGCCCTGATAGCTTTATTGCTTGGTTTTATCACTGTAACACCCTTATCGGCTTCGTGTAAACGCTCGCAGTCTCTTGTTGAATACCCTCTTCCTGATGACTCAGAAGATGAGAATATTGTAAGCGTACCCACAGCTCTAGGCACTATTAGGCTCAAAAAAAAACCAAAAACTACGCTTATTGCGTCGAGCAAGACGCAAGAAACCGCTGTGGACCAGGCCAATATTACCACTATTGATCAAAGAATGATCCGTGCTCGTATTCTACCTTTTCTTGATCTTACTAGCAAAGCAGCACTAACCTCTACAAACAAGAGCTTTAAACTTTTTATTGGCAAAGAGATAAAACAGGTTGCTAACAAAATTGTTTTTCCGCCTTGTGATGCAACAAATCCAAGTCCATTATCTAATGAAAGTACAAAAGAGCTAATCTTAGGACTAGCACCAAAAAAGATCCTTCAAAAAAAATACCCTGTAAACGATCAAAACAAATACATAGTTTCAATATCTATGCTTAAAAATCTGCTGTTTGACTCTGTAGAAGAAGAGGAAGCTGATAGAATTGAGGAAATTATTGCAAAAGAAATAAAATTTTATAATGAATTTTACAAAAAAGCCCTAGAGAATGCGACGTCAGCCCAAGCCGCTTGCGCTGACATAGGTGCAGCAAAAGCGCAATTTGATGAGACAAAAGATGAGATTACTCGCATGGGATTGCGATTTGCTTGGTTTCATCGCACTGCAGGAGACCTAGACGAAAATGTGCCGCTATCTTCAATAATTCATGATGAAATAGATGATACGGAAGCATGGAATCCAGCAACAAACACATTTTATCTAGAAACAAACACAACGCTAAATTTTGAGCCTATCAACAGACTAAGCAATCATGAAGAGATAAGCTCCTTAATTATAAATTTTGCCACAAGTAGACGTTTGGAACACAAGGGCTATAGATTAACTTTAGCTAACTGCAATCTACCTTTCTCCTACAGCCAAAAATATCCCGTCATTATTCAAAACTATACACAGCTTTGCCTGGAAGGGGCGCTCTGTTCTAAGAGCCTAGAAAATATCTTCGCGCCAAAATTAACCGAACTAGTATTAAGCGGTCACTTTCCGGAACTCACCTCAACTGGAGAACCTTTCACGCCACGTCTGCAGATATTCTCAATTTACCAAGGAACAGCTAATCCTACTGCCCCAATCTTACCGAATTTTGAGAAATTGATACTAAACGCCCCATTGTTAAATTTTATTGAGATCGGCATTCAGACCGATGATGATTCTCTGCATACAAATATGCCAAAACTAACCAGTACGAATATAAATGAAGGGAAGATGACATTCATTCGGCACTCGATCAGTGGAATGCTAGATTATGGATTTGAGACAATCTTAACAACCATCAATCACAACAAGGCACATCAAGCCCCCGCGGCAACGTTGCTTATGGCTGATCACAATCCGATTGCACCACAACCAGAAGGCATCGACGCAGCAGAGGAGGCTCTACCGCAGATCGCCGCAAATATGCCAGAAGGCAGCAACTAGAGGAATTATTGATCAGACCCTGATTATGGAAATCCTTTTGATGATCTTGGGCTTTTGTAGTCCAGCAACTTTTTTCATAGTAAACAATCAAGCCCCTCTTTTGAGGGGCTTTTTTTTACATTCAAAGCTTCTTATGCTAAACTATCAATGCTTTTTAGCTATAAAACCATATATGCGAAAAAAACGAATAGCAGATTATACTACCGCTCGCATTGAAATCTTACTGCAACTCATTAAATCAAATCGCTTTGAAAAAGAGAGCGGTAAAAAAAACTAAAACACACTACAAATCAATATAAAGCTATTTTTGAGATTTATTTTCTCCATGGTTATCAACAAACAGCTCTTCAAGTATTCGCAATCTCTCGTGGCCCAAGTGGGTGACAAACCAACCGTTATCGTTGCTCTCTCCGGCGGTCCAGACTCGGTCTTTTTACTATACCTGCTCAAGCAGCTCCGTGATGCAAGGTTCTGCTCACTGGTAGCTGCACATCTTAACCACGGCTGGCGAGCCGAAGCAGCAGATGATGCAGCATGGTGCAAAGCGCTTTGCGCAAAACTTGGGGTACCGTTTGTCCAAGATCACGGAGATAACTATCCAGTTGATAAAAAATATGGTGGATCAGCAGAGGCTATTGGACGTAAAAAGCGCCAACTGTTTTACACTGCAGTCAAAACACAATACCAAGCAGCAGCTATTGCTCTCGGGCATCATCAAGATGATCAGTTCGAAACATTCTTCATTCGGCTAGCTCGGGGCACCTCGCTAAGCGGACTACACGGGATGAACCCTTTTGATGGCACCTACCTGCGACCATTATTATGCGTAAGCAAAAAAGAAATACTTGCCTGGTTAGCTATTAATAACATCAGTTATTTGACTGATGCCACCAATGCCCAAGATAAGTATTTGCGTAATCGCATTCGTCATTACCTAGTACCAGCGCTGAAACAATGTGATGCCCGGTTTGAAAAATCAATAACCACTACGATGATACGCCTCAAAGAAGAAGACCTCTTTTTAGATGCCCTTACTAAAGAAGCTTTTTTAACGCTTTTTCAAGGCACTCAAAAAGCCTCTCTTCCAGCATTCTTAGCACAGCCAGCTGTTCTACAACGTCGTCTGATTATGCATTGGCTCATCACAGAAAAAGTATCTTTTTGCCCTACTGAAGGACTTATAGAAGAGATATTGCGTTTTCTTTCCCTCCCTGAGGGAGGCACCCATCACATCAGCAGCTCACATATACTAATCAAACAAAAAAGTCGCATCAGCCTGGAAAATACAGTAGGATAGCAAGTACTCAACCAAAAAGGAGTACAGGTGCTATGTTACTAAAACATTTGCCGCAGTTGGCGCTAAATAATCGAACACGAGCAATTATCTGGTTCTTGTTCTTGTCATTGTTAATTCACCTCATTATCGCAGATCTATTTTTCGAATACGGCTTTCAGCGCCGTATGGTAAATTTTGTGCAAGAAATTGCCAAAACCATGGCTCCGAGAGAACAGCAAGCAAGTATGCAACAAAAAACAGCCCGTCGGCAAGGGCTAATCGAAGCATTCAAAATGCTACAACCACCCAAAGAAAAACGTAAAGCAAAATTAGTGGCACCAAAAGGCAATTTTGGTTGGACATTATTTGATGCACCCCCATCAGAAAAAAAACGCTATGGGCGTCAAGAAATACCAACCAATACGCAAGGCGATGTTGCTGTTGCCACTACTGCACACGCAACCGAAGATGTTACGCAGATCCAGCTTGAAGATAGTGCTCCTGTCAGCGCTTCAGAGACACCGGTGGCTAATCTGGAACAGAGGGGAAATGAGGCCCCGCTTTCCCTCCCCCAGGAAGCGGCACCCTTCGATCCCGCCTACCCGCAGGTGGCTCCGGCGAACAGGCAAGAAGCTCCCTGGGCACCGAAGCTAGAAGCGTTAGCCCAGAGCGTAGGTGGCAGGATCAGCGGGGAAGATAAGGAAAACCGGAAAACAAAAGCTCGCTTCCACGATTTAGAGCCTGGTGAAGCCATAATGCCCCACACAAAAAATATTGATATTGCTGAGCGACTCATCAACAAAGGAGCAGATCAGCCAGCAAAAGAAATTACAATCGCTGAACGTATTGCGCAGATTGACCGCATGCAATCAATTATTGCTACTGGCGGCATGCAGAGCCTTGCAAAACCAAAATCATCTCCCCTCCAACCAACAAAAACAGCAGTAGCCCAAAAAGGCTCTGGCCCGCGCCGCACAATGGTCCGTGGAGCAGCGCTCGAAGACCCCGCAACAGGCAAGCCGCGTAGTATTATTTCTTTAACCAAGGGATTTATTGAAAAATTTGAAGGAGAAGATGGTACAGATTTAATTGACCGCGATGGTGATCCTAGCATTCAGCCAGACCTTGAAGATATGAAGCTGATTACCTATGAATCAAAACTATTTTGGTGCTTACAAGGAGCATGGAATCAAAATTATAAGCATCGTGCTGATCTCAATTTCCCAGAAGGGGTTGCTTATATTGATTATACGATTGATCGTAGTGGCAAATTAGTGTCATGTGATCTTATTCAATCTACCGGACACACAGGGCTTGATAATGCTATTTTAAAAACATTCAAAATAGCATCGCCATTCCCACCGTTCCCTAGCTCTTTTAATACTGAAACTTATCGTTCAGGACAGCGTATCAGTGTTCATCACCAGCGGTTCCCCTTCTAAACTCTTTCTTTTGTTAACAACGCTTTCTTATACTTAACTTACAAAGCGTTACCAGAGAAGTGAGAACCATGAATATTCATATAATCGCCCTATTGCTAATCGTACAGCCACTCCATTATTGCTATGCTACGGCGCAAAAAACATATGATACGCATCTATTTTCATTATGCTCTACGCCGACCTGGCGTGAATACGCTCTTGAAAATACTAAAATTCGTTTCAAGAAGGAAAAATGGGCTTGGACTGAATCCTTTATTCTTAAAAGCAAAAAGCCTTTTCAATTCACGACGCTTACGCTTGAGTGGAAAGGTAAAAAAATAGATACTTTGGCAGCCTCTCTCTATCAAAAAAAAGAGCGTGAAGTATTAATGCCTATTCAACAAAACTTGATCAGTCAGGGCTATTGGAATCCCGACAAACAACAATTAGTATTTACACTCAATGAAAAAGTTGTAGCCGTAAACAAATATCATCTTATGCTAAGCTACCCCAAGCGTCTTGAAGGGCAAGTAAAAGACGGCAAGTTCGTGGTCAAAAATACCACCATGAAACTTATCAATACGTGATCTAGCGTTGCCATACCAGCCTATCTTGTCTATCATAGAAAAAATGTTACACACGCTGTCACATAAAAAAGGAGAAAGCGTGGCTGATGTCGTAATTCTGGGTGCAGGACTCACCGGTTTGAGTGCTGCATACCACCTTGATGCACAGGGCATCGAATATACTATTTTTGAAAAAAGCGATAGGGCCGGAGGACTACTTAAATCAGCCTACGATTCGGGCTATACGTTTGATCATACGGGTCATTTTTTACACGTGAGTGATGAAGGGTTTAAAATATTCTTAGATCAAACGATGGGGCTTGCATCATTTGATATTATTCAGCGTCGTTCTGGTATTTTTTCACACAATGCACTGACGCAGTACCCTTTTCAAATGAATTTACATGGGCTCCCCACAGCAGTTATTGCCGAATGTATTGAAGGATTTGTAAAACGCCACAGACAAACCAAAGACCCTCAAACATTTTATGCATGGGTATTAAAGCATTTTGGGCATGGCCTTGGAAAACATTTTTTCTTTTCATATAATAAAAAAATTCTCGCTTACAACCTCAAAAAAGTGCATCCAGCTTGGACAGGCCGCTTTGTGCCTTCTACCACATTACATGATATAATTGAAGGTTGCTTTGATAAAAAAGAGAGCTCTGGCATTGGATACAACAGTTCATTTTATTATCCAAAACAAGGTGGAATTGAGTCGATAGTTAAGGGAATTACTCATAAAATTACCCAGCCTATTAAATCATTACATGATGTATCAGCCATCGACCCTACTGCCCGGATTGTATATTTCACTAATGGCCACAGCGAAACATATAAAACACTGGTTTCGACGCTTCCTCTAAATCGCTTGCTTGCTATCCTTAAGGCTCCCTCAAGTACGACTTTTAATCAAGCCGCTCAATATTTAATACACAACAGCGTTGTAAATATTAATCTAGGTTTTAACACCATCATTCCAGTTGACAAACATTGGATTTACTTCCCTGAAGAAGAATACCCTTTTTACCGCCTTGGTTTTTGGCACAATGTATCTAAATCGCTTGTTCCAGCAAATCACACAGCGGTTTACGGAGAATTTTCATATATCGCTCATCGCACTAAACCTGACCGTGTAAAAAAATTAATTGATCAAACAACAAGCAAAATACTTGATTTTTTACAACTCTCTGATCAGCATAAAACAGTTGAAAAAATACTGCATCTTGAGCACGCTTATGTCATTTACGACACATGGCGCGAAAATCATTTACAGACTCTATTGAGCAGCCTAACCGCATTTAACATTCACTCTATTGGCCGCTATGGAGCATGGAAATACTCAAGTATGCAAGAAGCCTATCAAGACGGCAAAGCCGTGGCAGCAATAATCAAAAATAACCTAGAACGCACAACCTCACGTGCACAAAAAGGAGCAACGCGTGGAAGAAATCCTGCAGCAATTTTATGAGAAGAAACAAGTGCTTGTTACTGGAGGAGCAGGGTTTATTGGCTCACACTTGGTAGAAAAACTTGTTGCGCTTGGTGCACGTGTTACGGTACTTGATAATTTTAGCTCTGGTAATCTCACAAATCTCAAGACTGTAGTTAGTGCAATTAACCTATTATATGCTGATATCAGATCACCCTATAGCTGCTTAAAAGCAACTACACAACAAGAGATTGTATTTCATCTTGCCGCATTTGTTTCTGTCCCAGAATCAATCATATATCCAGATGTGTGTAAGCTAGTAAATACGCAAGGGACTTACCATTTATTAGATGCTGCTGCAAAAAATGGGGTAAAGCGACTAATCCTCTCTTCTTCTTCTGCTGTATACGGTGATACCAATCGTATATGCCAAGAAGACCATTTACCAAATCCCATGAGCCCTTATGCTGAAAGTAAGCTAGAAGCTGAACAACTATGCAAAGAATTCAGCGAAAAAACTAATCTAAATACCACCTGCCTGCGGTATTTTAATGTATTTGGGGAAAGACAAAACCCTCATGGCTCCTACGCTGCAGTAGTTGCAAAGTTTACTCACTTATTGCAGGCTGGGCAGCCTATTACCATTTTTGGCGATGGCCAACAAACCCGTGATTTTATCAATGTTTCCAAAGCAGTAGAAGCTAATTTATTAGCAGGAATCAGCCAGTCAAAGGGAAATTCGATTTTTAATATCGGCAGCGGACAAAGCATAAGCCTTCTTACCTTGCTAAGACAGCTTGAAGAGCAGCTTGCTATTAAAAACAAAGGGATTTCTTTTCTCCCTGCAAGACAAGGAGACATACTCCACTCACAGGCTCACTGTGAAAAATTTAGCGATTTTGTACAAAATCTAATTGGCCAACAAGCAAAAACATGTTAAAGTATCTGCCTAGAATTACATGCCGAGGTGGTGAAATTGGTAGACACGCTAGATTCAGAGTCTAGTCCTGTAAAAGGGGTAGGGGTTCGAGTCCCCTCTTCGGCACCAGCCTTCGCTAAGGCTTCGGCTGGCAGGCCATTCTATTTCTAGAGAATTTTAACTTTATATCCCGCTCCCCCTGCGTCTGTCGAAATACAGCACACGAGTGCTGAACGGCACCCCAAAGGGGTGGTAGAGCGGATTCATCTGGTAGGATAATCAACTTATGAGCACAAAACGCGATTTTTACGATATTTTATCAGTTTCAAAAACAGCTTCGGTTGATGAAATCAAAAAAGCATACCGTAAATTAGCTATGCAATACCATCCAGATAAAAACCCTGGTGATAAAGCAGCTGAAGCAAAATTTCGCGAAGCAACTGAAGCTTACGAAGTGCTATCCGATCAAACTAAACGTCAAAAATATGATCAATACGGTCATGCAGGAGTCCATGGGCAACACGGCCAACATGCAAATATGGATGATATTTTTGAAAACTTTGGCGATATTTTTGAAAGTTTTTTCGGTGGACAGCAAGGAGGGCGTAAAAAATCACAGCGCCAAGCAAGTGGCCCTCAACCGCAACGTGGGCATGACCTATCTCAACGGATTGAGATAACACTCAAAGAAGCCTATCTAGGTTGCAAAAAAGATGTAAAAATTTATCATTTTGAAGTCTGCGGCGGCTGCAAAGGATCTGGCTGCAAAGACGGAACAAAGCCAACCACCTGCTCCACCTGTCATGGTGCTGGTTCTGTTGTACATCAACAAGGATTTTTTAATTTTAGCCAACCATGTACTAAGTGCCGTGGACAAGGTGCTACCATTACCTCACCATGCGGAGAGTGCCGTGGATCAATGCGGACACAGAAATACGAAACCATTTCTATCAATATTCCTGCAGGCATTTATCAAGGAGCAGAGCTACGCGTTGTTGGCAAAGGCGATGCTGGGGTTTTTGGAGGGCCGGCGGGAGACCTTTTTGTACCCGTAGATATTACGCCTGATAAAGTATTCCATCGCCGCGAATATGATTTGGTAACAACACTTACCCTTACCTACCCTCAGCTAGTTCTTGGCTGTCAGATTGAAATCGAGCATATTGATGGGACTAAAGAGCTCTTAAAAATTCCTAAAGGCTGTGCTGTCGGCAAAGAAATTATTATTGCAGGCAAGGGCTTTCCGCAACTTCGCGGAGGAGCGCGTGGGCGATTTATCATTGTTACAGCTTGCGACATCCCAACCAAGCTAGATGAAGAATCAAGGAGCGCATTACTTAGCTTCGCTGAAAAACTTGGAAATAAAAGCCAAGGCAGCAGCGGCATCGCTGGTTTCTTCAAAAAATTCTTAGGCTGAATTTTTAATTTTTAGTTTTGTATTTAGTAAAATGGGCATCTGGTTTCAGATGCCCATTTTACATTGTATATATTCTTGAACCATTCCTATTGACTTGTATTTTACATTGCACTATAATCCGTACCAACAATTTATTAACCACCAGTGAGGAGTATCATGATCTTCCCAAAAAAATATTCCGTATGCCTGCTGTTAACCGCAATGTGCAGCGGATCCCCGCTATTAGCAGATAATCATGTAAGCCTGCCTACTACCATTAATCAAAACAAAGAGCTAAGGACAATTATGATTAAAAAACTCGTTCGTTATGGCAACAGCAACGCATTAGTTATTGACCGTGCCATTCTTGAATTACTCAACATTAGCGAAGGCAGCTTGGTAAAAATGTCCACTGATGGCAAATCTCTTATCGTTACACCAGAAGCAAATAGTTGCCAAGTTATAACGACAGAGGACGTTGCTGACCAAATGGGGATGTTCATGGCTGAAAATATGCGTAAAGCTAATGATCCAGTAAAAATGCAGCAAACAATGAATTTGTACAATAATCCTGAGCTTCTGAAAGAAAAAACCGCTGCAGTTACCGTCATTATGGGTAAATATGCAACAGATCGAGCAAAACTGATGACACCAGAAGCTATTGATGCTATCCACGCGATCCAAGCGAAGTACAAAGATACAATGAATGCACCAGAGTACATCAAAGAGATGACCGATCTCACGTACAGCATCGCTCCAAATTTGAGAAACATGCAAGCAGAGATCGATGAACTCAATAAAAATACACCGCTCACCTTAACGCAAACAGTATCTGGAGACTACGCAAAATAAGCAGTTTTAAGGCCATTTTTTATGCCCGTGATTGACCCCTTTCAGAAGCTCAACTACCCTTACCAGCAACTATAGTTTTACTATTTAATAACCACAACTAGGAGACTCATGATCTTCTCACATCAACACAAACAACGTGCAGCACGCCTGTTTTTTGCAGCTATGTGGAGCGTCACCCTTCTGCCAGCAGTACAAGCTTCTGTAGAAACTACAGCTAGTCCTGCTCCAGAAATTACCAGCGTGTACAAAAAACTAGCAGGCTACCACTTGCCATCACTAGCTCAAAAAGAGCTTGCCGAGCAAGCAGTTATGCAAGAAATTGCCAAAACAAATGCAGAAAAAATAGAAAAGAAAGAATTGGCCGGAGTATCAGTGCCGGCAGTAGGCGACGTTGAAAAAATGCGCATCATTTACGACATTTTCAACACTGCTGAAGCAACGCAAGCAGCCAACTTGCTTGATGAAAATGCTATTAATGATTTGAACGTTCTCTGTGGTGATAAAGGAGCCCCAGAAAACCATATTTTCAGTAAAATTGATCATACACTCACCTCATTTGGTAAAGTAGAACTGCAACGCATGCTCGCTGAGCCGCTTACCGATATTAGTGCACTTAAAGCACGTCAACAGATAGTACAAGCCCTGATAAGCGACCAGACTCTTTTCAATGCACTTGATGCACACCTGACTGCAATGAAGCAAGCTGAAACAGATATGCTCTGGTTCTGGAAGCAGCTTGATGATTCGGTGAAACAATTCTTTGATCAAATTTATGCTCAAGCTGATGGTTTTGATGCTACCAGTGCCTGGAATAAAAGCACTGCGTTTATGCAACTGTACAACAACTGGAAAACAGTCGGCAGGCCACTATGCGCCGCGCTTTCGCCACAAATTATCGTAGGGCTATATATAGCACTCATTAAATTATATTGGTTATCTTCAGATTACCGTCGTATGATGGGTCCTGAGTTTGCCAGAATGAACATTAATCCGGATGAATGGTCACCCTTCACCACCCCCTTCACCGCAACAGCAAGTGCAGCATCTTTCCTTTATAAAGTTATGACTCAAGATCAGGTAACTATAATGGGGCAAGAAGCATCTGTATCTAATCAAGATAGATTAATCATTGGTGGCATGTACGGGCTTGGACTTGGATTACTCGGGTGGTTTGCATACTCACAGATTAAACAAGCAGGCCAATACAATGATACTGCAAACGTTGTCCATGAGCACATGATGCCAGCTGGCACCTACGCACAAACCGTTGATGCTATGCTTGCAACAATTGCGGGAGCTCCAGTCTTGCAACAAGCCTTCCCTGAGCACCAAGAACTGATTGCGTTTAACAAAGCTGCAAACGAAGAAACACAGTCGTTGGTAGATGCACTCAAAACAGATACCTTTAAAGGTGAGCCTTCGTTCTTCTCACTACGTGGCCGGGCGCTTGCATCATTCAAGAAGATGTTTGCTGGCAAAAACCACTTTGTAAAGAGCATGCAAACCATTGGTAAACTTGATGCGTATCTTTCTATTGCTAAACTGTACAAAGAATTGGCAAGCAACAGTAACGCACGCTACTGCTTTGTTGATTACGAAACAGCAACTACACCTTCCCTAAAAATTGAAAACTTCTGGGTCCCAATGCTTGATGCTGATAAAGTAGTCACTAACAGTATTGAAATGGGCGGCGTAAATCCACGTGATATTATTGTTACGGGGCCAAATGCTGGTGGTAAATCTACAGCACTTAAAGGTGTAATTGATGCTATTATCATGGCACAAACCTTGGGTATTGCTCCAGCTAGCTCCATGATTTTGACGCCATTCACCGTCATCAAGAGCTACATGAACATTGCTGATACCACTGGTTCTGCTTCGTTGTTCCAAGCTGAAATGCGCAGAACACAAAGCTTAATTGAAAGCATCAAGGCACTCAGACCAGACCAATTTGCCTTCATCATCATGGATGAAATCTTTACTGGTACTAACCACCGTGAAGGACAAGCGGGGGCCTTTGGGGTCGTGAAAAAGATCGCCGGTTTTAATAATTGCATCTGCTTTTTTGCAACACACTTTAAGAAACTTACTGAGCTTGAGGCTATTATGCCAGGCGTGGTAAGCAATCATAAAGTAACCGTTACCAAGAATGCGAATGGTTCATTCACGTTCCCTTACAAACTTGCTCAAGGCATTACTGACCAAGCTATTGCGCTTGATCTGCTTGCGCAAGAAGGGTTTGATGCAGATGTTTTAACAGCTGCACACGGTGCACTGGCAGAAGCCTACTAACGCTCTCAAGTAACTAATTACATAAAAAAAGCCCCCCACAATTGTGGGGGGCTTTTTTTATGTATGTTTTCATCGCAACCGGTGCTTCATTAAACCAAACACTCTTGCAGAATGGCTTTTTCAAGCTGCCACTGTATCAACAGCCCCGTGATAGCACTAAGCTTTTCTAGCACAAACCAAGCATTACTAACCAAGCAACAAGCATTCTCCCTGAGTGTATCTGTATACAACGTAAGCAGCTTCTTATCTGCAGCAGTTGCAGATAGGCGATTTATGCTAGCAATATAACGATCCTCAAGAGTTTTATACACATCACCTTCGGCTGCTATAAATGGTAGAAAGAAATCACTATCGGGCACATGTGTAGCCCCCGATATACGCACTGAGGACCAAATATTGGCACAGGCAGGATTAAACAAGACCTCTTGCTCAAATAATTTAAACCCAAACATATTTAAATAAAGCAAGGCTGTCATTTCTTGGTTTTTACTTGCCAAGTACCCTGCAGCTAACTGAGCACGCACTTTGCTCAATACACAAGCCATAAAAATCTGGGTATCACCATGCAGACACGCAAGTATTTTATCAACGTTAGTATCAAAAATCTCAAACTCACTTTTAGCCACACTCTTGAGCACATCATCTGAAGTAACATAAGGAGCAGTTCCCATATCACCCCACATTTTAAAGGCATGTACTAAGGTCTGCTTACGAGCAGCATATTGCTCTAAAAAGTACTCGCCTAGCGGAATGAGTTGCGTTCTGACAAAGCGCAACTCTGCTGCTTCTGAAAGTAATGCCAACGTAGGTATCTGCTCTTTATTGGGTGCAAGTACAACTGCTATAGTTTTTTCAACTTTTGGACCGAAGAATCCTAAGCTATTTATTAATGGCGATGGCTGTAAATCTTTGAACAGTGATTTACACACGGGGTTTCCATCTTTACCAATTACTGGGCCCGTACAAGCACGATCATGCTCTTTCAGGTGTTCAAAAGCCTTTTGCACAAGCTTGCCTTCTTGTTCAAGCAGAGCAATCAACTTGCTACGCAAAGGGAAATCGATTGTTGCACATGCCTTGCCGACCGCAAGGGCAATTTCAGCAGCGGTTTGGTTAGTTTCTATTTCACAGCAGGTTGATTCTGGGCGTATGGTACTAACAATACTGGCAGCAAGCAAAAACATACAAAACAATACGTTCATTTTAATTCCTAAAACTTGGTTAGTAGCCTAACTTACGCACCTAACAATGAAAACATAAACGGCTTTTTGGCATGAATCATTGGATGTTTTAAGTTAAACGTACGAGCGATTGCACCACAGACGTATTTTGAGCCTTCAACCGCACCCACTGCATTGCCAACTAAATAGCCAACCGCTGCTGCCGTACCGCCACCGATAGCTGCACTCGTCTTAGCTGAAAACCATTTATTCAAAATAGAATCTGGATCATAATTTATCTGAGCTCCCAAAGCAACGGCATACGTCATCCAGAAAACTGGAGAAGTTACTACAGCATGAAGACCTTTTTTTATGCTCTTCACGAACAGCTGTTTTTTAGTTGGCACTTTTTCAAACTGTAGCTCCCCTGGCTCCATCATGAAACGAGCTCTACGCGCTTCCCATTCTGGTGTTCCTGGTTTTGGATAATCTGCAGGAGGAACCGCTTCTACAGCTGCTTCAACTGGCACGGTCGCACAAAAAGCCGTTTGTGTTATACACAATGTAGCTACAAGCAACAAGCTATTTTTTATAACGATGTTCATAGTTATTTCCTAAATTAATTTTTAGCCACAATAAATGTACCCAAATACCCGCCTGCAACACCGCCAGCGGCCAGCATTGCTTGCAACTTCGCGCAATCAGCAAGCGTTCCTGGCTCTGTTGACCAACGGAATATGGGAATCTTGTAATAGACGCATAGCACTGAAGCAATTGCAGAACCCGCATACAGGCTCAAATTCAGCGGACTAGCGATTGCTTGCACAATATGCTTCAAGCCATATGGATAGCTATGCCACATTTTTTTAAGAGCAGCTTTTAGACGGCTAGGAAACATTCTAGCTTCAACTTTCCTTTTGTCATTTTGAAATTTGCAAAGCCACCTCTTGGCTTCTTCAAGCTCCTTTTTTGCCAAAAAGACATCTGCTTCTTTCTTAATGATATTTGCATGAGAAAAGTCTATAGCTTGCCTCAATATTTCAAGATCAATTTTATCTGCTGCCTGCATTGCTTCTTCTGCCGTTGCACAAAAGCTCACTGGTGCCATACCAAGCATTGCTAGCAATAAACCATTTCTTAGAACATTATTCATGAAAACCCCTCGCATTTGGACGATTAACCAACCATTACCCTGTTTATTTTAGGACAGTGCTTAAAATAAACAAATGGCTCCCTGCTCCAGTTTTGACTGTTTGCAATAGAAAAAATGCAAGACATTGAATTATTTCAGGCTGCACTAGTTAAAGCATAGACTACCCTTAGCGTGAGGGGATCAGCGAAGAGGGCTCGATAACTCTATCCCCTGAAGGGTTTATCTTGCTCGTAAAAATCAGGCATCGATTACTCAGATTCAAATCACTCGTGTAGAGCAGGAAGATAGCTCCAGAGGAGATCAATAATAGCTTGGTCTAAATCATCTTGTATGAGCATCGTTGCGGAAGGCAGCTCCCCTCGATCGAGTGCTACCTGAATAGCTGCAATATCCTGCGCCGCCACCGCTGTAGCAAGTGAACAATCACCAAGAAACTCTGGAGTATGCAGCAAGGTAACACTACGTGGACGTCTTTCGGGAAGAAGAAGAGAGATCAATGGCTGTTCTAATGAAGCGTTTTCAACCGCTACTTCCTGAGTGAACTGCTGAGACGCCTCACTAAGTGCTGAAAGCAGTAAGTCTCTGACTTCATCGGATGAAGCAGGAACCCCCTGATTTCCTTCAGAGATGGTGGGCTGTAGCAGCCCACGAGCATTATTGCCTTCTGAGGCAAGCAGGCTTCCTGTAATAGTTAAAACGATAAATACTAGATTGTTTTTTGCGGAAATAAGCATGATGGCTCCTTCATGTTGTAGCATTTTTCTATACAACTAACACTCTCGCATTTTATAAAAGTGCTTTCTAAGTTGTTAAAAAGATGAATTCAAGATACTCTTCGCGCTGCTTCTTGTCAGTAAAAAATATTTCTTTCGCTTTCGTCTTGCATCTTATTTTCCTAGCCCTATCAGTGAAAGGAATTGCCTAGCTTCGGGAAATACGCTACTCTTAGCCTCATCTTGAAGTATCAACCCACAGCATAAAAATAGCCCAAGCGGAGTGCGCCATGATTGACCTTGCACAGCTACGTGAACAGCCAACAGAATTTAAAGCGCTTATTTTGCGCAAAGAGCCCTCATTTCCTGTCGACCAGCTCATTGCCCTAGAACAACATGTCCGCAGTATTCGGCATGATGTTGAACAGCTCCGCAAAGATAAAAATGACCTTGCCTCACAAGGCGCAAAGGGTATTACCCCCGAAGTGCGTGAGCAATCAATCACCATCGGTAAAGAATTAAAAGCTAAAGAAGCTGCGCTCGCTGAACAAGAAGAGGCGTTCAAAAAGCTCTGGCTTACCTGCCCAAATGTCCCCCAAGAAGATCTTCCTCTTGGTAACAAAGAGGCAAACAAGCCGGTAAAAGTTGTTGGCGAAAAACGCGTTTTTGGCTTCCCTCATAAAAATCACGTTGAGCTCAACGAAAAGCTTGGCTGGTTTGACATGGAAACAGCAGCTAGCATGTCTGGTTCTGGTTTTGTACTCTACCGCGGGATCGGTGCAAAAATTATGTACGCGCTTACGCGTTTGATGCTCAAGAATAATGCTTCATTTGGTTTTGAGCCCGTCATTCCACCCTACTTAATCAACCGTCAGGGAATGTACAACGCAAGCAACCTGCCAAAATTTGAAGGTGATTTTTACGAAATCGCCGGTGAAGACCTCTGTCTTATTCCAACAGCAGAAGTAAATTTGACCAATATTTATGCCAACCGCATTTTTGATGTGAACCAACTCCCAAGCCGTATGACAGCGTGGACTAGCTGCTTCCGCCGTGAAGCCGGAACCTATGGCTCAACAGAACGGGGCCTTATTCGCATTCATCAGTTTGAAAAAGTAGAGCTTTATAGCATCGTAGAACCGGAAAAAGCTAATGATGAACTTGATTTTATGGTTAGCTGTGCTGAAAATATTTTAACACAACTTGGCCTACATTATCGTGTTAGTTTGCTCGCAACGCAGGATTGCTCATTTGCTTCCTCAAAAACGTTTGATATTGAAGTATGGCTACCGGGACAAGACCGCTATTATGAAGTTTCTTCATGCAGTAACTGTACAGATTTCCAAGCACGTCGCGCGCAAATTCGCTACCGCAAATCTGCCGAAGCCAAGCCAAGCCTGGCAAATACATTAAACGCTTCTTCCTTAGCACTACCACGTTTAATGGTTGCTTTAATGGAAAACTACCAGCAAGCTGACGGTAGCGTTACACTCCCTAAAGTATTGACTGATTTAATGAACGATTTATGGTAAAAAGCACTATTAGTAGCCAGAGGCGCACAGAGCAGAACCTTTGTTAAAGTAAGAGGTAAAGCTATGATCGACAATCACATTCGTAACAAAATAAAGAAAATAAAGCTTATCACCAAACGCATGATGCATAGCACCCTTTCTGGAGACTATTTATCTGCATTCAAAGGAAGCGGACTAGAATTTCACCAGATTCGCAATTATCAACTGGGAGATGATGTTCGCACTATTGATTGGAAAAGCTCTGCCAAGATGAACAACATCATGGTTAAAGAATTTATTGAAGATCGCGAACGGACTATCGTGATTGCTATGGATACTTCTGCGTCTTTGGCTTATGGCTCTGACGCAACACTTAAGCAGGAAACTATACAAGATGTGGCCGCTGCCCTTGCTTGCATTGCACATGAAAATAAAGACAATGTTGGCTTGCTTTTAT
>Ga0194129_10001944_pt1 | contig 32310 bp, 37 predicted proteins | sample TA2KigCa35mmetaG_FD_150862 | JGI IMG/M metagenome (GOLD analysis project Ga0194129, IMG submission 150862) | Freshwater microbial communities from Lake Tanganyika, Tanzania - TA2015038 Kigoma Deep Cast 35m | ecosystem: Environmental > Aquatic > Freshwater > Lake | place: Tanzania: Lake...
ATTATTTGAATATATTTATCACCTAATATTTTCTGTGCCATTAAAGATAGACTTTCATCGTCATTATGAATAAAACATGGTGGAATATTTACACCGGATTTAATTAAATCCGATGTTAATACTAAATTGGAGCCGTCTATTTTAGGATAATTAATTGATTGTATATCTAAATCTACAATTGAAGAATTTATATTATTCATTTCTTCTATGGAAAAGCTAGATTTAGCTTGATTTTTATTATCAACATCAGATTCATCATAAACGTGATTGATAAATTTAGGATGTACTGTAACATCCCAACTATTATCCCACATTTTTCTATCCGCAAAACATGCTATGAATCTATAAATTCCTTGACTATGTACGATAGGTGTAAGTTTTTCGAGTGCCAATATAGCTTCTTTTGGTATTAAACTGTCGGTTTCACCCCAAATTAAATAATCTGATATATAAGAATATTTAGTATTAAATTCTCTTCTATAATTTGTTTGAGTATAAAATACATCATCGTTATCAACTATAGTACAATTTTTTTTAAATTTATTCGGTATTCTATTACATTCGTCGTTAAACTTTTGTATCAATTCTTTTTTTGTTATTTTTGAAGTGTCTATTTTTTCAAAAAATTGTGATACATTAAATATGAAGTCGAGATGTATATTTTCAGAATTATCAACTGTGATCAATAAATTTAATATACTATCAATATAGGTTGATAACATCTCTATTTCATAAAACATTATATGTACACCTATAGCATATTTATAATTTATAAACATATCATTTCTTTTTTAATACAATTAACGATCCAGGCCATCCTTCATCGATACATTCTTCTATTACATCATAGTAATCAAGTACCGTTCTATATCGTGTTCTTTCTTTAAAATCGTGTATATAAACGATACCATCTTCTGTTAAATAGTCAAGCGCTTTAAAAGCGCAGAAAACTCTAGCTCTTCCATCCACTAATACTTTATTAAATTTTTTATTAAATGTAGATATACTATTGATGTAATTTACATAACAATGCCAATCATCTCCCCCACGTGTTTGAGAGTAATACATTCCATTGTTTATTTTAACGTTATTTGATAATTTTAATAAATTTGCAGATTCTTTATCTAAAAGATCGTCTTGCATTATATGATGATTCGAGACGTGGTTATAATTTACATTGTTTATATTTCTAATTTTTAATATATTTTTAACGTTATTATACCAATTTAAATCGTGCTCAACTGAATAATATTCTTTTACATATTTGCAAAAATTATAGGTACTACCACCGGATCCCCACTCAAATACAATATCCGAACTATTTAAATGTTTCAAAAAACACTTAACTTGTGTAGCACTCATCATTATTTCAGCATGTTGATCTTTAAATAAACTCATATCAATTTATAATATTTTTAATTAAATGTTGACAAATGTATGTTGCAGACCCCATTTCAGTAAATGTTTTTCTTTGATTTGAAATAAAAAAGTCTGCTCTATCATTATAGTTGATTAAATTAGTTTCGATAATATCGTGAATATCGGAAAAATCATCATTACAGTGTAAACAACAAGAATCTTTATTATAGATATACGGACTTGTTTTAATATTTGGCATTGAGGGTTTTATTAAAACAGTACCTGCTAGTAAACATTCTATTTCTCTAATATTAACCTCGCCATATCCAAATGGAGAAATGCAAAATTTACTGTCCGATAAAACATTAAAATATTCTTCTTTATTTAATTTTCCAGTTTTTTCCGTTGTAATTACATTACACTTTAATTTATTTACTTCTTCAAACAATCTCAATCTCGATCTATTGTAGTATTCATCCGTTCTAATTCCATGTTCAAAATTTTCTTTTGACAATCCGATTAATACACATACATCATATTTTTTAGTTTTCTTTATAGGACTCCAGTTGAAATTAAGTCCGTATGTATTTAACCAATTTGTTCCGCTGCTTACTAATTTATCATTTAACAGTGGCAAATCTTCTGATTTTAATTTATATCCATTAATGTCTTTACCCCAAAACCATCTACCATTCGGATAAGGATTTAAATAATTTTCTTTATTCTTATATATTACATTTTTTGCTAATTTTAATCCAGGCATTTCTTTAAATACTTCCCATATTCCTAATAATGTTGATGAATCTTGTCCATCAAATAATATGTATGGTTTGTCTAGACTACTTATAAATCTAATTCCCTTTTCTACTGACTCTGATAACGATAGTTTTTTATCTATTATAGATGCTTGTCCTACAAAATACATGTCCGCTTGATCAGAATTATCTACAAATTCAACATCGTATTGTTTAAATAATTCGGATGAATAAATGTAAGGTCTGAATGTTGTCTCGTTACGATGTTTATCTAATTCTAATATTTTAATTTTCATTTCTTTTCAATTAAGACCTGCCAGCCTTTACTTAGTAAATTTATTTTATTTTCATAACATTTTAAAAACGCTTCTATACCAAATCTACAATTACCCCACCCATAGTCATCAAAAAGTATTCTTCCGCCTGGTTTTAACAGATCAAAACATAATGATGACTCATACATTACGTGATCAGGTTCATGACAGCCATCTAAATATATGAAATCAAATACATTTTCATAAATGTTGGTATCAAAAAATTTAGAGTTTAAATTATTACCTAACATTTTTTTGAAAAAAAGTTTTGAATCGATTTCATAAAATTCACATTTATTTTGATAAATGTACGGCTGTAAATTTTGATCAACAAATAATGTTAATTCTTCTCCAAAATCGAATTTTAAGTCTCCTTTTTTATAAGACCTTTTATTTAAAATATCAATTGTAATTATTTTAGAAGAATAATTTGTTAATATATTTTCTAATAACCACACAGCGGATCTACCATGACCTGTGCCGATTTCTAGAAATAAAAGATTTGGAGAGTTTTTATATTTATTTAAGTAAGTATTCCAAGCTTGAATATTTAAAGTAAAATCGTCTTTTGGAGAAAAAAAATGTTCGGGATATGTATAAACATCCGTTTTAGTAAAATCTCCGTATTTTTGTCTTAATTGTATATTATTCATTTTTCAATGCAAATGTAACCCTCATAATCATAGAGAGGTCGAGTGAAAGTCTCAGATGGAGAGTATCCGATTGGTTTAATTATCTTAATGACATTATTTTCGATTAAATCATCAAAAGCTTTACGAAGTTCTGGAAAAACTCCTATATCATCATAAATAAAATATTTTTTATGACTATTCGTCGATTTAAATTTTAATGATCTCATTGTGTCATCGATTACGGCAAAATATGTATGTTGTGCATCTATAAAAAAAATATCTCCATAATCTAATGGCAATTCGGTATTATATACGTCTTGTGCATAATATCTAACATTCGGTCTATCTTTATTAAATTCTCTAGCCATTTCTACATTGTCATAGTTAAATCCGATGACTTCTTTAAATAAATAACTTAATATTCTAGTTGAGTGGCCACGGTTACTTCCTATTTCTAAACAAACACTTTGCTTAAATTCCGGTTTATCGAAAAATTCGAATACATCACGTTTAAATTTATGACTAGTTGTAGTACTGTGTTCAAATTTATCCGGTATATTTTTTAATAATTCATCAATAATCATTTTACTGTATATCCTTTATTTTCATCTTGTGTAAATAGTTGATTGTATTTAATATTCGTTTGTCTTTGTTTTTCTATAGTTTTTTCATGAACTAATGCTATATCTTTTTGCGCTGGAATAAAAACATAACTTTTGTATCCTTCAACTTTTTCATGAAGTCTTCTTTCATAACGAATATGTGAAAGATTTTTGTACAGCCTTGATTGATAATCCGGAAAATTAATTATTCCGTCATTATAATTCCATCCCCAAGTTAGAATATCTTGTTGAGTTACACCGTGAAAATAATTTAATCTTGGTAACCAAATTACTTCGTTGTTATCATTTGATTCTAATATTTCATTTATATTTTCTAATAATGTATCTGTAGGATATTCATCTGCGTCTATTTGAAATATCCACTTTCCTTTACATAAACTTATACCATAATTTTTATGTGATCCATAATCTCTGTCTAACTTTTTTTGATAGAAATTAATTTTATTTTTATACTTTTCAATAATATTTAATGTTTCTTTATTATCGGAATAATCATCTAATAAAACGATTTCATGATTTTCTTTTTTATAATTTATTAATTTTTTAATTAAATTATCTAAACTAATTGTTTCGTTATGTAATGTGACTAAATAAGAAAGAAACATATTTTATATTAATTTAAGTTTAGGAAGTGTTATTTTGTTTTCTTGTTGAACATTATTTTCAATGGGTTTTAATTTTGGTAATACAAAATTATTTTCTACAGCAAATTGTGGTACATACTTATCTAAAATAGACCACAATTTTTTATCCATCGATTTAATACTAAATTTTTCTTCGTTTTCTTTTCTCAACAATTCGGCATTTTTTGTAAATTTATCTTGTTTTCTAAACGAATATATTTCTCTCATTTTTGATTCCGCTAATGAATATGAAACTTTAAACCATTTACTTTCTTGTAGTATCCATTGATTGACGGATTTTCTATCTACTTCGGTTAAATTACCAGGTAATAAATTTGCAAATTGAGGATTTAAATAATCTAAATGACCACTCCAGTTAGGTGCCAATAAAGGTTTGCCACTTAGTGTGGCTAATAACATTGGATGCCCAAATCCTTCACCGTGAGTAAAAGATATATGTGAAATTATTTTTTCATGATTTAGTAACGCGTTCATTTCTACATCATTCAATTCACCGTGTATAAGATATACATTTGGCACATTTTCTCCGATTTGTGATCTGATTCTTTTAATTTTATCCAAAATTTCAAATCGATCAACTACTGAATAATTTGCACCGCTGGTTTTTAAAATCAAACATGGTCGATCATTTTCAGGATTATTTTTAAAAGCATTACAAAATGTTTTAACTAAATTACCAATATCTTTTCTATCACTATAAAGACCACTATGTGTCCATTGTCCTACAAACAAGAAAGCACTTTTTTCTGGAATTTTAGATAAAACTTGTTCTACGGACTCAATTTTTTCGTCTGTTTTTTTATAAACATTCGTGTCAGCACCCCAAAAACAAACTTCAATTGGCTTTTCAACTTGTACAGGTACTTGTTGTCCATTATCAAGTTTTTTTGCCATTTTTGTTTCTGTAAATATCTTTTTAACGTGATTTGATAAACCAATTGTTAAGTTCATTCTATTCACACCTTCTAACCATGAACCTGGACAAATAGTAGTTTCAATACCAGCAGTCATACCGATATTATACTTTCCAACAGGTTGAAATTCCTCTGGAATAGTCAATTGAATAAATAATTCAGGTTGTTTACTCAAAGGTTGTTGCAAAAATTTTGAAGCTAATGATTTATCTTCTGGATCTGTTAAATCGTCAAAAAATCTTTTACTTGGACAATTTCCCCATCGGGTCGGTGTAATTTTAACATCATATTTGTCATAACGAATAATGCTTTTAGCGACAGTAGTTGCCCAATCGCCGTATCCGCTACGATTAAATACTGGTCCCGAAATTAAACATAATGGTTTGCTCATATTAATTATTAAATTGTTGCTGATCTCTTTCTTGTACTAACTGTGTATATTTTTTACTTGGTGTAGGAATTCCACCTGCTTTATTATATAAAGCCTCCATAGTAGACATTTGTTTGGCGACGGTTTCCGCTTTATCAGATTTTTTGGCGTCTGTACTTCCAAATCCACCATCTCCTCTATTTGTTGCGTCTAATTCATTTACTAAAATAAATTCTACATTTTCTACTTTAGTTACTTTGAGTTGACAAATCTTATCACCGTTTTTATAGATTTTATCTAAATTAGGTTTACCCACTATATAGGTTGTTTTCTTATTTTCATCATATTCATCGTGAGTATGTACACTTAGATCTTGTGGTTGCCATAGATAATTAAATCTAAGTAACAATTCACCACGATAATCTGCATCGATTAAACCAATACTATTTGCTAATTGAAGATTGTACTTACTCACACTACTACGAGGAAATGCTAATACATCATAATCATTTAAATCTATACTTAATTCTGTATGTGATACTTGTTCTTTTTGAACCGCCATTTTAAGATTTGTTTTATATTGAATATAATCAATTCTTTTATATGTACCGTCCACATTTTGTTCGCCTACAATTTCAGGTTCACTTGTAGCTACAATATCATAACCGGTAGCACGATCCGTACCTTTAGTTGGTAGATTACTTACTTCTTCGTAAGTTTCATTTTTAAGAACTTGTATCTTCATACTATTTCACTTTTAATTTTATCAACGTTTACTTTATGTAAATCAAAACCTAATTTTCCGTACGGCAGATTTTTAGTATCATAACCTTCCGGAGTATATATGTCAAATTTTTTAACTGGTTCAAAATATTCTATTGTGTAATCCATTGCTTTAATAAATTGATCACACATATTTTTAGCATTAATACCCCCTTCATTCATAGCCCATCGTCTACCTTCTAGACCATATTGTTCTCTCTTTTCATTTCCTAAGAAATACCAATAAGCAATAGCATCTGCAATATCATCATAATTTGTCATGTCATCCATAATATATGGTGTTGGAGGACTGCCTTGTAAGTTTTGTACTTTTGTCCAAATAGGTCGAGCCCACACACCGTGTTTTTTGTACTTACCCGTAACATTGGTGCCAAATTCAAGATTAAACTTAACTGGAATTCCATCATCATCTACAATTCCAAGTTGATCTTGTAAACCACCTGTTACAGATGCAATTACAGGTGTACCACACATTATACTCTCGGCAATACTTAAACCAAATCCTTCATTAGAACTAATATTTGCAGTTATATCCGCCATGTTATAAAATGCTACCATTTCTTCAGGCGTTTTTCTAGATTCATCCAATACAATTTTATATTCAGGACAAATTGCTTGAATAGTGGCTACTAGATCTGTGCCTGCATCACATACTTTATCGGTATGCATTATTAAAGCACATTTCTTCGCATCCTCTTGACTTATAGAAGCACAAAACGATTTAAACGCCATTATAAGATTCGCGGGATGTTTACGATGTGCATTACGACTGTTAAATGTTACTATAAAGTTATAATCACCGTCACCTAAATATTCTTTTTTAAGTTTAACTACATCTTTATGATCTTTTGGAAGTGGTTTAAATTCGTCACTATTGATACCATGTGGTACTAAATGTAATAGATGTTTTCCTTTTACTGGCATAAATTATCCTTTAATAATGTTTCCGTCTTTGTCAAAATCACCATAGATACTAGTACAATTTTCTGGTTCTAATACCCATTTGTTAATATTATCAGTTTGTCTACTAATAGCAAATAAAGCATCACAACTTTTGTAAAATGGTTTATTCCACATTGGATAAGGCAAGTCATCCCAGATATCTAAATACGTGAGTGGAATTTTACTTCTAATTTGATTTTCTATAGCATATAACCATCCCCAAAAACGAGGATCTGTAAAATGCATAATTGCATTGGGTTTTTCCATAGCTATAATTTGAAACAACATCTCTTCATCACCATATCCATTCGCTGGATACAATTTCAAATAATTGTCAGTCCTACCATTGAGTTTATCACACGCTTCTTTCATGTCTACGATCTTTCCTTTTTCAGGATGATCTATAGCACCTGCTACTTGTACCCAATTGTAATGATGTAGTGTACCTAACACCAATTCTCTACTCATGGTGGCTACACCACTATGCATTCTTAAATCGTCACTCAATAAAAGTATTTTTTTCTTACTCATTTTGATCCTTTTGATAATGAAAACGGAGCGTTAAAACTTAATTTTTGACATACACTTTCGCTTATTTCGGATTGAAATGTAGAATCTGTTATATACTTTTCAAGACATTTATTAACAAAATCTTGAAAAGATATCTTACTTCTTATATTCAATTCTTTAAATTGATTATATAACTCTTCGTCTAATTTTACAGTCGTAACTACTTGTTCCATAACATATGTACATATACATATATTCACATATGTACATATGTTTTATTATAATTTATCTGCTTTAGCATCACATGTTTTCTTATAATGTAAACAATATTTGCAGTTCTTTTTTCTATCGCCTGGAATCTTTGGATATTGCTTGTTAATATTATAACTACCATCACTATTAAATCCGTAATCTAGAAATCCAATAAAGTTGTTGATGGATTCTTTAATCATTTGTGGTCCGCTAGCGGGTTTAAACACTTGAATGCGACTTTGTGGAAAAGTTGACTTTTCAAATAGTTTTCTCTTAACGATGAAGAATTCTACATCAATAGCATTTAGTGGCACATTGAATTTCTTGCTGTAAACACTTTTATAAAGATGTAATTGAGAGTATTTACTTTCATCTTCTTTCTGATACTGATTCCATCCATTACTAGATGTCTTAAAGTCAATAATACGATATCGTTCAACATTTCGTTCTTTAAGAACAATATCAACAAATCCTACGAACTCTACATTATTCTTAATAGGAATCTCTAATGGTATTTCTATACCAACTAATTCATATTCATTATGAGGAAAGTGTTTGATTCTATTGGCAGATTTAAGAAAAGTATCTATAATATCGTGGCCATCAAATATAAAGTCGGTATATTCAGATTCATTTAATTCTTTAATTTTCTTTACTTCCTCTGCAAATTTATCTTGAAACAACTTCTTGACATCCAAAGAATCTGCTGCTGCAACACTTTCCTTATAGAGAACTGTAAGATATGTTTGAAAGGCATGATGTATAGCAGTACCAAATGTGGTATTGATATTATCTTCTTTTTCACGAAGATTTTTCACATAATCCAAGTACCACTTATGAGGACACTTTAGATATGTGGAGTACTGACTAAAACTGACTCTATTTTTCTTTGTTTCTTTAGATTCCATCTCACTATAATAACTTATAAATAAAATTCGTCAATCTATAACAACTATTTATTAACATATGAAAAAATTGATACCAATATTACTAACGGCTTTCGTATTAAATGCTAACAATGTATTTGTATACGACTTTACAGGCACACCTGAATTGAGTGAGGTTATAGATAACAAGGTGAATAATCTTGAAATTGTTGTGGGTAAAACATATACTCTCAAAAATAATCTTAGTTTAACTACCACCACAAATGCTACTGCAACATATACATTCCCTCATAGAATTGCTTTTGCTCAAAAAGATTCTACTGGAGTTTATTTTACCACTGATGATATTAAGTATGTTAATAATTTCAAACTACCGGAAGTAATAAAAATAGAAGAATCACTATTTGCTCCATCGGTAAACGGTGAAATTTATGTAATTAGCGAACATGATAAACAAAATATGGTGGGTACATCTATGGCTAATATATTGTTTAACAAAGCCAAGTTGTTTATCAAATCGGCTGATAAATATACACACATATATGTACAAGAAGGTAAGTGTATAGTACAAGATAGTAAATCTTCTAAAAAGAAGAAAGAATTAAAAGAAGGAGAATATTTGGTTGTTACACCTCAAATTGTGATGAGTGCTAAAGATGCAAGAGTAACTACAGGTAATTCTTTTAGCGTAAAAGACATTGAGGACGAAGAAAAGAGTTTTCATAAAGAAGAATTACAAAAATTACAAAATAAACTTGATAATACTTTATTTGTAAATTACAATAATGATATATTTGGTATAAAAATTAAATGACAAGAGATCAATTAAAAAGTCTTAATGATGATGAAACCGCTATGTTATGGGGCATAGTTAATTTGGTAAATCCACCTGTTATGCAAGGTGTCCAGATGGAACCTAGTTTATTTCCGTCAATAAATCATAAAATGTTGATGGATAGAGTGATGCAATGTAAAAAGTTTTTAAAACAAGAACATTATGAAATTTTTGATGGACTTGTAAATAAGTTGAAGGTATCATAAAATATTCCGTCGTTTTATGTTCAGTCGTTATATTTATTATTAATGAGGGTTATATGGGTAGAAAAAAACTTAATAGAACTGAACATGAACTACGACAACAAAAACGAATCCGTGATAAAAAATATTACGAACGACATAAAGCAAAACTTTTGCAAAAACGAATGCAAAGATACTGGAAAAAATTGGATGAGAAATTGTCCAAAATGTAATCGGGAAATAAGTTATAAAGATAAATATAATTGTATTTATGCTAATAGTAAAAATACAAACTGTATGTCTTGTAACGCAACTGGTAAAACACATAATATTGAAACTATTGAAAAAATAAGAAATAAAAATAAAACTAAAATCGTATCACAACAAACTAAAGATAAATTATCAAAATTAAACTCAGGCAAAAAACTCACATCCGAGACAAAATTAAAAATAAAAAAATCTTTAATTGGAAATAAAAGAATGTTAGGAAAACATCATTTTAAAGACGGTAAATTAAAAGAAAAAGATATCATTAGAATGAATTTTATTAAAGAAAGTTTACAATGTAAGTTTTTTAGATATAATGAAAGTAACAGTATATTACAGGAGTATTAAATCGTGTATCAAAATATTTATATTTCACAGAAAGAAAAAATAACTTATGTTTGGGATGACAAATGTGGATTAGTAAAAATACCTTTGCATAAAGGTGTATATGCATATAGAAAATCTCCCACGGGTACATATAGAAGTATTTATGGAGATAAATTAGAAAAAGTTTTTAAATTTAATCCTAAAGACCCGTCATTATTTGAAAGTGATGTTAAATTAGAAACAAGATTTCTAATAGATTTATATGAAGATAGTGATGAACCATCTACAGGCCATCGTATAGTTTACTATGATATTGAGGTGAGTACGGAAGGTGGGTTTCCAAAGGTTGATGAAGCCGATAAAGAAATTACTGCTATTGCTTTGTACGATGCGGCTACTGAACAATATACTGCATTTATTTTGGATAAAGAAAATCGTCTACAAGAATACAAGAAAGATAATGTAGAAGTTCGTAGTTTTACAAATGAAGAAAGTTTATTGAGTCATTTCTTATCTAAATGGGAAGAAATACAACCAACTATTGCGACTGGATGGAATATTGATGAGTTTGATACTCCGTATGTGTTTAACAGAATTAAACGAGTATTGAGTGATCGTGATGCTAAAAGACTTTCTCCTATTCAAGTGTGTTACAGAAACGATTGGAGTAAGAAGATAGTTGTTGCGGGTATATCATTTATTGACTACATGGTTCTATATAAGAAATGGAATATTAAACAAGAACCAAGTTATGCTTTGGGTGCAATTGGTAAGAAAGTTGTGGGATTAGAAAAGATTACCTATAAGGGCAGTTTGGATGATTTGTATAAGGCTGATATTAATCGGTACATTGAATACAATCTAAACGATGTTAAGATTATTGTAGCTCTCGAAAAGAAGCTTCAGTTTATTGAACAAGCTAGAGCTATTTGTCATAAGGGACACGTTCCGTATGATTGTTTTACAATGAGTTCTCGCTTTATTGAAGGTGCTATTCTGATGTATCTTCGACGTAAGGGACAAGTTGCTAAAAATAAACCTATTGACGGACGTGAAGAATATGAAAACCAGATGGAACAAGGTGAAGAGGGGTTTGAAGGTGCTTATGTAAAAGATCCAATACCAGGCAGATATGATTGGGTATTTGATTTGGATCTTACAAGTATGTATCCTAATATTATTATTAGTTTGAATATTAGTCCCGAAACAAAGGTAGCCAAAGCTGAAAACTGGGATCCTGAAAAATTTGTAAAGAATGAAATGGATACTGTTCAAGTTGGTAGTGCTTCTTATACAAAGGATGAATTTAAACAGTTACTTGAAAAGTCCCAGTATAGTATTGCGAGTAACGGCGTTATGTATAAACAGAATTATCAAGGTGTCATTCCTGAAATTCTTGTAAAATGGTTCGATGAACGAAAAGACCTTCGTAAATTAGCCAAAAAACATGGTGATGCAAAAGAATGGGATAAGTATGAATTCTACGATCAAAGACAAAAAGTACAAAAGGTACTTCTCAACTCAATTTATGGTGTACTGGGTCTACCAATTTTCCGATTTTATGACAAGGATAATGCGAGCGCTGTCACTTTGACCGGTCAAGATATTATTAAAACTGCAAATAAAGCTATCAATCAGTATTATAAGAAAACTCTTAATGAAACTGAAAATAAAGATTATGTTATTTATGTAGATACTGATTCTGTTGGCCCCGATAGTATAGTGAAAACAAAAGAAATGGGTGATCTTAAAATTAAAGATTTGTTTGATAAACTTGTTGATGAAGATTGTCATTTTATTGAAGATATATTAAGTAAAAAATTTATTTTTCCTAAAAATGTACAAATGCCATATTACGATGAAATATCCAACGAAGTTAAATATGGAAATGTCAAATATATAGAAAAACATAAAGTTAAAAAATTAACTTATAGAATAAAAACAAAAAGTGGAAAAACTGTGGATGTAACAGAAGATCATTCTATAATGGTTTTGGTAAACGGAAAATTAGTTGAAAAGAAACCAAAAGATTTAAATAAAAACGATGAGATAATATCACTTTTATAATCCATCCCATGTATTTATATGTTGATACAAATGTGTCTATATAAATATATGAAATCAAATTATAGGTTGAAACACTGTGAAAAACTACTTGAAAAAGGTTTAACAAAAGAACAAATCATAAATCTATTAAAAACAAAAAGTAGTAGAAATAAAAATTATTGGTTGGAACGTGGTTATAGTGATGATGAATCGTTGAAGATGTCAAATTCTAGGATGCCAGGTACTATAGAATATTTTACTTTATATAAAAAAGTTTCAATCGATGAGGCTGAATTATTAGTAAAAAAATTTAAAGAAGATAGAATTAATACTGAAGAAAATTTTATAAAAAAATATGGAATCAAAGAAGGATTTAAAAAATGGAATTCTTATTGTGAAAAACATAGAATTAAAAATACATTTGAATATAAAAACAAAATTTTAGGTTGGAACAAAAAACAATTTAACGAGTACAATAAATCAAGATCAGTAACGTTAGAAAATTTTGTAAAAAAATACGGCGATCAAATTGGACGGGAAAAATGGGTTAATTATGTGGAAAGACAGTCTTATACCAAATCGAGTGAATATGTAATTAATAAATATGGAATTGAAGAGTGGGAAAAATTATGTAAATCTAAATCCAATACATATGAAAGTTTTTTATTAAGAAACGACAATAATATTGAAATTGCAACTGAAAAATATAATGAATATATAAAATTATATTCAAAACAAATCGTATCTTCTAAAATAGCGGACGATTTATTTTCAAATATTGTAAATGGTCTTGTTAATACAAATTATAAACAATATTATTGTTGTGTTTATAATCAAGAATGGTATCTGAATATTAAAAATTATGGATGTGTTTTTTTAGATTTTTTTCTTAAAGATAACGGAAAAGTTATAGAATTTTATGGCGATTATTGGCACGCAAATCCAAAAAAATACAAGCCAGATACACATATAAAAATGAAATCTGGAATGATAAAAAAAGTTGAAGAAATCTGGGAATTAGATAGAATAAGAATAGATCATATTTTAAAAACTCCTTATATAAAAGACTTAAAAATAATATGGGAAAGTGATTTTCGTGAAAGACCGAGTGAAATAATACAAGAATGTTTGAATTTTTTAAAAAATGAAATATATAATCGATAATATAGAAAGTATAGAATTATTGGGTGAAATTGACCAAGAATTTTTTGATGTCGGAATGGAAGAAACTCCACATACATTTTTTGCTAACGATATATTGGTACACAACAGCTGTTTTGCCAGTGCTTTGCCAATCATCAAACATAAAATGCCTGATATTGATTTGAACGATGAAAAACAAATGACCAAAGCTATTTTGGAAGTTTGTACAGAAGCTCAAAATCATGTAAATGAAACATTCAATATTATGGCAAAGAGAATGTTCAATGTTGTCAAACATCGTTTTGATGCAAAGCAAGAAGTTATTGCTAAAACTAGCTTTTGGTTAGCTAAGAAACGATATGCTCAGTTTATTATCAATAAAGGTGGTATTGAATGTGATGAACTTGAAGTTAAGGGTATTGACGTTGTAAGAACATCTTTTCCGTTGAGGTTCCGTAAGTTTATGGAACAATTCTTACAAGATATTCTTCGTAAAGTTGATAAGGAAAAGATTGACACTAATATTTTGAAGTTGGTAGAAGATTTGTCTACATTCAATGTAATTGAGATTGCTAAAAATACGAGTGTTAAGTTTAAGAGTCAAGATGGTAAAAGGGAATATACTCCAAAGACTCGTAGTGCATTTAAGTATGTGTTGGGTACTCCTGCGCAAGCCAAGGCTGCCATATTCTACAACGATTTACTTGAACAATTTGGTTTGACTAAGAATATTCCAAAGATTCTTCACGGTCAGAAAATCAAGTGGGTATATCTTAAACAGAATGAATATGGAGCCGAAGGTATAGCTTTAAAAGCAGACGGTACTGATCCAGATCAAATTCTTGAGTTTATTGAAAAGTACGTTGATAGAAATGCTATGTATGAACAAGAACTTAAGGGTAAATTGAAAGATTTCTATGATGTATTAAATTGGGAATATCCTTCTGTAAATGATGCAAAAGCAAGTGAGTTCTTTAGTTTTTAAATGAATATTGCTATTTTATATACGGGTCAAGTAAGACTATATCATGATTTTAAAGAAAATATAAAATATTTTTTGTCTGATATAAATGCTGATATAGACTTTTTTTGTACAACTTGGTATGAAGAAAATATTGATTATAAAAACTTAAATAATTTTTTTGAATTTAAAGTTTTGGATGTTGAAACGTATAATCCATATACTTCAGATTTTATAAAAAATTATGAAAATTTCCACAATTTTTGTAAAAATTTCATAAATAATGATCCACTTTATTTAAACTATTCATATCCTGGTTGGATTGATAAAGTGTGGCAACACACACCGTGTGTTTTTTACAAATTATATAGAGGATATAATATAATAAAAAAATATGGCGATTTGAATCATAAAAAATATGATATTATCTTAAGAATAAGATTTGATTGTTTATTGCTTGATAAGATTTCTAATAATGAATTAATTGATTCGATTTCTGATAACAAATTGCATATTTTCCAACACAATTATGAAAAATATATTAAATCTAAACTAATAGAGAATGATTATTTTAAATATCAAAATGAGTGGGTAGATGATACGATATTTTTTAGTAACATAAAAATTTTTGAAATTATTTCTGAACTTTATAATCAATATTTTGATATATCTACAATGGAGAATGTTTGGATAATTCATTTAATAATAAAAAAATATTTAAAAAATAAAAATATTGAAATTGAGTCTCCCAAATTTAGAATATCTTTAGTTAGACCAAACAGTAATATACCGCTGTTTGATTATTTATTTAATTTATGATTAAACTGATTGTTTTTGATCTCGATGGAGTTTAGTTGAAACTAAGAAACTTTACTATGATGCTTTTAATAAATCGTTACGTGATGTTGATCCTAAATATGAAATTGGTTATGACGAACATTTAGCTAAATATGATGTATTGAATTGGGAATATCCATCTGTAAATGATGCAAAAGTAAGTGAGTTCTTTAGTTTTTAAATGTTATGAAAATTGCATATTGTTTTTCTGGTATGATACGTCATTTAGATGAATGTGCACCTAAATGGCAAGAAATTATAAGAAATAATCCAGGTGATGTTTACGGTCATTTTTGGGAAAAATCTGATAAATCACAAAATGATACACTTGAAAAATTTATAGAACTTTTTAATCCTAAAAAAGTTGAAGTTGAAAATTTTGATATTTTTAAAGAATCTACAATTGACATTCTGACAAAAAATATAACGCCTCCAGACGACTTACTTTTAGATCTTCAAAACGTCGTAACGTCGGGAAAATTTTTTAGTATGCACTATAAAATTTGGAAAGCTAATCAACTTTCTTTAGTAGATAATTACGATATTATAGTTAGGTGCAGAACAGATTGTTATCCACCGACTAATATTCTAATAGAAAAAAACGATTATATAAATGTACCCGTAGGTTATGTTTTTGTACCCGCATGGCCATTTTCTATGGGGAATATTGATATGTTTGCTTACGGAAGTAGGAAACTTATGAATTATTATTCGTCTGTTTATTTATATACTACCAAGTATATATTTGAGGGGTATTATTGTTATCCATACGAATATATTTTATCTGTACATTTAAACGAAAAAAATATACAGATTAGGCAATTACCTATAAATATAATAGGTATCAATGGATTTCTATATAATCAATTCGCTGAAAAGATAGAATCTATAAATTTGACCAAGAAATATCCTATTGGAGATAAAAAATTTTATGCTTATACTGAAAATAGATTATTATGATTAAATTAATTGTTTTTGATTTAGATGGTGTACTTGTAGAAACAAAACAATTACATTATGATGCTTTAAATAAATCTTTACGAGATATCAATTCTAAATACGAAATTACATATGAGGAACATTTGTCAAAGTATGATGGATTGAGTACTCATAAAAAATTAGAACTTTTAAGCCGAGAAAAAGGATTAAGTTCAATGGAACATAACCGTATATGGCTTAGTAAACAAATGTATACCTCTCAGATGTTACGAGAATTAACACCTGACAATAGAATTATAGAAGTACTGAAAAAATTAAAAGAAAAAAATTATAAAATATCTGTAGCGAGTAATAGTATTAGAGAAACTGTTAAAATTACTTTGCTTAAACTTGGATATTTGGAATATATCGATTTTTATTTATCGAACGAGGATGTAAAACATTCAAAACCACATCCGGAATTGTATCTCAAGTCTATGATTGAAGCCGGAGTTTCTCCTAAAGAAACATTGATTGTTGAAGATAGTATTATTGGAAGAACCGCTGCAAATGATAGTGGTGGTTATTTGATGGGAATAAATAATCCAGATGATGTTATATATGAAAATATAATAAATTATATAAATTGTATAAATTCTAGTTATAAAAAACCGAGATGGCAAGGAGGAAAAATGAATGTTTTAATACCAATGGCAGGTGCGGGTAGTCGTTTTGAAAAGGCTGGATATACATTTCCAAAGCCACTTATTGATGTTCGTGGTAAACCCATGATTCAGTGGGTAGTTGACAATTTAAATGTTGAAGCCAAGTATATCTTTATCGTTCAAAAAAGTCATTTTGAAAAGTATAACCTCAAAGAAACTCTAAGTAATTTTTGTCCAAACAATGAAATTGTTCAAATTGATGGTATTACAGAAGGAGCTGCTTGTACTACATTATTGGCTAAACAGTATATTGATAACAATCAACCTTTAATTATTGCAAATAGTGATCAATTTGTTGAATGGAATAGTGATGAATTTATGTATGCTTGTAGTGCAAGTGATTTAGATGCAAATATTCTTACATTTAAATCTACACATCCAAAATGGAGTTATGCTAAAGTAAATGAACTTGGATATGTAACAGAAGTAGCGGAAAAAAAGCCAATCAGTGATATAGCTACGGTAGGCATTTATTATTGGAGAAAAGGCAGTGATTATGTTAAATATGCGGAACAAATGATTGATAAAAACATTAGGGTAAACAACGAATTTTATGTTGCTCCTGTATTTAATGAAGCGATTGTCGATGGCAAAAAGATTCGTACATTTAATATTGAAAAAATGTGGGGATTAGGCACGCCTGAAGATCTTGAAAATTTTCTTAAAAATTATAAATCGAATATATGACTCAAAACTTAACATTTCAAAACTTAGTAGATTTATCCAAAACAGGCGACTTTTCATTTTCATTAGAATTTGTTAATGGAAATTCATTGAAGTTTACCAACCATCATCATCCGTGGTCGATTCTTGAAACAGAAGACTATGGATTTTTTAATTTTAAAGATTACAAAACAAATTTTCAACTGGTAGCATATTCCAGAGGAAATGTTGTACTATGTTAAACAAAAAATTTACATTTATAATACATGGAAATTATAGTACTACACATTTGAATATGTGTGATGAATTGAGAAATTATGGAAAAATAATATTATCTACAAATAAAAAATACATAAATGACATTTCAAAAAATGTACATTTTTATGATAAAATAGTACTTGAATCTGATATAGACACATCCAACATATATAATCATCAAAATATATACTTACATGTTAGATCTGTATTGAGTGGATTATCACACTGTGATACACCTTATGTTGTTAAATTAAGATCAAATCATTGTTATTCAAATATACACTACATTGTTGAACAAGTATTATTAAATGTATCGGATAAATTTTTGTGTAGTAATATTACTTTAAATCCGAAAATTCCATATCACCCATGTGATAATATCATCGCCGGAAAAAAAGAACTTATTGATTCAATATATAAAACGGCTAATAATATTATTATTAACAACGATTTTATTTATGAAAACATTGATTCTAGACTGTGTTCTGAAGTTTTACTATTCATATCATATTTAAAATCTAAAAATATTAAAATTAATGGAATTAATAAATATGATTGGTATTATGTTGATTTTGATAGAAATTCACTTACAATGTATGCATTGATAAAAGATCAATATAAATCTTTAATAAAAGAAAATTTACAGTTAATCGATGTCAACAAGTTAAAACCATATAAAATTAAATTTAATTCTATATGTGAATTTGAAACATTTGAAATCAAAACTATAGACGATTTTGTTAATATAACTAACTTTGGTTGATTTTTCAATGAAGTTAATATCACATAGAGGTAATATTGATGGTAAAAATTCTGATGAAGAAAATAGTATATCTTATATACAAAAAGCACTTAAAATTGGTTATGATGTAGAGATTGATGTATGGTGTATTAATAATAAATGGTACCTCGGTCACGATGAACCACAATATAAAGTTAAATACGATTTTCTTACATTAGAAGGATTGTGGTTACATGCAAAAAATGGTGATGCTTTATATCATTTATTGCAAGATAGATGTTGTAATGTATTCTACCATACAGATGAAGATTGGGTATTGACAAGTAAAAAGTATATATGGACATATCCAAATCAATTATTATATCCAAATAGTATTTGTGTTTTGCCTGAATTGGGATATAATGGTGATTTAAAGAACTGCAAAGGAATTTGTAGTGATTTTATTTCTAAATATGAAAAAATATAATGAATTACTGAATATTCCTATTGACGGTGCAAAATTATCTTTATATACACAATATCCGTCTTATAATGTAATTGCCGAAAAATATGAAAGAGTGGTTATTGGTCAAAGAGGCCCTTATATTGAATTTACAAAAAATCAAATAATTGACTCAAAAATTTATATTCCTAAGAATCAATTATATAGATTAAGTGACCCTAAAGTTTATTATATTGAATTTAGGACATTGGAAAATAATATAAAAGTATATTATCAAATGAGAACAGTCGCATATGCTGATTATTTAATAAATCATTTCTATATCAGTCCATTTGATTTATGTACACAAGATGGTACGCAATGTATCACTGTAGAAGAAGATTTTCAAAAAACTGCTGAAGCATTTTTTGATTTTGCGGTATAAAAAGTTGAAAAACAAAACTAATTGTAATAATATGTAACTTGTATGAAGAAACAAACATTAAATTCATTTATTGATAAATATTCACTCAACGGAACCATTGAAAGTGTCAAGTGGGTTGTAGATAACACAGAGATTAAGACATCATCCATCAGTGATGATAAGAATGTACTTAGTTTTGTTGTTATTAAGGATAACGCCGGTTTGGAGAACTCTGAACTGGGTGTTAACGATACAACCAAGTTGAAGAAGTTACTAAACGTTCTGGGTGAGGATGTAACCATTGCCTTTAATAAGCGAGATGAAAAGATTGTCTCGCTTTCTATCAGTGGTGAACAAACAGATGTACAGTATGTTACGGCAGACTTGAGTGTCATTCCTAATGTACCTGCTCTTAAGAAACTGCCTCCATTTAACTTGGAAATTCCTCTTACCAAAGAATTCGTCACTACATTTGTTAAAGCAAAGAGTGCTTTGAGTGATGTAGATACACTTACTTTCATCAAAGATAAGAAGGACAAGATTAAGTTGGTTATTGGTTATAGTAATGTAAACAGCAATCGTATCAATATTGATATTAAGCCAACTGAAGGCAAGGATAGTCTTGGTAAGACCTTGCACTTTAGTGCTAAGTATCTTAAAGAGATTCTTACCAGTAACAGTGATTGTGAAAACGCTGTACTTAAAGTTAGTGATGCTGGATTGGCACATGTAGAGTTTAACAACGATACATTTAACAGCAACTATTATTTGGTTGAAATTAAGAACATTGATTAATAAATTATGAGTTTCTTTAGTGAAGAAAGTTCTGCTTCCATTAAAAATCACAGTCTTTGGGCGGAAAAATACCGACCTGATGTATTGGACGGTTATATTTGTGACGGTAACTTAAGAAGTATTATTACCGATTTTATCAATCGTAAAGATATTCCACATCTACTGTTACACGGTAATGCGGGCACTGGTAAAACCACACTTGCTAAGATTATTGTTAAAAACATTCCATGTGACTGTGTTTATATCAATGCAAGTGATACTAACGGTATTGAGATGGTAAGAACCAAGATTAAGGGATTTGCTGGTTCGGCGGGTTTCCAACCATTAAAGATTGTGATTCTTGATGAAGCAGACTTCTTCACTACAGAAGCTCAAGCAGCTCTTCGTAATTTGATGGAGACATACAGTCAGACTACAAGGTTTATTTTGACATGTAATTATGTTGAGAAGATAATCAAACCACTTATCAGTCGTTGTCAAGTATTCAATATTGAACCACCTACTCAAAAAGATGTAGCGATTCATATCAAAAATATACTAGATAAAGAGGGTATTGGATTTGAGTTAACAGATTTAAAGATCACATTGGATGATTTTTATCCAGATGTTCGTAAGATTATTAACTTTATTCAACAAAACAGTACCAGTGGTAAGTTGAAGATTGTCAAGACACACAGTGCTAGTTTTGATTTGAAGAACAAGATTATTGAACTGATTAAAGGTAGTAAGACAAATAGTAAGGCTTTTAATGATATTCGCCAGTTAGTAAATGATGCTGGTACTAAAGTATTTGAAGAACTGTATAGTGAATTATATGATAGAGTAAATGAATATGCTAGTAATAAGGAAACCTCGGTAATTATTGATATAGCAGAACATATCTATCAGAGTAGTATGGTAGTAGATAAGGAAATCACTTTCATGGCATGTGTTGCTAAAATTATAAAAACTGTTTGTAAGTAATAAATTAGTTTTATTCATATTTATGATTAAATCGGTAATACAAATTAATAAAATGAAAAATGATACTAAGTTTTTAACATATGGTAAAATGTGGAATAAAGAACATTTATCTAATAATTTTTATGGAAAATGGTTTGGAAGTCAATTTAGTTTTGAATTTTCTAATTCAATAAAAAAGATTAAACTTTATTATAAGCATATAAATGAAGATCGTAAATTGATTGTTAATAATTATATTTTTGATAATTTAAACACTGAAGGTTGGATTGAAAGGGTTTTTTCGGATCCGATTAAAAAAGTAGAGTGTACATGTCCTACAATTAATCCATATAAAATGGGGTGTTCTATGGATGATAGAGATTTAGGAATTTTTTTAATTAAAATTGAATATTCAGATATAAATGGTGTAGAATACAGTTATAAAGTAGATGAAATTACGTGTATAACACCCGAAATAGAGAAAATTTTTAATTTGAATAAAAATGTCGGTGATAATGTGTATTATCACTGTGGAGATTACGGTGATATAATTTATGCTTTACCTGTAATAAAACATACCGGCGGCGGCATTTTGTATTTAGGAAACGACATAAAATGTGAATTAGATAGATGTCAACCCAGAGAAATGATTGATTTTAATAAGTTTAATTTTCTAAAAAGTTTATTAGAATTACAACCATATATCAAAAAAGTTATTTTTACAGAAAAATATCCTGAAAATGTAACGCACGATTTAAATAAATTTAGAAAATTATTTATAAGTGCGCCTAATGAATTTGGTGATTACCCTAATGGATCTAATCTAAATTTATTAGAAATGAGTTTAGCATCTTACGATATAGATGCATCTGTAAAAAATACAAATTGGTTACATATAAAAAATATTAATATTTTTAACAAAAAAATTGTTATAAACAGAACGGAAAGATATCATAATCCTTTTAATGAATCCGATGATGTATATGAATATATTGTTGAAAAATTTAAAGATGATGTAGTTTTTGTAGGAACGGATATAGAATATCAATTATTTATTAAAAAATTTGGCTACATAGAAAGACATATAGTTAATTCAGCACACGAATTGGCGCAGTTGATTGATCAATGTTATTTATTTGTCGGAAACGCTTCTTTTCCGTTTGCAATTAGTGAATCTTTAAAAAAAGAAAATTTTCTAGAAATACCCGATCACTTTCTAAGACATGTTAAATTTTCAAGAGAAGGACATCATTCTCTTGAAAAACATAATATTTCAAAAATAAAAATTCCAAACATATATCATGTAGTGTCTTTATATGATCCTAAAAACATAGACACAAAAATTAGATTGAATCATGCCTATACATCTTGGCAAAAACTTTATGAAACAAATAAAAATATAAAACCAATTTTTTTAAAAGAATCTGATTATCCGAGAAGTAGTCAAATTGTAGGTGATAGTAGAAAATGTGCTTTTTTAAAAGATTTAATAAAAATTGGTTATGAACAATGTAAAACGGATGACGATATAGTTATGATTACTAATGATGACACTATTTTATCACCGTTTATAGGCGCAAAAATAGTTGATAAAATAAATCGGTATCAAGCATGTAAATCGTTTAGAATAAATTTAAAAGAATATAGTGGATATGAAAATATAAATGTTTTTGACGTTCTTGATAGAGATGGCGGACGCGATATGTTTGCTATGTCAAAGAGATGGATAAAAAGAAATATAGGTTTGATACCCGATTATGTAATGGGATCTACAGATTGGGATTTTTATTTGTCTCTTTTAATACAATTTACAAACGGAATTTGGTTATCTCTTAAAAAAAATGATTTACCGTGTACTACTGATATTGAACTAGGACACGTTTTTCACATATTTCACAGTCCGTTATGGAAAAAAATTCCAGCAGCTAATGACTACAACTCACAATTAACTAAAGAATATATTAATAAATTAGGATTTTTTGATCAATTTAAAGATACAAATTATGATAGATTTAAATAACGAAATATATAAATCAATTAACCAGGATTGTTATTTAAATAAAGATATTTATAATCCTAATATTTTTTATATATCTAATTTCCACGAACCGGAACCCAGTGAAATAAATAGTTCACATAAATGTAGATGGTCCAAGGGTCTTTTTTCAATAAAAACACGAAAAAAAGTTAATAATATATGTTTAGAATTTAACATTAATTCAATTAAAAAATTAATTTTATTTATTGATGGTTCCCAAAATAAAAATTTAAAATTTGAATTTAATTTAAATGTGGGTGAATATGTTTTATACATACCGATGGTTAATGAAGATAGTGAAAGTATAACATTTTATACGGAAGTTGTTGTACCTTTCCAGGCTGGAGATACTAGAAATCTTGGAATATTTGTTAGAGAAATTTTTGAATCTAATTTAAATTATGATAATGTAAATTTGTTTGATGCTAATAAATTTAAATTTCATATAAATGAAAGTAAAATTATAGATTTACCAGAGTTAAAATTAACAGAACAAAATGAAACTGTTAAAATTTTAGATCTAAATTATTCAGTTTCAAATTTTAATTTTAATTCTTCGGTGTTTATTCATGAAAATGAAAAACATTTGATTACACGAAAATCTAGATATGTAACCAAAAATATACATATAAATACATTAAATTTATTTAAATTTAAAAAAGATTCGGAATTGTTTGAAAACGTAAATTTAAAAATAAACGATGAAGTTGAATTTGAACAATACGAAGATCCTAGAATTTTTTCTTACAATGACGAAATTTATGTGAGCTGTGTAAACTATGTTCATGATCAACAGAGATTAATACATCAAAAAATATTAGTTTTTGATAAATTTTTTAACCATATAAGAAATATTCATCCAGTATATGGTTTTAATGGTAAAAATATTTTTGAAAACACGGGCAAAGAAAAAAATTGGACATTTTTTGTTTATGAAAATAGATTAATGTGTGTATATAAGATACATCCTCATACAGTTATAGAGTTTGATTGGAATGGTAATTTACTAGCGGAGTATAAAACTTTTTTAAATATTGATAAAATTTGGTGTTTTGGCGAATGTAGGGGAGGCACCAATCCAATTTTAAAAGATAATTATTATCATTCATTTTTTCACAGCAGTTTACCTTGGAAAGATGGTAAAAGAAGATATTTTATGGGATATTATAAATTTGAAAGTAAACCTCCATTTAAAATAGTAGAAATTTCTCAAAAACCATTGTTGTGGGCAAATGAAAATGATGAAAGAATATTACCATCTATTAACACACTTGTTGTTTTTCCATGTGGTGCAATTTTAGAAAACGACAGATTTTTAGTTAGTTTTGGTTTAAACGATGAAAAGTCGGCTACGGTTTTAATATAAAAATATGAATTTAATATTATATAAAAATAAAAAATATCCAAAATTTCAATCCGAAGGATATGCATCAAAATTTGCAATTTCATATGCACAACAAGTTTGTAAAGGCGTTGGAGTTGATGTGGGGTGTATGAAAAAAGAATGGGCATTTCCAAATTCAATACCGATCGATTTAAAATTTGAAAATGGTTTTCATGCTTTAAATTTACCAAAATTAAAATTAAACTATATATTTTCATCTCATTGTTTAGAACATATTTCGAATTGGGTAGAAGTAATGGATTATTGGTATGAACGATTAGAGAATCAAGGAATTTTATTTTTATATTTACCATCTTATTCTCAAGATTATTGGAGACCTTGGAATAATAGAAAACATTATCATATTTTTACTCCTGAAATTATATTTGATTATATGACGGATAGAGGATATAAAAATATTTTCAAAAGTGGTATTGATTTAAATGATTCATTTATGATATTTGGAGAAAAATTTTATGAATAAATTACCTAAAATATTTTGTTTAACACTTAAAGAAACTCCTAAAAGAAGAGAATACGCTGAAAATCATTTTAAACAATATGATTTGAATGTTGAATTTTTTGAAGGAATAAATGGAGGCCGGTTTGGATTAAAAACTAAAATACCTTATAAAGATGATAATCCAGCTGGTCCGGATTACTTTATAAAAGAAGGAAAAATTGGTTGTTTGTTATCACATTTAATGTTGTGGAAAACAATCTTACATAGTAATTATGATGAAATTCTAATATTAGAAGATGATGTAGTTTTGTGTGAAAATTTTAAAGAAAAATTGATTGAATTAAAAAACAAATTGCCTGACAATTGGCAGTACGTTTTTGTTGGACATTGTTGTTTAGTATCATCGGAACATCAAACGATCATAAGCGATGGAATAGTTGTTCCTTATTATCCACCAATGTGCACACACGCATACATGATTAAAAAATCTTCTATACCAATTTTAATAGAAACGAATAGCCAAGCGTGGGCCCCTGTTGATATTCAAATACAAAAGAAAAGTTTAACTTTATTAAAATATTATGTATGCAACCCACCTTTAGTAAATCAAATTTCCATGATAAAATCATTAAATATTGAAGAAAAAGAAATTTTTAGTTCATTAGTTTCCGATTCGTCGTATGAATAAAACAAAAATTGCTATTTGCACAATTTGCACAAATGAATATTTTAAAAAGTACGCAAAGTTAAAATTGTCTATTGATAATTTTTTTTTAAAAAATCACGATGTCAGTACTCTAGTTTACACTGATCAATTATCCGATGACAATTTTATTTTTAAAATTAATCATTTACCATCTCCTTTAATTACATTAATGAAATTTCATTTTCTATTACAACACAAAGAAAAATTAAAAAAATTTGATTTAATATATTTTATTGATTGCGATTGTGAAATTGTAGATGTTATAAACGAAGAAATATTTCCATCTGAAGAATTGCCTATCGTAGTAACAAAACATCCTTGGCAACGATATAATAGTAATTCTTATGAAGATAATAACATATCTACAGCTTATGTATTAGATAATATGAATAATCATTATTTACAAGGATGTTTTTTCGGTGGTTATACTGAAATATTTTTAAATATGTGTGAATCAATAAATGAAATGATAAAAATAGATCTAAATAAAAGATATATTGCTAAATGGTTTGATGAATCATATTTAAATAAATTTTTGTTAGATAAGCCAAAGAAATTATTAGACTGTGGGTATGCATATCCAAATACGTTGCGATGGAAAGAACATTTTAGTGTAGTGCCTAAAATCATTCATGATAATAATTTTTCAGCATGAATAATGGAATATGTTTATTATGTTTCGGAGATAAAAGTTTTGGAAAACTAACCTACAATTTAATATCAAGTATAAAAGAAAACAGTAATATTCATGTCACAGTTTTTACAGATTTTAAATCATTAAAATCTATAGATAAAACTATTATTGATGATATTAAAGAAATACCTAAAGATTTTTTATACATAAATGGAATTAGTCATCCAAATAGATTTAAAATGTTATTGTATGATTTATCTCCTTATGAAAACACGATTTATCTAGATGTTGATAGTTTATGCATTAAAAATGAAAACATTGAAAAATTATTTAATTTATTAGATGATAACATAGATTTAATTGGACAAAATGAAAAAATCGTATCATTAAAAACAACTTCTCAAGTTTTTCATGGTTTTGATGTTTCTCTTTTTGAGCCGCCATTTAATTTTACTAAAGAAACTCTATATCAAATGCATGGACAATTTTTATTGTTCAAAAAAAATACAAAAACAAAAAGATTCTTTGAAATTGCCGCAAAAATATATGACCAAATCAATGATGGGAGTTTAAAAAATATTCACGAATGGAGATGGTTTAATAGACCTGTTGAAGAATTAACAATGACAATAGCAACAGGTTTAACAGATATAAATATATTAAATAATTTTGCGCCCGTCAGCGTACAAAATGAAAATTTAGATTATGAAAAAATAAAAAATGATAAATGGTTTATATCAATTTGCGGTAGTTCTACATATTCAATAGCGAAATCAATTGGCGGATATTGCCAAGGAGATGAAATATCTAAAAAATATATTGACCATTACAATCGAAGAATCAAAGAAATCTCTAACTTTAATTGTTTTGAATACGTCGAAAAAATATATGATTTATGAAAATAAATATCTATTCTTATGCTAATTCTGATTTAAATCCAGAAATTGCAAAATATCAAAAATTAGTATTTAATAAATTTAATATTAAAATCAATCAAATATTTGGACCGCCAATTCAAAAAACAAATAACAATTTTGATTACGAAGACCATCCAAATGCATTAACAAACATTATTAAAAACTCAAATGATGATTTAATTATATTTTTTGATATAGATTGCATACCATTATCTTATGATTTTTATCCAAAAATAATAGAGCAAATAAAAGATAAAAAGACTTTAGCAGGCGCAATTCAATGTGCGAATCATATTGATAAGAATAAACCATATGTTTCTCCTGCTTTTTGTGGATTTTCAAAACAATTATATCTAGATTGTGGCGAACCATCTTTTAATACAGATAGAAGATTTATTACTGGATGTGATAATATGCAACGATTTACAGATACATGCATTCAACATAATAAAAAAATCATTTTTTGGAATATTACTGATTCTGGAAATTCAAAATGGGATATATTATCACATAATATAAAATTTGGAAACGCCACTATTTATGAAAAGATGATATATCATCAATTTGAAATTAGATTTGAAAATAACCACGATCAATTTATAAAAAAATGTAAACAAATTTTGAATGAATAAAGTTCTAATTTATATATTTTATCATGCGTTTTGCATAAATGATTGTTTTGATAGATTTTTAAAAACTTTTAATAAAATTAAACAATCTAATCTTTTAAATAAAATTGATAAAATATACGTCATTGCAGTAGGTAAAAACAAAAATATAATAATAGATAAAATTAAAAAAATTTTGATAAAGTAGAAATTATTGAAAAAAACGATGATACTAGTGAAATTGAAACACTTAAATTCATTTATGGAAAAAGCAAAATTGAAAAATTTAAGTGTTTATATATTCACAGCAAAGGTGTTAGTCATGACGAAATAACAAAAGAAAATATCAATTCATGGGTTAATTATTTAGAGTATTTTTTAATTTTGCAACATTTGTTATTTCTTAAAAATTTAAATGATAATAATATCTCTTTGTGCGGAGTTGATTTTAGAATAAATCCAATAGAACATTTTTGCGGTAATTTTTGGTGGGCTAAAAGCGATTACATTCAAACATTAGTAGATCCACACATATTTATTAATAAAGAAATTAAAAATGTTCATTTAACAAAACGACATTATTGTGAATTTTGGATAACAAGTAATTTAAACAATAATTATAAAATTTTACATCAACCACCAAGTGATTTTTCATTTTATAAACAAAAATTAAATATTAAAGATTATGAATTGTAAATTAGCGGTTAATTATATTATTTTTGATGATGTAATAGAACATTTAGAAGCGTCAATCAATACAATTCGTAATAATGTTGATTATATTTCAATTGTATATCAACATGTATCTTATTATGGAAATAAAGGTAGAAATTCTAACTTTGATTTATTGAAAAAATTATCAGTTAACGGTTTAATTGATAAAATTATATATAGAAATTGCGATACAAATTTGTCTCCAAAAGATAATGAAATTAAAAATAGAAATCTTGGGCTTAATGATGCTATTGAAAATGAATTTAATTTTTTTATATCTATGGATGGAGATGAATACTATGATGAACAACAATTTAAAAACGCAAAAAATCAGATAATCAATGAAAAATATGAATCATCTGCATGTGAAATGTTAACGTATTATAAATATTTGAATTTAGTTTTAGATCCAACTGAAGATTTTTATTGTCCATTTATATACAAAATAAATAAAAATTTTTCATTCGGAAACAATATTCAATTTCCCGTTGGAGTTGATTCCACAAGAATTTATCATTCAAATAAATTTAAAAAATTTAATAAAAACGAATTAATAATGCATCACATGTCATCGGTAAGAAAAAATTTTAAAACAAAATTATTAAATCATGGTTGTTATAATCAATTCAAAGACGAAATTGAAACATTAATAAATTATCACGATGGTTATAAATACCCAAATAAAATTTTATTTCAAGCAAATCCATATAAATTTTATAATGCTAAAATTGTTACTAAATTGTTTATAAATTCTAATTTTGAATCTACATGAATATTGAACTACTACTAAACGACGACAGTTGTAAATTTATACAAGATGAATATAAGTTTATTTATGATCATTATACCGATAACATTTCTAATAAAGTAATGGCTACTTCACTACAACAGTGTTCAATTTTATATTTAATTTCAAAAAATTTATTTAATAAAAATATATTAGACACGGGTTCGGGAATTAGTTCTTATTTTTTAAGAAAAAATAAAAAACTAACAAATTCAATAAATTATACAGTTGATACGAATTTAGATTGGCTTTTAAAAACAAAAAATTTTTTAAAAGAATATCAAGTAAACGATGAAAATTTATTTGAATGGTCTGATTTTAAAAATAAATATGAAATTAAATTTGATTTTATATATCACGATATGGGGTGGATTCACGAACGTATGACTCCGATACCTTATATAAAATCCATGTTATACAAAAATGGAATTATTATGATTGACGATTTACATTTTAATAATTCTCCGGATTGTATGTTAAGAGATTTTGTTTATGATGAATTCACACCCGATAATTGGCTTGAGGTGGATATAAAATCGATTTCTATGGATGAATATGGTAGATATGCTACCATTTTTATTAAAAAATAAATCGTAGGTTATTTATCTTAATCAATTAAATTATTAAGACATATTTATATTTATATATTATGTCTAAACTACAAGAATTAGGTGATACCGGTGATAGAATGATGCAAGGCTTACCTTACGGACAAGGAGGAGCTATTACAGGTGCATCTAATGTAAATACATTTAGTAGTCCAGATGTATCTCAAGATCCAAATAAATTCGGTACATTAATCGATAAAAGCAAGATTACTGCTACAGATAAACAATCTATGCAAACAATTGCTCCTTTTGGACCTTATACGGGTGAAGATCCTAAAGATTATGATAAAGCAGTTGACCAAATTAAATATAAGGTAACACCGGATGAAGTAATTGCTGGTATAGACTATGAAATGAAGAAGATGGTATTAAAAGATAAACAAGTAGCCAAACAAAATGTCGTGAATAACCTCAAAAAAGATCCTCAATACTATAGTAAATTAAGAATGTTGGGCATAGAAGATACAGATGATAAGAAAGAAACAGACAAAGAAATTGACTACAGAACTCCACAAGAAAAAGCTATAGCTGAAATTATGCAACAAATGCATAAAGATAAGTTAAATCGTCGTAATTGGAGTTAAGACTTTAATGCAAAATCGGGAAGGGATTGTCCCATACTGTGTTCATACAACAAAGCGGATACAGATGAATTAAATGGTATATTTAGTTTATTTCTTACATTTGTTTCTAATTCATCGCGTTTAATTACCAATTCTTTGGAAGAAAGATAATCGGTATATACATAACTTTCATAATTTTGTCCGGGTATTCCTTTGTAAAAATTACTTGTTTCTGTATAATCAATACTCTTTGAGTATAATACATCTCCAGTTTTATTTACCATATATTTGTATATACCATTGTTTATTTCAATAGATTTATCATAATATGGAGTGCCTGGATATGGTGTAATAATACTACAATCAAAATCATCTGTACCGTTACTTATTAAAAACTTACTAATATCATCAATTGTACTTTCACTTTCACCTGGATGACCAACACTCATCAAACTTTTAATTTTTAAATTGTGTTTTTTACAATTTTCAATCACTCTACAATTATCATCATAAGTTGCCTTTTTATTTATATTAAGTAATATTCTATCATTACCAGCTTCAAATCCACACAATAACCATCTAAATCCAGCTTCATACATTAATTTAGCTTGATTTTCTGTAAATAATTCACTTTTGACAAATCCTCTGAATCTAAACTCCGTTTTTAGTTTAGTTTGTAATTTTATTAAATCCATCAATAAAGATTCAAATTGTTTGTTGACATTGAGTTCGTCGTCATAAAACATGAACCCCTCAAAATTATAAGTTTTATACAGATATTCTATTTCAGTTAATATACTTTCACTACTACGAGTTCTTATTCTTCTTAATGAATTACTTAATCTGCCACCACAAAAACCACAATTAAAAGGACATCCTAATTGAGCTATCAAGCTTGTTGCCTTACGGCCGTCTATTTTATAATGATAACTTTCTAAGTCAATTAAATCTCTAGATGGCATAGGTAATAGTTCACAATCACTATTAGTTAAAAAATATGATTGTTTAGGATCGTCACCATCAATAAATTTAGAATCGGATTCAATCGCTGATAATATTGCTTTTTCACCATCGCCACTTATTAAACAATCAAAGTGTTTTTCCAAAGATTCTTTGTTCTTAACCGATCTATTGTTTTTATTTGATTTATATGCTGAATATATAAGTGTTACATGCGGTCCTCCTAAAATGACCTTACTACATTCTTTATGCTGTTTTATAACTGATTTTATTTGAATGGCATGGGGTAATTGAGGAGTTGTAGCAGTTATTCCATATATTTTACAATCGGTTGAGTTTAAATAATGTTTTAAAACATCTAGATAATTTTTTATACCACTTAAATCTAATACTTTGACATCATATTTTTCTTTTAAAACAGCGGCTATTTTTAATATTCCTAAGCTAGGAAATACTC